>Ga0265295_1005614_pt1 | contig 15790 bp, 8 predicted proteins | sample Munlansysbiofilm_FD_192503 | JGI IMG/M metagenome (GOLD analysis project Ga0265295, IMG submission 192503) | Leachate microbial communities from a municipal landfill in Southern Ontario, Canada - Methane capture system biofilm | ecosystem: Engineered > Solid waste > Landfill > Unclassified ... | reverse complement strand
GTCCGTGGCGGGAAATCGTCGACTCCGCCGACCCTGAGCGAACGGCTCTACCTGTCTGAGGTATTTGAGCAGGAGGATCCATTCGATATTCTCCACATCTATCTCGATTGTGTGCCTCTAGCGTGTCTGAGGACGAACGGCACGCCTGTTGTGGTAACTATGCCAGGGTTATTTTCTCCGGACAGCCTTTCTGACTACAAACACTTCAACACAAAAGCCCATTATGTGGCGGTCAGCGAGGCAGGCAAAAACCGCGAACTCGATTATGTCGCAACGATTCATCCTGGCGTTGACTTGCAGCGATTTCAGTTCCAGGCGGGCCAGGGGAAATACCTGCTCTTCATGGAAAGCCTTACCGAGTCAAAGGGGGTGGCGCAGTTCATTGATGTGGCCAGAGAAACTGGAATGCCGCTTTTTCTCGTCGGCGATGGTGAGGTCAGGAAATACTTTGATCGCTGCATACGGCCGAATATCGACGGGGACAGCATTCTTCACCTCAACCGTGCGGAACCGGAGCTGCAGAAAAAACTTCTCGGTGACGCTTATGCACTGATTCAGCCATTCTGCAATACAGACCCATTTAAATTTGCCGTTCTGGCTGCCATGGCCTGCGGAACGCCGGTGATAGCACTCAACCGGGAAGGAATGTCGGAAATTGTTGAAGATGGTGTTTCAGGAATTCTTGTTGAAAATCCTGAGGAGATGGCCGATGCGGTTGCAAAAGCTGGCCGGCTTGACCGTTTACAATGCCGCAGACGGATTGAAGCACGGTTCAGTGCGGACCGCATGGTGCAGGATTACATGGAATTATATGAGAAGCTTATCAGGCAGAAGGAAGGAGAAAAGCGCAGGCCTTGGGGTTTTTATGAAATTCTTTCTGAAGCTCCGAACCACAAAGTCAAGCGAATAACCGTCTATCCGGGGCAGCGATTGAGCTATCAGAGACACCAACGACGCACTGAGCACTGGTATGTTATCAACGGCAGGGCTGTGGTGAACAGAGGTGGAAGGAAGATAGAGCTAATGGCCGGTCAAGCCCTTGAGATACCTGTACGGACATGGCACCGCATCGGCAATCCCGACCCGGAAGAATTGTGCTTTATCGAAGTCCAAACCGGCGACTATTTCGGGGAAGATGATATTGAAAGATTAGAGGATGACTATGGTCGTCTGCAGAGTGAGAGGGGGTAACCTCAAGGCTTGCGAATATGCCTGCCAGGGGGCTTGATCTCACGCAAAGTGTATTGACACCCAATTAAAAGAGTGTTAAACCGCTAAACTCTTCAGGTTATGATTCAAGCCCCTGTAGCTCAGCAGGATAGAGCAACGGATTCCTAATCCGTGTGCCCCGCGTTCGAATCGCGGCAGGGGTACCAAAATCAATGGGTTATGAACTATTTCATAACCCATTTTTTTATGAATATAGACTGCCGTTGACCACAGTGTGGTTGTCAATATCCTGGAAACAGCCCGAGGCTTCGTAACAAACCGGAAAGGAGTGTCTGGACATGAGATCGAGCCGATGATCGGGCGGCTCGCTTTTTACGACTGATTAGGGCTCACGTTTAAAAGAGCAGGAACAGCATGAAAAGAGACACTGGAAAGGCACTGGACCGTCCGATATAAATCAGGCAAAGTCAATGATCCAAAGGTCCAAGGAGTGGAATGATGAGGTATCTCGTCATGATAGTATTATCCTTGCTTCTGGTGATGACGACCCTTCCCTGCTTTCCCAATGAATTTGGGGAAGGTGCACAGGTCATCATCTCGGTAACCGATTCCTGGAACGATTCCCGGGCCACCCTGTTTCTCTTCGATCGAAAGCGCGACGGCTGGTGTAGAAGGGGGGAAGGGATCGCCGCGGTCGTGGGTCGGCAGGGACTTGCCTGGGATTCGAACTCTGTTGGGATCTTACCCGGTGAGCCGATCAAGGCTGAGGGGGATCTCAGGGCTCCGGCCGGGATCTTTCCCATCCCGCTGGCCATGGGCCTGTCTGCACAGCCGCCGGAAGGAGTCTTGTTCCCCTATCGTCAGATCGTTGAAGGAACCCATTGTGTGGATGACCCGTCATCCCGTTACTACAACCGGATCTTCCGGACACATGAACTGCCCGACGGAAGGGGCAGGGATTGGAAAAGTTCGGAGCGAATGTGGGAGTTTGCGGATATGTACCGGATCCTGCTGGTTGTGGGTTACAATACCTCAGATCCCAAGGCCGGCAGGGGAAGCTGTATTTTTATCCATATCAGGCACTCTTCGGGCGAACCGACCTGCGGTTGCACGGCTCTTTCCGAGGGCGACCTGATAAGAATCATGAAGTGGATCCGATACGACAGAAATCCCATTCTGGTCCAGCTTCCCCGGAATGTTTACGCCAGAGTCTGGAACATCTGGCAGCTGCCTTCTCCAAGCCTTATGGGGGCTCGCTCCGCCAGCAAAGACGTTCCCCTGGTGGATGTCAAAACCATGGTGCCGGATGCCGCGGTTGACATGCGATATGCCGGGAGCGATAACTTCACCGGAAGGAAGATTTATGACTGCGGGCGTTGTTTCCTCAGGGCTGAAACTGCAGCCAAGGTTGCCCGAGCCCAGCGGGAGCGGAGAAAAAAGGGATTATCTCTGAAACTGTGGGACTGTTACTGGCCACTGGCGGCCCAGCGGCTATTCTGGTCCCTCGTGCCGGACGCCCGCTTTGTGGCAGATCCGAAGACCGGACCCCGCCATAGCCGAGGCAATGCGGTGGACGTGATCCTCGTGGATTCGGCGGGCAGGGAACTGGAGATGCCCACCGCCTTTGACGGCTTTTCGGCCCGGGCCGGACATGGGGAAAAGAATCTTCCACCGCAGGTCATAGAAAATCGAGCACTTCTTGTCGAGACCATGGAACAGGCCGGGTTCAAGCGACCTGAAAGCGAATGGTGGCACTACGATGACGGCGATGGCGCAGAGAAAATGATCGATGCTTCCCTTGATGACCGTTGCCGTTGACAGGATTCCCGAGCAGTTGAAGACCGGCCAGGGCATCTCAGGGTCTGGCCGGCAGAAAGCAAATCCCCTTTCTCCTGGGCTGGCTGTCTGCGCTCATCGGAGAGCCATTTCCGCAGAAGACTGACCGGAGGGCTCCATGATCCGCTGGAGTGCGTCGTCGAAGCTTCAAGCAACAGGGGGCTCTTGCCCTGACCGTGTGATTTCATGCGACATCTAAGGACTTATTATCCGGTTGAGGCAGAATATTTAGATCTCTCCCCCCAGGCAACGGTCCGTTATTCAACGTTATTCAACAATTACACAGCTCATAAACTATAAGATTTTATGGAAGTCAAAGTTACCGTTTAGTCTTAGATAAAATAAGGCTTTTCCGGTATTGCTTTTTGAGGTCCCAGTCCGTATTATTCAGCATCGGATCTTTGAAAATATAGCAATGAGGTAGTTTGTCGCATTGGGAAACTGAACCGGTTTACTGGCAACGATCTCCACTGCATCCTATGATGATGGGTATCTTGCCGACGCTTCTGAAATGATGGCTTTAGCATGAAGGGTGAGGGTGATGCGGGAAAGAGACATCGCCATGTCTGTGAGGAGATCCGTGATTTCGATGTGCCGATTCATCCGGTCATGCTGTTTATTGTGACATTTCTTTTGTGTCGTTAACCTGCCCTTCATCATTTGTTCATGATTGGTGCGTCGAGCAGAGCACTAAGGGGGCGTCCGTCGGAATGGCATTGCATTCGGCGGGTAGGTCCCGTGAAATCATTAAAAACAAGAGAGGGGGGAGAGATTGATATTTGAAGAAGTAAAGACTGCGGGCAACAGTAAGGTAATATTATAACAACTCCATAACAAAGGAGATGAGAAGATGAAAAAGATTGCTTATGTTTTTATGTTCCTGCTGGTGATGAGCTTTGCGGCAGGAGCCCAGGCTTACACGGTAACCACGTATACCAACTATGTCAGCTTCCTGAATGCGATTGATCCCTCGGCGCTCGTCGTGGAGAATTTTGATGATGCAGCGTTCGAAGCCGGATTCAGCCTGACCGAGGCGGGTGGAGCTGGAGTCGTTCATTACGGAATCTACGAGAATATCGTCGATGTGGATACAAACCGCTTCCAGGTTTACAATTATGCTCCCGGCATGTCAGCCTTCGGTGGCTGGTTCGATCTGAAGAATCCCGGTGGTGCGGGAACCGGCATCAACATGTACATCAATGATGACAACACCTTCGTGACAGCAATTCCCAACACGAATGAAGGGCAGTTTGTCGGCTTTGTCACGGACACAAGGTTCTTCGGTGTCAGACTGGAAGATGCAGCAGGCGCAGGAATTCAGGAAACCTATTTTGCAGTCGACGTGGCCATGGTTCCGAATCCGGTCCCCGTTCCCCCGGCCATATTTCTGCTGGGTAGCGGCCTTCTGGGACTTGGGTTTGTTAGAAGAAGGAATAACAAGTAGTACCAGGCAATTAGAGGAAAAGGTTGCCCGCAGTCTTCTCTTATTGCAGCAAGAGGACAGTCAGCCTGCAAGGGCTGTATAGAAAACTAAACCACCACCGGTTTTCAAGCCGGTGGTGGTTTAGTTTTTTTGTGGAGGTGAACAATGAAATCTTTTCGAAAAGAGTTGTGGATTGAAATTCCAAGCAGGGTGGGCTTTTTAAACATTACGGAACAGATTGTCCAATGCTTGAATGAAAGCAATATTCAGGAAGGTTTTGTCCTTGTCAACGCAAAGCACATAACGGCGTCCGTTTTCATCAACGGTGATGAAAAGGGCCTGCTTCAGGATTTCGCCCTGTGGCTGGAAAGGCTGGCGCCTCACGAACCTATTACACAGTACCATCACAACGAGACGGGAGGAACAAACGGTGACGCTCATCTGAAAAGGCAAATCATGGGCCGGGAGGTCGTGGTCGCCGTTACGAATGGAATCCTGGATCTTGGACCGTATGAACAGATCTTTTACGGAGAGTTCGATGGCCTCAGGGAGAAGAGAGTGCTGGTCAAGATTATCGGAGAATGATCCGAGGGAAAATTGCTCGCGTTCCTTTTATGGGCAATCGATCCGGTCGACGATTACCCCGTTTGTTTGATGGTCACCCACTCAGTCCGCTGCCTTTCACGATGATGGAACGGTTCTCTGACGGGATGCGGGTTGCCTTCCCGCCATCAAATGGTCTATGCGCATTCACTGTAGCCGCAGATGTGGCATACCACGCAGCCTCCCTCATGTTCGACGATGCCGCCGCACTCCGGGCACGCTCCTTTCAGAAAAACTCGCTTTTCCTGTACTTTGCCTCCGTTTGCCGCCAAGTGGGATTGAATCGCCTTGGCCACGGCATCCGCACAGGACAGGATCTTGTTTTCGCCAAAACCTGACGGAGAATGGCAGGAAATTCCCTGGAGCTGCCGAATGACCTGGCGCGCCTGAACCCCGCTGCGCCAGGCCAGTGATACCATGCGTCCGATGGCCTCGCTCTGGGAGGCGGCGCATCCGCCTGCCTTGCCCATAGTGGTAAACAGCTCGAAAAGACCGGTGCTGTCCTCGTTGATGGTGATGTAAAGCGGGCCGCAGCCGGTCTGCATCTGATAGGTCCATCCCTTTAGAACTTTTGGACGCTCACGCTTGATGGTTGTTTTTTCCCGATCCAGGGCCTCTGGAAGGATCTGCTCTTCCTTTTTCCCCTTGCTTAAGACCTGCTGATCCCGCGAACCATCGCGATAAATGGTTACCCCTTTGCAATCCAGCTTATAGGCAAGTTCATAGACCTGTGCGACATCCTGGATGGTTGCATCATTGGCAAAATTAACAGTCTTGCTCACGGCATTGTCGGTGAATTTCTGGAAGGCGGACTGCATGCGGATGTGCACTTCCGGGGATATGTCGTGGGCCGTGACGAAGACATTGCGGAGATCTTCCGGAATCTCGTCGATGTCGTGAAGCGTTCCCTGCTCCGCGATCTGCTGCATCAATGCGGGCGAATAAAATCCGCGTTGCTTGGCAATGGCTTCGAAGTAGGGGTGAACTTCCACAAGGATGTCGTTGTCCATGACCTGCCGGACATAAGAGACGGCAAAGAGAGGTTCCACGCCCGAAGAGGCATTTGCGATGATCGAGATGGTTCCTGTCGGCGCTATTGTGGTGACCGTGGCGTTGCGGACAGGAGGCTCGCCCTTCCGGTCATAGATGGACCCCTTGAAGTTCGGGAACGCGCCGCGCGTTTTGGCCAAGGCCAGTGAGGCCGCGTGTCCTTCCTGATTGATAAATCCCATGACCTTCCCGGCCAGTTCGATGGCCTCTTCTGAATTGTAGGGAATGCCCAGAAGAATCAGCATATCCGCCCAACCCATGACCCCCAGCCCGATTTTGCGGTTGGCAAGGGTCATCTCGGCGATCTGCGGGAGGGGGTACCTGTTGACTTCCACCACGTTGTCCAGAAAATGGACGGACAGATGGACCACCTTCTTGAGCCGATCCCAGTAGACGATTCCGTCCTTGACCATCCGGGAGAGATTGATCGAACCGAGGTTGCAGGATTCATAAGGAAGAAGGGGCTGCTCCCCGCAGGGATTGGTGGATTCAATCCTTCCAAGATGCGGAGTAGGATTGTCGCGGTTGATGCGGTCCAGAAACACGATGCCGGGCTCGCCGTTTTCCCAGGCCTGCGCCACAATGCGGTTGAATACCTTGCGCGCGTTCAGGGTTCCTGAAACCTGCCCGTCGCGGGGATTGATCAGTTCATAATTTTCATCCTTTTCCACCGCTTTCATGAACGCTTCAGTGAGTCCCACGGAGATATTGAAGTTATTGAGCTGTTTTTTATCGGCCTTGCACATGATAAAATTCATGATGTCCGGATGGTCAACATGTAGGATTCCCATGTTTGCACCGCGGCGGGTGCCGCCCTGTTTTATGGTTTCCGTGGCCACGTCAAAGACGCGCATAAAGGATATGGGGCCGCTGGATATTCCTGTGGTCGTCATAACCACGTCATTGGCCGGGCGGAGCCGCGAAAAGGAGAACCCGGTGCCGCCTCCGGATTTGTGGATCAGCGCTGTGTATTTCACCGCATCGAAGATCTCATCCATGGAATCGCCCACCGGCAGGACAAAGCAGGCGGACAACTGCCCCAGTTCGCGTCCGGCATTCATCAAGGTTGGTGAGTTGGGAAGAAATTCGAGGGAGGTCATCATCGAATAGAACTCGTCTGCCAGCTTTGAAACCCCATTCTTTTTGCTGAATTTTCTATCAGCCTCTGCAATGGTTTCCGCCACCCGTCGAAACATCTGTCCCGGCGTTTCCAGGACCTTGCCATCCTTGTCGCGCTTCAGATAGCGCCTTTCCAGAACCGTCAGGGCGTTTTTCGTTAATTCCGGGATGATGGGGGTATAAGAATTCTTCTTCATTGCAGATAACTCCTTAAGAAATAAGAAAAAGAGTGGTTCGAAACACCACATGCTGTATGACGGCCGACATTAACCACAATATGTAGAGTTTGTCAAGGGGCAGGGGGTGTCTGCCAAGGTCACGTCAAAGTTCGGCAATTTATTATAAATATCATGCACTTACAGAATAAAGTGCTTTTCGCTCTTTATTCAATATATACAATGTATTACGAATTTAGATGACTTGCCCTTGGGGTGTCTGCTTCTAAAAAGGAAGAAAGACGGGTTGTTGACTGTTCCGTGTGATCATCATCCATCCATGAAGCATGAGGGCTCAAACATCTTCCATCGCATCCGAAGTTGTCTGACGGCTTGAAGAAAACAGGTGCGGCCGTGAACGAGGCTTTGCAGCTGCCTTTTCAGGATGCGCAGCACACATTAGACGACAGCGTGCCGGACATTTCCGAAATTCAAAAGGGTGGGTTGTTGTACGGGCTGAGGGCGGAGCGGTTGATGTTGTGTAACGCCGCCGGCCTCGCTGAGGAAGCATCAGTTGTCGCCATGGATCGGAAGAAGAATGTGGCGGGAAATGTCAGCGGCGGTTTTTCTTGTGATTCAGTGACAAAAGACAGGGCCGCGCTGACCCCCGCTTTTGGAGAACGGGGGGCAGCGCGGTTCCTCGTCAATCTTCTTCAAACCGGAAGCCTATTTTCAGCGTGACCTGGAAATGTTCAACCTTGCCATTGACAACGTGGCCGGTGGTTTCCGCTACTTCAAACCAGTCGATGTTGCGGATGGTTTTGGCAGCAGTTTCAATTGCATTGTTGATGGCCTCGTCGATGCCCTTTTTCGAGGTTCCTACGATTTCAACTTTTTTGTAAACTCGGTCAGACATGGTAGCCTCCTTCTGTGTAATGGTGATTATCGATGAACATGAAAACCGGCGCAATCCTCCCAGCATGTGTGCTCTGCTGAAATCCGGTTGCCTTCCCTGTAGCGCATTCCTTTTTGAACCTCTGGTTCCTGCAGATTGTTCAAATGACTTCTGGAAAAGCTTCTATTGCTTGTCCTACAATATAAAGCTTGACGATGGTTGTTGTCAATAAAAAGGTCTGCGAGAAGAGACGGTCGTATCCTGAACAAGAATTGAATTTCAGTCGTTGTCCATGAGCTTAAATGGATTCCCGCCGGCGGGCGGCCTGTTCTTCCTGTCCGAACCGGCGGGAGGTGCTCTTTCCCTGGAATATGGCTGGTCAGGATATAGCGCTCCAGAGGGGTGGAAATGTGCTGCCCGATCGCGTTTCTGGTTAGGAGAAGCGGGAAGCAGGGAAGACACTCCCGAGGGTGTACAGACGCTTCCAGCAGGGCGGCAACTCGAGGATTCTCCCGGGTTTTCCCTTGACTTCAGGGGGGATTTCTTATCTACTATGCTGCGGGATTTTTACCGCGAAAAAAGAAGCGGAACCGATGTTGACTCTGCCCTCGACAGGCTCCATGCTTTTTTTAACACCTTATATGACTGAACCAGATTTATGCCCGGGTTGTGGTCGAGTCTGGCGGAGGGAACCGTTGGTTCCGGATCATTGGACATCTGTCGGACGGCATGGTTCAGGCGATGGGAAATGGCCGGTCCGCAATAAGTGCAGGGGCGCGAGATGGAAGAGGATAAGAAGGAAACCGCACTGGTGACAGGGGCCAGCCGGGGGATCGGTCGGGCTGTAGCCCTGGAACTGGCGCGCAGCGGATATCATGTGGTGGTTAATTACCGTTCTTCTGAAGCCAAAGCCGATGAAACAGTTTCTCTGATTGAGGCCGAGGGGGGGGTAGCAGAGACGCTCTGCTTCAACGTGGCTGATGCCTCCGAAAGCCGGCGCTGCGTGGAGGACTTGATCGCCCGCCGGCCTTCTCTGGATGTGCTGGTGAATAATGCGGGAATTACCGCGGATAATCTCTTTTTGATGATGCCGGAAGAAGACTGGAATGCCGTTATCGCGACGACTCTCAACGGTTTCTACAATGTCACGCAGCCCGTCATCAAGGCGATGATGAAGGCCCGCCGGGGATCGGTCGTATCGATGTCTTCCTTGTCGGCTTTGGTGGGAAACCGTGGGCAGACCAACTACTCCGCAGCCAAGGCCGGGCTGATTGCGGCAAGCCGGGCCCTTGCTTCCGAGGTGGCGAGGCTGGGAATCCGGATCAATGTGGTGGCACCAGGACTAATCCGGACGGATATGACTCGCAATATCCCCCAGGAGCAGATTCGTGAGAGAATTCCTATGCGGCGGGTGGGTGAGCCGGAGGAAGTGGCGAAGGTTGTCCGTTTCCTCTGCTCGGCCGATGCCTCGTATATGACCGGTCAGGTGATTTCTGTGAACGGGGGGATGTTCTAAGGCGATGCGTCTGTCCCTATCCGGACGGATGGCGCCGTATAGGACACCCTTGATCGTTCTTGCTGGCTGCCCTGATGAGGCAGCTTTGAAGTTTCATGGAACATAGAAACCGGGGAATGTGTAAAATGGGTTCCAAAGGGAGAAAAAACAATGAGAATTATTGATTTCCATGTCCATGCAGCACCCGTCAAGATCTGGAAACCCTGGGTCCGGGAGTATTTCCTGCAGAATAATCCCGATACGTTCGAACGATTCGTTGAAGGTCTGACGTCTGAGGAACTGGTGGCCTTCTTTGCCTCGCAGGGGGTCTCTTCCGCCGTTGTTTTGGCCGAATACGCCCCGAAATGTACCGGTATCATAACCAACGAAGAAACCGCCCGCTTCTGTCGCGATGAAGAGTCGTTGATTCCCTTTGCGGCTTTCAATCTCGGGGAGGACACACCCTGCGAGGTTCAGGCTCGGTATGCTGTTGAGGACCTGGGGATGAAAGGCTTCAAGCTTCTACCTTCCTATCAGCATTTCTATCCCAACGATCCGTCTTTTTTCCCTTTCTATGAGTATGTTCAGTCTCGAGGCCTGCCCATTATGTTTCACACTGGCTCTTCGGTTTTTCAGGGGACGCGGATCAAATATGCCGATCCGCTGCTGCTCGATGACGTGGCCGATGAATTTCCCGAATTGAAGATTCTCATGGAGCACGGGGGCAGGCCATTCTGGTATGACCGAGCCGCCTGGATGGTTTCCAGGCATCGCAACGTCCACATCGGAATTGCGGGGATTGCCATCCGCCACCTGCCTCGTCTTTTTCCGAATCTGGAAAAGTTTCCCGACCGGTTCCTTTTTGGAAGTGACTGGCCCGGAATGTATGACGTCAAGGGACTGGTGGACAGGGTTCTGGCCCTGCCTTACTCCAATGAAACCAAGGAGGCCATTCTCGGAGGAAATGCCCAGAGGCTGCTGGGAATGGCAGGGTAGGGCCGTTCGAAAAGTCCTACTCCGGGATCGGATCCTTTTCAATCCCAAACGACCCTGGCTGTGACGATCTGAAACTTCAAGGAAGATCTTTTCAAGAATGACCCCGGCGGCCAGTGCGGTGTGCGTCGGTACCGGATGAGGAATGGCGGCTTGGGTTGTCCTGTCCTGAAGAGACGGGCCGGTCTGCTTGTTGCAGGGCTAACTGAAACCCCCTGCAGAGGAGAGCCGTTGCGTCACAGTCTTTTAAGCCTTCTCATCGTGATCCTGTCATCGTTTCCGGGAATTCTACTGACTTCCGTTCCACTGCCGGCCCAGGAGCGCAGTGGCGATGTCTTGAAATCTCTGGAGCGGGGCGCGGAACGGCCCAGGGAAGCGGAAAAAATCCCCAGAATCGAAACGGAACCGGAACGAAAGGCGGAGACGCCATTCCCATCCCCGAAAATCCGGGTAAAGGCCTTTCGTGCGGAGGGTTTTACGATCCTTCCCTCCGAAGAGATCAAATCTCTCGTGTCTCCCTGGGAGGGGAAGGAGCTTTCTCTGGAGGAGATCCAGGGGGTTGCAGACCGGATTACAGCCCACTACCGGGAATTGGGCTATCTCCTCGTCAATGCCCATGTTCCTGCCCAGACGGTTCGGGACGGCGAAATCCTCATTCAAGTTGTGGAGGGGCGGCTGGACAAGGTGACTGTTACCGGTAACCAGCGATACAGCAGCACCTTCATCGAAAGGCATCTTGCCCGTCTGCGCAGCGACCCTTCCCTCCGTGAAGCGGCTCTGGAGCGCTCCCTTCTGATTTTGAACGAGTATCCCTATCTTTTGGTCAACGCCCTGCTGCAGGCGGGGCATTCCCCGGGAACGACGGACCTTGTGATTCGGGCGGAGGAGCGCCCCCCCCTTTCCGGGAGCCTCTCCTACGACAACTTCGGTTCAAAATCTTCCAGCCGGAGCCGGGCCGGGTTGATGCTGGAAACGGGCAGTCTCCTGCTTACCGGAGATCAGCTTACCCTGCGGGGAGTGACCGGCCTCGATCAACTGGATCTGGAGCGGCTGTCCTACGGGCGGATCGATTACCTTGTCCCCCTGGATTATGACGGCACAAAAGTCGGCTTCTACTATACCAACAGCCGTTACGAATCCGGCGAGGAGCTGAGGGCGCTCGACATCAACGGAAAATCAGATCTCCTGGGCCTCTATGTGATTCACCCGCTTTACCGGCGGTTGACCCAGCGTCTCGATGTGAAGTCCGGTTTTGACTACAAGAATTTAACAGATTATATCCTTGATGAAACCTGGAGCCGGGACCGGATCCGGGTCTTCTCTCTGGGGTTTTCCTACGATGTTGTTGATGATTACCGGGGCCGAACTAACCTGGCCTTTACAGCCTACCGTGGCGTCCGGGACCTCTTCGACGGTTCGGGCCGCAGCGATCCCGGCGTGAGCCGCAAGGGCGCCGACGGCTCCTTTTCCAAATATACCCTGGATGTTTACCGAATCCAGATGCTTCCGGGCAACAGTTTTCTGACCCTGAGGGGGGAGGGCCAGCTTTCAGCGGACCGCCTGTTCGTGGTTGAGCAGTTTTCCCTGGGCGGTATGGGATCGGTCCGGGGATTCGACGCATCCTGCTGCAACGGGGACAGCGGCTATTTTGTATCGGCGGAGCTGCAGACCGCGCCTTTTTTTCCTGAAAAAAGACTCTTCGGCCGGAGGATCGGAGACATGTTCAAACTGGCTTTTTTCGGGGATCACGGGGGGGTATTCCTGAATGACCCGGAGCCCGGGGAAAGTCGGAATGACTATCTCTCCAGCCTGGGATCCGGACTGAGGCTGTCTGCAGGAAACTCCTTTGCCGTCCGCCTGGATTGGGCCGTGCCCAGGAAGAATGATCGGTTCAACGCAAGACATGCCGAAATATATGTATCCGCGGCATGGACCTTCTGAATTTGCCCCTTCCGGAGACGAACGCCTGTTTCAGAAACCTGTTGATATGACGTTTGGAAAATCACCGGGGAATCCAGGATCTGCAGCCCGAGATTTCAGCTCTCCATCAGCCTGATGACCTGCAATTTTACGCCGCTTTTCTTTCAAGGAGGACTCTCTGCTGGAGATCTGAGCGATGTTCCACCCGTGAATGTACGCTTCTGCGCAGCCTCTGCCCTTCCGGATTTTTCTCTTTTCTGAAAAACATCACCGTGCCTTTTCTTGAGTATGAGTCGAAAAAAACGGATGAATCTGCGTCTGGGAGACCCTCCGTGAATAGGGTGAACAACGTGAATAAAGAGCGCTCAAAGGTTATATAGTTCACTATAAGTCAATGAAATTGAACCATTATTGCGTGCTCCACTCTTCAGATCACCTATTAACGTTACGTGGAGGGGCAAAATGAAGCGAGCGAAGCAGGCTTTAGGACGGCAGAGGAAGACAAGGATTCAACGAAGCCTCACGGTGGCACTGTACGCTACGCAACAATTACGGGATGCGATTCTGGAAACGGGTAAGAAGGGGGCTCTGGGCATCAGTGCCTTGACTCTGGCCGCAACTCTGTTGACGGGTTCCGCTTACGCACTGCCCAGGGGGGGCGAGCTGAAAGCGGGCAGTTCCACGTTTTCGCGTCCCAATGCCAGAACACTTGAAATGACGCAATCTACAAAAAAATCAATCCTGAACTGGGAAAGTTACAGCATCGCCAACGGGGAAGCGGTGCGCTATATCCAACCCTCCTCATCCGCCATTTCTCTGAACAGAGTGACAGGATCCGATCCTTCGAGACTCTGTGGATCCCTTTCAGCCAATGGCCAGGTCTGGCTGATCAATCCAAACGGCCTGCTTGTGGGACCGCATGCTAAAATCAGTGTTGGGGGTTTTCTCGCTTCGACTCTTAATCTCGCCGACAGGGACTTTTTAGGCGGCAATTACAGCTTCCAGAGTTCTGCCCCCCTGGGGGGCATCCTCAATCAGGGAAAAATTCAAGGGGGGTATGTCGCCCTGTTGTCACCCTCGATCGCAAACGAGGGGACGATTCAGGCGTCTCAGGGAACGGCTGCCCTGGCTTCAGGGGATCAGGTGCTCGTTCATTTTGCAGGAAACGATCTTGTCGGCTTTGTGGTGGAACCGGGAAAGGGGGCGGCTGCAGAGATCCGCAATTCGGGAACCCTGTCGGGAAATTCCGTCCGCCTGACTGCCCGGGGAGCCTCCGATGTCCTCCGGAGCGTCGTGAACAACACGGGGGTGATGAAAGCCCTGTCCATCGAGGAGCGAAACGGCGAGATTGTCCTGGCCGGCGATGAAGTGGCCAGCACAGGCTCTTTAGATGCCTCGGGAAAGCAGGGCGGGACGATCCGGATCGAAGGCGGCTTTGTTTCCCTGGGGGGGACGATATCCGCTGACGGCCGGACTCAGGGGGGGGATATTTCCGTTCATTCTTCCGGCACGTTGTCCCTGGCGGACCAGATGCAGGCCCGGGGCTTTGAGGGAACAGGCGGGCAGGTGAACTGCTCCAGCAACGGTCGGACATTGGCAACCTCCACAAGCGTTGCAGATGTTTCCGGGACAACAGGCGGCGGGTCGATCCGGCTGGAAGCTCAGGGGGGGCTTCTGAGTTCCGGAACCTATCGGGCTTCCGCTGCAACCGGCCCGGGGGGACGGATTGATCTCTCTGGAAGCTCCGTGCGCCTGTTTTCGGCAGTGGTGGATGCCTCCGGAGGGAGCCGGGGCGGTCTTGTGCGGATAGGCGGGGCCTTCCAGGGAGGAAAAGATTCGGACCGCTCAAGGGCATACAATGAAGGTTTCCTCAATAGATGGGGGACTCTTGAAACACTATCCAACGCTGAGAACGTGTTTATCAACGACACAACCGCTATTGACGTTTCTGCGGACCAGACCGGCAGTGCCGGGGGGACGGCGGTGGTCTGGTCGAATAAGCAGACGACCATGCTGGGACGGGTTTCCGCCGGTGGCCAGGTTTCAGGGGGGTATGTGGAGGTTTCCTCGGCGGAACGGCTGCGCCGGGCGGATATTCTCAAGATCGATGCCGGTCGGGACGGTGAACTCCTTCTGGATCCGAAGAACATCGTCATCGGGGGCAGCGATGAGCTTTCCGGCTGGACGTATCAGGGGATCTTGGGCCTGGGCTATGGGGAAAATAAAGATGTCGATGTCAACAGCCTGGAGGCGGATGACTCCTTCGGTGTTTCGGTATCGCTGAATGGTGACGGGGACCGCCTTGCTGTCGGAGCGGACTGGGATAACGGTCATGACAATAGTGTTGCCGCGAGTGGCGCCGTTCACCTCTTCAGCTTTTCGGATACGAATTTCAGCGGCGGAAGTCTTCAGGGGATTATCGGGAAAGGCTATGCGGGGGGCAAGAATGTCAACATCTCCGATCTGGAGGCCGAAGATTTCTTCGGCCGTTCGTTATCGTTGAACGGATCAGGCAATCGCCTGGCTGTCGGAGCGTATGGAGATGACGGAGCTGATAATGGTACGGTGGACAGCGGAGCGGTTTACCTGTTCGGTTTTTCGGACACGGATTTCAGCAGCGGCAGCCTTCAGGGGATCATCGGCAAAGGGTACGGGGGCGACAAGAATGTGGACATTGCCCGTCTGGAGTCTGGAGACAGTTTCGGCATTTCGACGTCGCTGAATAAATCAGGAAACCGTCTGGCTGTCGGGGCGTATGGAGATGATGGCGCTGATGATGGCACGGAAGACAGCGGAGCTGTTCACCTCTTCAGCTTTTCGGACACGGATTTCAGCGGCGGCAGCCTTCAGGGGATCATCGGCAAGGGGTACGGTGATGACAAGAATGTGGACATTGCCCGTCTGGAGTCTGGAGACAGTTTTGGCATTTCGGCATCTTTGAATGGGTCGGGAGACCGCTTGGCTGTAGGAGCTGAGGGAGACGATGGAGCTGAAGACGGCACGGAGGACGGCGGAGCGGCTTACCTGTTCGGTTTTTCGGACGCGGATTTCAGCGGCGGCAGCCTTCAGGGGATCATTGGAAAGGGGTATGGGGGTGACAAGAACGTAGACGTTGCCGATCTGGAGAGTTA
>Ga0265295_1005613_pt1 | contig 15791 bp, 14 predicted proteins | sample Munlansysbiofilm_FD_192503 | JGI IMG/M metagenome (GOLD analysis project Ga0265295, IMG submission 192503) | Leachate microbial communities from a municipal landfill in Southern Ontario, Canada - Methane capture system biofilm | ecosystem: Engineered > Solid waste > Landfill > Unclassified ... | reverse complement strand
AAAAAATCGGAAATTTGCGGATGGACTTCAAAAAATCGATAAAATCACATTTTGTTTTTCGTTTTCGTTTTTGGAAAAAAGAGAACGTATTTTCGCTGTTTGGCGCGGCGCGTTTTCATCGAACTTCACGGATTCGGCCAAAAATATAAATGAAAAATGGTGCCGATTTGTTTTTCGTTTTTGAAAATTTGCCGGGTGTTTTCGCTGTTTGGCGCGGCCGATTTTGTTGAAATTCATGGCTGTTTTTTTATTCCATTTCGTTTTTATTCCCTTGAGGTTCCTTCTTTTTTATGGATTCCATTTTTTGGTATTCTTTTTATTTATGAAATCCTTTATTCAATTGAGGAAATCTTATGGAAATGACAATGCTTGAACGTTTTACGCGTTCTTTAAATTTGAAAGAAGTGGATAAAGTTCCGGTGTGTTCGGTCACGCAAACGGGAACAATGGAGTTGATGGCATTAACCGGAACAAGCTGGCCCAAAGCATTTTCCGATCCCGAAGAAATGGCGGCGTTGGCTATGGCCGGATATGAAATCGCGGGTCTTGAAGGCGTTCGTTATCCTTTCACATCGAATGACATGCCTTTAGCATTCGGCTGCTCTTATTCAACCGGAACTTACCAATCGCCGCCGCATCTGTTGGATTTTCCGTGCAAAACCGAAAAAGACGCGTTGGATTTGGTTCAACCCGATGATTTTTACGAGCACCCGGCCGTTTTATCTATTATTCAAACGACAGATTTTCTCCGAAAAGAAATAGATGAAAAAGGATATGAAGTCCCGTTGATTGCGGGAATTTTGGGTCCGTCGTCTTTTGCTTCTTCTGTTGCGGGCGTGAATAATTATTTAATGTGGTGTATCAAAAAACCCGACGTTTTAGATTATTTATTGCAAGTCGGAACGGAAATTTGTATCGAATACGCCAATTATCTTTACGATTTGGGCGTTGATTCGGTTGTCATTATCGATTCGGAAGCCGGGCCCGATTTATTTCCGCCGCCGCTTTTCAATTCGATGATCCTGCCTTATTATCAAAAAATAACATCCCATGTGAATGGATTAAACATATTGCATATGTGCGGCGATTCGACTCCTATATTGGAGCCGATGGCCAAATCGGGATTTAAAGGGTTGAGTTTGGAAGAAAAAGTGGACATGGAATACGCCTCCCAATCCGTCGGCAACCAAATATGTCTCATCGGAAATATATCGCCCGCCGATGAATTACTTCTTCATTCTCCCGACGTCGTTAAAGAAGTTTCCAAACAATGCATCGAAGATGGAGTTCGAATTTTAGCGCCCGGATGCGGAATTGCGCCTCACACGCCTTTAAAAAATTTAAAAGCCCTTGTACAAGCGCGGGATGAATATTATTTGGAACAACAAATGGACGAATAAACGAAGAAACAAAAATATGGAATTTTATTTCTTCCATTTTTTAACTTTTTTAAAAAATTCCTTTTTACTTTTTTTTACATTTTTTAACTTTCTTTCTTTTAAATTCCTTTTAACCTTTTTTAACTTTTTTTAATTTTTTATTTTTACTTTTAATTTTTTATTTTTACTTTTTACTTTTTTAAAACTCGTTTTTATTTTTCACTTCTTATTTTTTAACCCTTTTTAACCATGCGATGTTTGTTAAAAATATTCGATATCGAATTCTTTATCATGTCGATAAACCAAAAAGGTTTCCGGGGAAAAAATCGTCCGCTCAATACGACCAAAAAAAGTGAAGAACATTCGTTCTCCTTTCCGCTTATGAAAAATGAAAAAAGAATAAAAAAGAAAATGATTTAAGGTTATTTCATTTTCAAATTACATGGGACCCATGGGTCCGCCTTGCGGGGGATAGTAATAGGATTGTCTTCTCAACGGATCTTGCCCGTATTGGTTTGGTCCTTGTGTTCCGTCCGCGAGGAATAAATAGACTTCAAAAACAAATGCGATAATCCATCCGATTATGGGTATAATGTTGACCAATCGAATTAAGAGAAGCCAGCCGCTTTTATTCAAATCGTGCAGGCGTTTAATGGATTGAAATATAGAGCATACGAAAAGCACAAAATATATTATAAAGAAGATGAGCATGAGTATAAATACTATAATATATCCGATAGTTTGGCTTATATGAGCAAATATAATGTTAATAATTAAGGATATAATTGTATAAAGTACTGATAAAATAATAGCTACCAGCCATATTCCGACCATTCTCAAAAAATAAGGCCATCGATTCAATCTTCCTTCAGAGGAAAATAGTTTTTTCATAATTCCACTGTTTGCTTCCATCATATATACTTATATTTATTTTTTCATATTTATATCCTTTGCTCTCTTTTTCATTTTTTGAACCAGTTCTTCCGAATTTTGAAAAGCTTGGTCCGCTTCTTCTTTTAACAACCCCGCGCCCATTAAAACTTTATATGCCGTTTCTTTTGTAATCATGTCGCCCGGCCGATGCGTGTCGGTATTGCAGACCAATTTCGCGCCGATTTGAGTTGCCAATCGGGCCACATGGCCGTTGGTTCGGTTGTGACCGCAGCGCGCCGTAATTTCCAAATAAGTGTTTGTCATCTTCGCAAGCTCGACATCTTCTGCCGTTAAAAAACCCGGGTGCGCTAATATATCCACGTATTCCGATTCGATTGCCGCGCGATTCGTTCCGGGTGCGACCGGCTCAACGGACGTTTCGCCGTGAACGACAACGATGTCGGCACCGATTTCTTTGGCTTTTTTAGCCAAGCGATCAATTTGACCGGGCGGGACATGCGTGATTTCAATTCCCGCGAAAATATCAATCTCCCATTCTTCTTCAATCGTTTTGGCTTTTAAAAGAGAGGTTATGATATATTCATAATTCGTAAAATCAGCGTGATCCGTCATGGCAATGGCACGATAGCCGTAAGTTATCGCTCGACGAACGTGTTCGCTCGGGACTAATACGCCGTCGCTGAAAAGAGTGTGGGTGTGCAGATCAATCATTTTTATTCCTTTCTATTTTTATTTTATTTTTATTCTTTCTTTTATTTTTTTTATTTCTGATTGAATCTTTGATTTCGTTTTATTTAATATTTTCTGAAATTTATTTATATTTTTTTATTCGATTTATTTGAAATATGCCAAAAAACGGAATCCTTTTTCACAATCTTTTAAAGTTCAAATTTCGTTTTTGTCGTTTGGCGCGGCGTGATTTTTTGAAAACGCGCCGCTCTCTTTTTTACTCCCTTTTTATATTTCTGTCGTCATTCTTATATTTCATTCATCATCCGAATCGCTTTCATCCTTCGGCGGTCTGTAATTGTCTCGGGACGCGAATTTCTTTTCTTTTTCTTCTTTTTCATATTTGGCGGAAAGCGGGGTTTGCGTTCGCGCCTGAATCGGATTGTTATATCTCGGATCTTCCGGGAGCGCTTCTAATTTTTCAACGACGTCGGCAAATCCGAAATTTGGTTTGACGTCTTTGATTTCAATTTTAACGATATCGCCGATCGTTGCTTCTTTGACAAATAATACAAAATCGTCGATTTGAGCGATACCGTCTCCGGACGCGCCGAGCTCTTTGATTTCAACCGCGTAAAACTGTCCTTTTCGGAGGGGCGCGGTTAAAAATTTCTTTGCGATTACATAAATTTCGGCGCTGGTTGACCGAGACGCTTGAGGCGTATAAGCGCGAACGTGAACGAATTCATTTTTCACGTCGTCGAAAAAATCTTTAAACATATCCCCTTGAAAAACTTTGACAACAAACGTTCCTTTAGGTTTGAGAATCTTTTTGGCGCACTCAAAAGCGGCGCGATTCAAATCAATTCCGCGCGCGTGGTCTAACGGCCAGTTCCCCGTCAAATTCGGCGCCGCGTCACACAAAACAACATCGACGCCTTTTTTTCCGGCGAATTCTAATATTTTTTCAATCGTCGATTCGGCCGTAATGTCTCCTCTCAGAGTTGTCACGCCTTGAATCTCTTCAATATTTTGCAAATCAACGCCCAAAACCCGGCCGCGAGAAAGCTCTTTTGCCACTTGAAGCCAGCCGCCCGGAGCCGCTCCCAAATCGACAACCACATCTCCGCGATTGATAATATTCGCGTTTTGTTGAATCTGTTTTAATTTATAGGAAGCCCGTGAGCGATATCCCTCTTTTTGGGCCAAGTCGTAATAGTAATCCTTTTGGTTTCGCGCCATTGTTTTTATCCCCCTTTTTATCTTTTATTTTTTTACGTTTTATTTTTGCGTTTTATTTTTACTTTTATTTTTTCTACTTTTATCTTTTTATGTTTTATTTTTGTTATATCTTATTTTTCTTCTTTTTCGATTGGAACGGGTTAAATGTATTTATGATTAATGTGCTCATTTCAAATAATTAAAAAATCATAACTTTATGTATCAAATACAATATCTTTTTGCGGGATTTAAATGGAAACCTTTCATCACAATTTCAAAAATATTTTTGACTCAAAAAGAGAAGATAACGCCGCTGTTGCCGTCGCTTCTGCCGCCGCTTCTGCCGCCCCCGTTCACCCGACGCGCTGGATTTTAAATTCCAAGGGCAAAACCTTATCGGGAAAAACGATTGTTCTCGGTGTTACCGGAAGCATCGCCGCCGTTGAAACCGTCAAACTGGCGCGCGAACTCATTCGTTACGGCGCAAATGTTTATGCCGTCATGTCGGACGCAGCTTGTCGAATTATTCACAAAGATGCGCTGCATTACGCCACCGGAAATCCGGTCATCGCCAATTTGACCGGGCGCGTCGAGCATGTCGAATTCTTCGGCTCAAAAGGGATTGCCGATTTGTTTTTAATCGCGCCGGCAACGGCCAACACTGTTTCTAAAATCGCCGCCGGTATTGATGATACGCCGGTGACCACCTTTGCGACAACCGCAATCGGCGAAGGAAAAAAAGTTATGCTCGTTCCCGCAATGCATGAATCCATGTATCGCCACCCCCAAGTTTTGGAAAACTTTAAAACATTAAAATCCTGGGGGGTTGATGTCATTGGTCCGCGCTTTGAGGAGGGAATCGCAAAAATTGCCGACAACGATGAAATCGTTCTTCGCGTTCTTCGCGCGCTCGGATCGCATTCCTTGGATGGGAAATCCGTTTTTATCACCTCCGGCTCAACGGCCGAATCCATTGATCCGATTCGTTTGTTGACAAACCGCGCTTCCGGAAAAACGGGAACCGCGCTTGCCAAAGAAGCTTACATTCGCGGCGCGAACGTTTATTTGTTCCACCGTTTTCAATCGCCGATGGCGCATTTGCCGCATTTCCAAGAGATTTACACGGAAAGCGTTTCGGATATGATTTCAGCGGTCATCGCTCAAATCGCGCTTTGTGATGCTCCGGCGTTTGGTAAAAACATTTTAATCAGCGCCGCGGCCATTTCGGATTATACGGTTGAAAAAAGCCAATCCAAAATCAAATCCAACGAATCCGAATTAACGCTCACGCTCAAACCCGCAAAAAAATTGATTGAAGAGGCGTGTTACACCGATCCGAATATTTTTATTGTCGGGTTTAAGGCAGAGACCGGCGTTTCTTATCAAAAATTAATCGACGTCGCCGCCGAAAAAATAGAATCCGGCGTCGCGGATCTTGTGGTGGCCAACGATGTTTTGGAAAAAGGAATCGGAACAAATGAAAACGATGTTTTTGTCGTCACAAAAGAGTATTTGACCCACCAAGATTTAAAAACCGTAATTCCGATATCTGGCAATAAATCGCAAATCGCATCCGATTTATTGGACTTGATTCAAAAATACTCTCAAGATGAAAAGTCCGCCGACTCCAAAATTCAAATGACGAATCCGATAATCGATTCCGATTCCGACACCATTTTATATTCCGGTTCCGTTTTGGATTCCGACTCCGATTCGGGTTCCGACTCTGATTTGGATTCTGATTCCATTTTGAATTATGACTCCGATTCGGGTTCCGACTCTGATTTGGATTCTGATTCCATTTTGAATTATGACTCCGATTCGGGTTCCGACTCCAATCCGGATTCCGACTCTGTTTTGGATTCTGATTCCATTTTGAATTATGACTCCGATTCGGGTTCCGGCTCCGGTCCGGATTCCGACTCTGTTTTGGATTCTGATTCCATTTTGAATTATGATTCCGATTCGGGTTCCGGCTCCGGTCCGGATTCCGGTCCGGATTCCGGTCCCGATTCGGTTTCTTCTTTTAAAACGTCCGATACAAATCAAAACATTCGACGCAAGCCCGTTCAAATGCGTGGCCGTATATTTAAAAGGAAATAATTATGCCGTTTGAAACACGCACCGCTTTTTCACCCGGTCACATCACCGGGTTTTTTCGGGTCTGCAATCATTTTAATCCGCATCAAAAAGGATCTATCGGTGCCGGATTGGTTTTAAATAAAGGCATTTACTCAACGGTGACGCCGTTTGTCGGCTCGGGCGTGTCGTCCGTTTTTTTAAACGGGAAGCTTAAATCAACGACTTTGGCGGACGATTCGACAAATACGGTTTTAACGGTGATTTCAGAGCTTTCTTCCCGCGCTTCCCAGAAATACGGCTTCGATTTTCATTTTAAAGTGGAAGAAATCGGAAATATTCCGGCCGGATGCGGATTTGGTCTATCGGCCGCAGGCGCGCTCAGCACGGCTTTTGCAATCAACAGCTCTTTGAAGCTTGATCTTTCAAAAGAAGAATTGGTTGAAATCGCGCATTATTCCGAAGTCATCAACGGCAGCGGTCTGGGAGATGTTGTCGGCGAATCCGTCGGCGGCCTTGCGGTTCGAGAAATTCCGGGAGGCTCGGCGCACGGCACATTTTACAGTATTTCCTTGTCAAAAGAAGAGCTTGGAAAAAAGATTTATTGTTTGGTTTTGGGAGAATTATCGACAAAGGAAGTGATTACAAACAGCCGCCACATCCAAAATATCAATTCCGCAGGAAAGTCGGCTCTGTTTCATTTCTTGAAAAAGCCGTCCCTTTCATCGTTTATGGAAAATTCCAAACAGTTTACAAAAACCGTCGGTCTTCTCAGCGCCGAGGCTGAAAAAGTGATTGATTCCATCGACCCTGAAGACGGAATCGCGGCTCAAGCGATGCTCGGCAATACGGTTTTTGCCCTCTCCTCCGGACGCGAGGGCGCCGATGAACATATTTTAAATATGATGAAAAAATTCGGCGACGTTTACGAATGCCGAATCGAAACGAAAGGTCCGCGCGTCTGTTTATCGGACTTTTGATTTTAAAAATATTTTATTATTATTCTTAATCGGCGCGCGCTTTAAAAGTCGGTTATGTTCATTTTTTATATTTTTTTTCGTTTATTTTTTCAATCAACTTTTCAATTGTTTTTACCCGTTTCAACTGTTTTATCTGTTTCAACTGTTTTACCCGTTTTTTAATCCTTTTTTTCGGTCGATTTTTCAACCGCTTTTTTATTTTTGGTATTATAATATGGTTTAATTATTCTAATTGTCTATTTTTTGTTTTTTGAATACAAATGATTTTAAAAGAAGAAATGACTTAATCAGACAAAATAGCAAAATAATAAAAAAAGAAAAAGGAAAGGAAAAAAATATGACAAAAATCCCTCAAACTCATCCCAGATATGAATCTCTTGTTGCGCGCGAGCAAATCGTTGCAGGTATCGATAAAGGAATCACGAGCCGCCAAGGTTTGATTGCTCAAGGGCGCGGCGAAGCGTTTGATTATTTAATCGGCGAAGAAACGACGGAAGGCGCGAACTATGCCGAAGCGGTCGCCGTTTGTTTACTTTTGCTCGCCAAAAACCCGGTGATTTCGGTCAACGGAAACGTCGCGGCTTTGGTGCCGGCGGAAATCGTTTTACTCTCACAGTTGACCGGCGCCAAGTTGGAAGTCAATCTGTTTCATCGAACGGAAGAGCGCGTTTTAAAAATCATTGAAGAATTGAAAGAAAACGGCGCGGGCGAAGTTTTTGGGAAAAATGCCGAATCGCTGTTGCCGTTGGATCATGATCGCGCAAAAGTCGAACGCAACGGAATTTATGACGCCGACGTCGTGTTCGTGCCGCTCGAAGACGGCGACCGTTGCAAAGTTTTGGCGGATATGAATAAACTCATCATAACCGTTGATTTGAATCCGCTGTCTCGAACCGCGCAAACCGCGCATGTCACCATTGTCGATAATTTAAAACGTACGCTTTCGAATATGATTCACATGATTCCCGATTTTCGAAACATGAGCGATACGGATTTGTGGGAAATTGTTGAAAATTATGACAACAACATCGTTTTGGTTGACGCTATTGAAACCATGAAGGAAAATTTAACGAAAGAACAACACAAAGTTCTCAATATCGAAGAGGACCAAGATTCAAACGACGATAAAATCTGTAAAGCGCCGGACCGCAGAAAAAACGCTCCTCGTATGCAAAGAAATCCCGAGGTCGCTCGAAAAGTGATGATGCGCGGCGGCGACTTAATGATGGAATAATATCGGGGGAAAATTTTGACAATTGTTCTCGGAATCGAGGGAACCGCTTGGAATTTAAGCGTGGCCATCGTCGATGAAGACGATGTCATCGTTGACGTCACGCGCACTTACAAGCCGGCGACCGGCGGGATTCATCCCCGTGAGGCGGCGCAACACCATGCCGCGCACATCGGCGAGACTGTGGAGGAGGTGTTCCGTCTTTTTGAAGAAAAAGGGTATCTCAAATCCGATATTGACGCCGTCGCATTCTCAAAAGGTCCGGGTCTCGGGCCGTGTCTTCGAATTGTGGGAACTGCGGCGCGCATGATTTCATTGATGCTTGAAAAACCGTTGGTCGGCGTGAATCATTGTGTCGCGCACATTGAAGTCGGTCTTTGGAAAACGGAGGCAAAAGATCCGATTACGCTTTACGCCAGCGGCGCGAATTCTCAAGTGTTGGCTTATGAGGAGTACGCGCCCGGAAAAGGCGCTTATCGCGTTTTTGGGGAGACCTTGGACATCGGTCTTGGGAATTCTCTTGACAAATTCGCAAGGTCGGCGGGATTGCCGCATCCGGGAGGGCCTTTGATTGAAAAATATGCCAAAGAAGCGGAGAAATATGTCGATTTGCCGTATACGGTTAAAGGGATGGATTTCTTTTTTTCGGGGTTGTCGACGGCGGCCACGCGTCTTTTGAAAAACGGTTCGGATGAAAAGAGATTGGAAAATGTTTGTCATTCGTATCAGGAAACCGCTTTTGCGATGGCCGTTGAGGTCACGGAGCGCGCTTTGGCGCACACCGGCAAAAACGAGATTTTATTGGCGGGCGGGGTCGGCGCAAACAGCCGCCTTCGGGAAATGTTGGAGCAAATGTGCGCGGATCGCGGCGCGAAATTTTTTGTTCCTGAAAAGAAATTTATGGGCGATAACGGCGCGATGATTGCGTATACCGGACTTTTGATGTTTAAAGCGGGGGACACGCTGACGGTTGAGAATTCGTTTGTGGATGCCGGCTTTCGTCCGGACGAAGTCACCGTTTCTTGGAAGCCGCCTAAAAATTTGAATGTGAAAGAAGAAATGAAGAAGATGCAAAACGGAGCGGAAGCCGTTATTCGATTGGAAGAAAAGTCTTACGGTTTTGAAAAAGATCGAAATGAAAAAGACGGATATGAAAAAAATCAATGTGAAAACGGATGGGTCGGGGAAAAATCAAACGACGGCGCCGGCATTGAAAAAATGATTGTAAAGGAGCGCATTCAAAAAAATTATCGTCTTTCTCAAATTGATTTAAAATTAAGAAAGGAAAGAACGCGCGCGGAAATTCGGATGATGACGGAAGCGCGCCGGTGCGGAATTCCGGTGCCGATTATTTACGGGGCGGATGAGTATTCGATTCAAATGGAGTATATTGACGGCGCGCCGCTTAAATTTTTGATGGACGAGAATGAAACGTTGGCGGTAGATGTCGGAGAAATGATTGGAAAACTTCATGAAAATCACATTCTTCACGGGGATTTGACGACGTCGAATATGATTTGGAGCACGCGCGACAAAAGGATTTATTTGATTGATTTCGGGCTTTCGTTTTCGGAAAACAGCGTCGAATCCAAAGGGGTTGACATTCACGTTTTGTTTCAAACCTTTGACAGCTCTCATAAAAATGCCGCGCGGCTGAAAGAAAACTTTGAAAACGGATATCGAAAAACGTGCAAAGACGCGGCTCTCATTTTAAAGCGCGCCGACGAAATCAAAATGCGCGGCAGGTATATCGAAGGGAAATAAAAAAATGAAATCAAATGAAATCAAAATGTAATGGTTATAACATGCGGGAAACATCAAAATGACGAAGCCGAAGAAAATAGTTTTTGTGACCGGAAACGCCGGGAAATTCTCCGAGATTCAAGAAATATTGGATTCGGTCGGAATCGAGGCGATTCAAAACAAGGGGGATTATCCCGAGATTCAGGCGGACGATTTGGAGCCGATTGCGGCGGCTTCTGCAAAAGCGGCGGCGAACGATTTGGGGATTCCGGTTTTGGTGGATGATTCGGGAATATTCATTCAAGCGTTAAACGGCTTTCCGGGGCCTTATTCTCGATTTGTGGAAGACCATCTCGGCAATCCGCGCGTTTTAAAGTTAATGGAAAATGAAACGAATCGCGAGGCTTATTTTAAAACCGTGATCGCTTTTTGCGAGCCGGGAAAAGAGCCGATGACTTTTTCCGGAATCGTTGAGGGAGAAATCGCTTTTGAAGAACGCGGGAGTGGCGGGTTTGGTTTTGATCCAATTTTTGAATACGGCGGAAAAACATTCGGCGAACTCGGAACCGAATTCAAAAATACCATTTCTCATCGCAGGCGAGCCTTGGATAAGTTTATCGAATGGATTAAAAAGCCGCCAATTCACGATTTGTAAATCCGGTTTGTAATCGGCGCGATTGTTTTATTTTGAGGGGTTGCCGAACATTTTGGCAACATTTTTTATATTTTGTGCCTGCCGAACATTTTGGCAACATTTTTTTATATTTTGTGCCTGCCGAACATTTTGGCGACATTTTTTTACTTTTTGTGCCTGCCGAACATTTTGGCGACATTTTTTTATTTTTTGTGCCTGCCGAACATTTTGGCGACATTTTTTTATTTTTTGTGCCTGCCGAACATTTTGGCGAACATTTTTTATGAATCGGAAATCCACGGTTCGTTTTTTTAAAAAATATAAATTAAAAAAAAGAAAGTAAAAACAATGCCGCGGTTGAAAACGGCATTGTTTTTGATTTTACGGAGGTTTTAATATCCTTTTTTGTGATATAAAAAATGACTCGGTTCGCTTATTCGAGCAACACGACCGGTTTAATCAGGTCTCTGGGTTTGTCCTTCATCAAAAGGAGCGATTTTTCCATGTTCTCAAATCCGTCAAAGACATGGGTAACCATTTTTTCGGGTTTGATACGGTTGTAAACGCAAAGGTCAATCATTTGTTGCATTCTCCAGCGACCGCCTGAAACAAGTCCGCCGCGAATGTCTTTGTGAGACATGCCGCTTCCCCATTCCACACGCGGAATCGGGACGTTGTCGCCTTTTCCGATGTAGTTGACGTTTGAAATGGTTCCTCCGGCTTTTGTCATTTTAACCGCGTTTGAAATGGAATCCGATTCGCCGCCGGCAACAATGACGGCATCCACGCCCTCGCCGTTTGTGGCTTTTAAAATTTGTTCGACAATGTCGCCTTTCTTGTAGTCAATGATATCGCTTGCGCCGTATTCTCGGGCAAGGTCCGCGCAAATCGGACGGTTTCCGACGGCGAACAATCGGCCGGCGCCTTGAATAACGGCACCCGCAACAGCCATTAAACCGACAGGACCGATTCCGATGACCGCAACGGAGTCTCCCGGCTGAATCTCGGCCAATTCGGCACCTTGAATACCGGTCGGCGCCATGTCCGGAAGCATAACGGCTTGTTCCAAAGACATGCCCTTTGGCATAATCGCCAAATTCATATCGGCGTCATTGACGTGGAATTCCTCGGCAAAAACACCGTCTTTGAAGTTTGAAAACTTCCAGCCGGCAAGCATTCCGCCGGAGTGCGCCGGATATCCTCTTTGAACGGCGTCCGATCTCCAGTCCGGCGTAATGGCCGGAACGATAACACGGTCACCGACTTTGAAGTCTCTCACTTCGGATCCGACTTCAATAATCTCTCCGACCGCTTCGTGACCCAAAATCAAATTATGCCTGTCTCCCAAAGCCCCTTCAAAAACGGTGTGAATATCCGACGTACAAGGAGCAACCGCAAGCGGTTTAACAATCGCGTCATACGGTCCGGCGACAGGCGATTCTTTTTCAATCCAACCCAATTTTCCAATGCCAAGCATGGCAAATCCTTTCAAATTTAACACTCTCCAATAATTTTAATTCATTTATTCAACTTTTCTGACAGGTTCTTCAATTCCTGCAATTTTGACGATTCTTTAGAGGTATAAATAAGTTGTGCATTTAAAATGATTAATGATGGTGATTTGTGTATATGATTGGTGTTTCGGTTTTAACATGTCGTCTTTCTTTGCTGCAAAATCGGCAAGGGGTGGCATTTTTATTTCTTAGAAATTTTAAAATCCTCCGGCGCTCTTCATCTCTCTATAATTTCAAAAGTTTGAAATTACGTTTAAAATTATCATTATCATTCATGATTATAGGGGCGAAGATTGTCATATAATCGATGAAATAAAAGTAAAAAACAAAGTTTAAAATTAAAAAGTTTAAAATTAAAAAACAACTCTCAAAGAAAAAAGATTGAAAAACCAAAACAAAAGAGTTTTGTTGTATACAAACTTTGATGAATCGCGTATTTTTAAAAATCTTACAATAAACTAAAATTTTAATGAACAAATAGGGAAATATTCTTTGAGTGAGTCAATACTCATTCGTTTCCTTCCGTTTTTTCAAAATCCATATCCGCCGCTTTTTCGCGGATAATGCTTTTTAAAAGAGCGATTTCATCCTCGGTGAATCGTTCGTTTGAAAAATAAGGCACCGTGCTGTTTTCATATTTCTTTAATAAATCCGCAACGGCCTGATTGATAAAATCTGATACGCTTGCAAACTCTCCTTCCGCAACGAGTTGGTCGATTTTCTTTTTATGAAGCGGACTAACCGTGCCACTGATTATCGGTTTCTTGCGTACGTATTTTTGAACCATCGGTTCATAAAATCGTTAATAAGAAGTTAAACTTAATTCAAACAAATGCATGACAATCGTATAATTATACACAGTCTCAATTGTTATATTTGTGATTCAATTTCTGATAAAATTCAAAGATAAATTCAAATACCATTTCCAAGCATAGTTTATTGTTCATTCAAATTTATTTCTACCCTGATTCAAACTTTTTGAAAAATTATGAAAATCTCAAGCCGTTTCAGCATTGCCGTTCATATCGTTTTAATATTGGTTTTTTTAGGTGACCGGCAGAAGCAAACGTCTGATTTTTTATCTTCTTGTATTTTCGTCAATCCGGTTGTGATTCGCAGAATTTTGGGGCAGCTCAAAAAAGCGGGAATCGTTGATATTAAACCCGGCGAAGGCGGAGCGACCCTTTTGATTAATCCGTCCGATTTATCCCTTTTTGACATTTATCAAGCGGTGGAAAGTTGCGAGACGCTGTTTAATTCCCATAAAGAGCCGACGCAAAAATGTTTGGTGAATTGTTTCGCTTGTTCGAAATCTCAAGAATGTTTGGAATCGAATGATTCGAACTTGAATGATTTGGATTCGAATGATTTGGATTCTGATGATTTTGATTCGAATGATTTTGATTCGAATGATTTTGATTCGAATGATTTTGATTCGAATGATTTTGATTCGAATGATTTTGATTCGAATGATTTTGATTCGAATGATTTTGATTCGGATGATTCGGAATCGGATGATTCGGAATCGGAGGAGTCGTGTTCTGTGAAGAAAATATGTTTCATTCATGCCAATATTGAAAGCCATCTGCAGTCCGCTCAAAAAGCGATGGAGGAATCGCTTAAATCAACGACGGTTCAGCAAATCATTTCCGAGTTGAAGTGTTTGGAGCCAAAGAATTAAATATTATATCCGATTATATTACTGTTGTAACAATGTCGGTTACAACGAAAAACGTTCATTCTTTCAGTTTTTTAAACCCTCTCTTTATTTTTTTAAAAATCAATTCAAGGTGTGGATTATATGAAAATTATCGGAATTACAGCCAGTCCCCGCGAAAACGGGAATACCGTAACGCTTGTCAAAAAATCATTGGAAAAAGTTTCATCCAAAGGAGCAAAAACCGAACACATTGATTTGGCAAAATTAACCATTCATCCGTGCAAAGGATGCAATTATTGCAAAGCGCACGAAACCTGCGTTCAAAATGATGATTTTGCGTCCGTTATTGAAAAACTTAACGCCGCCGACGGCATTTTAATGGGAAGCCCCGTTTATTTCTTCGATATCACCGCTCAAGAAAAAGTTTTCATTGACCGGTTGTATTCTTGCGTTGACGCTCAATTCAAAACCCGAATCCCGGGCGGCAAAAAAATCGGCTTTATTTATTCTCAAAACACGCCCGATCGCAACGCATTCAATGCCAATTTGGATAAATACAACCAAGTCGCAGAAATGCTCGGATTAAAATCTATCGGCAAATTCGTTTCCGTCGGAAACGTTTCTGAAAATCCGGCCGAAATCGACGGCGCGATTGCCTTTTCAGAAAAATTGATTTGAATTGAATTCTTTTCATTTTTCGATTTACAATTGACCTGTAAATACAAATTAAAATAGAAAACCGATATCTTTCGGACCGATCTTTTGATTTGAATTTTTAAATAAATTCAATGATTGATTTTCGGTTTGTGTTTATCTCTTGTCTTTTTATTTGTATTTTTTATTTTTCGTTTTAGTTTTTCTTTTTGTTTATGTTTTCTGTTTGTTTTTTTGTTCGCATTTGCGATTGTTTTTGTTTTTATTGTTTTGTATCCGATTCCCTCTTGTTTTTATTTTTTTTTAAGAATCGAAAATCGATTCGGTAGTCTTAAATAGATAAAAAAGATTCATTTATTTCTTAATTTATGATATGAATCATCGGAACAGGATTCAATCGTCATTCGTTTTATTAAAAATCCAACAAAATTATTTTTCTATGCTTTTTTAAATTTATGAGGAACAGATATGAAGATATTGTTAATAGGCGGCGGCGGCCGTGAACACGCTGTTGCCGCGGCCATTAAACGAAGCCCTCAAAAACCGTTGCTTTACACCGTAATGTCCAAAAAGAATCCGGGAATCGCGGCTCTCTCCGAAAAGACATTGATTCATGATGAAAAAGACGCGCAGGCGATTGCAAAATTTGCCGAGGAATGCGGCATTGATTTCGCGTTTATCGGTCCGGAAGCGCCTCTTTTTGCCGGCGTTTCGGATGCGCTTTGGAATGTCGGAATTCCGACCGTCGGCCCGAAAAAAGATTGCGCTCGAATCGAAACCGACAAAGCATGGGCACGCCGGTTTATTGAAAAATACGGTATTGACGGAAATCCGGAGTACGCCGTTTTTACGGATTACGAAAAGGCCGCCGAATTCATTGATAAATTAAAAGACGTCGCCGTCAAACCGGCCGGCTTAACCGGCGGAAAAGGCGTTAAAGTCATGGGGGATCAATTGCCCGATATCGCCGCCGCCAAAGAATACACAAAAGAAGTTTTAAAAAGCGACAGCGTTGTCATTGAAGAACGGTTTATCGGAGAAGAGTTTACGCTTCAAGCCTTTTCCGACGGCAAAACATTGGCGTTTTGTCCGACCGCCCAAGACCATAAACGCGCTTATGAAGGGGATGTCGG
>Ga0265295_1005611_pt1 | contig 15797 bp, 10 predicted proteins | sample Munlansysbiofilm_FD_192503 | JGI IMG/M metagenome (GOLD analysis project Ga0265295, IMG submission 192503) | Leachate microbial communities from a municipal landfill in Southern Ontario, Canada - Methane capture system biofilm | ecosystem: Engineered > Solid waste > Landfill > Unclassified ... | reverse complement strand
ACCCTTTTTCTATTTATACCTAAGAGCTTTATCAGCAAAAAGAACATCAAATACTTTTGGGACACTTATACTATTGGAGTAATCATTATAAGTCTATTTCTATTAGTTAAAGCAATAATAATTAACCAATACCCAGAAGAGGGTTTATACTATAATATTAGCTATATTCGACTTACATCATTCTTCCACCCCTCTTATCTAAGTCTTTTTGTTTTAATTGCTATGATTTATATCTTTAAATCCGATAAGAAACCATATAATATTATACTGTTTTTCTATTTAGCCCTCTATATAATCCTTCTTAGTTCTCGTTCAGGACTTCTTGGACTAATAATTGTGTTTCTATGGAGTTTATTTCACAGTCTAATAATTGAAAAAAGGATAAGAAAGACTATTTTCCTATTGTTTTCCTATCTCCTTATAATGTTTATTCAAACTCAAAGCAATGCACTAAATCAAAGAATAAGTAATATAGAAACAAAAACAAACTCATCATCAATTTCTCCAAATGGCAGCTTTAATCAAAGAAAATTTATTTATCTCAATATCCATAAACTAATACTTAAAAGCCCTTTAATAGGTTATGGGACTGGAGATGTTAAAGAAGAATTAGATAGTTTTTATCAAGAAAATAATACTTACTTTGAAAAATACCTCAACGCCCATAATCAATATTTCCAAACCCTTCTATCAATTGGGATCATAGGACTTATCCCTCTCTTATTAATGCTAATAATCCCAACTTATATATCAATAAAACACAATAAAACCCATATAACAGCAATAATAATGTTAATCGCTCTATCACTAATGTTTGAGAGCATGTTAGAAAGGCAAATGGGAGTGCAAGGAATAATTATTATTTACCTTATCCTGATTTTAGATTTATATATTATTGACAAGAAAAGGACTTAGTTTTCAGCACCTATAACCTATTGTTAATTAACCTTTGTGTTAAGAGAACTAACTCTTGATTCTACGAAAATAGAATCAAATTACATTTTTTTAGAATCAAGAGTTAGTTTTCTGTAATTTGATTCTATTTCGCTGTAATTTGATTCTATTTGGCTAATTCAGAATTAGAATGGAAGATCGTCTTCGTCTGGTAGGGATTGGGTGTTGAATGAACCAGTTACTGGTGGCTCATTGATTGGTTGTTGTTGTGGTTGAGCTGGCTGATAGCTTGGTTGCTGAGCTGGTGCTGGTGCTGCTCCAACTGGAGTAACTGGATTGAAGGCATCAATTCTAAAACACCTTAAATCTGTGTACCAACGCTCGTTATACTCTCTTGACTCTACCGAAAAATGAACCTTGATTTGGTCATCTTCTTTAATTGCTGCTAAAGCACTAATCATATTTTCACCCCAAACGGTAAAATGTGCTTTCTTTGGGAATTGCTCCTCTGTTTCAACAACAAATGCTCCTTTTACCCATTGACCATTCTTCCCTTGACCTGTTTCTTGAGGAAGCTTCTTTACTAATTTTCCTATTAATTCCATTTTGTTTATTTATTTAATTATTAATTTGTTTATTTTCTATTTTCTAAGATGGATACCAAGCCAATCGAAGAAATTTCTTTGCCATAGAATACCGTTTTGAGGTTTTAAAACCCAATGGTTTTCATCAGGAAAATAAAGATAGCGAGCAGGAACTCCCTTAATCAAAGCTGCATTATAGGCTGCCATTCCCTGGCTTGCAACAATTCTATAATCTAACTCTGAGTGAATTACCATTAGTGGAGTATCCCATTTATCAACAAAAAGATGAGGCGAATTAGAGTAAGAATGCTTAACTGCCTTATTATTTTTATCCCAATAAGCTCCTCCTAAATCCCAGTTAACAAACCACATTTCTTCAGTTTCAAGAAATTGTTGTTCAAGATTAAACATACCGTTATGAGCAATAAATGCCTTAAATCGCTTATTATGATTGCCTGCTAACCAATAAACTGAATATCCTCCAAAGCTTGCTCCAACTGCTGCAAGCCTGTCCTTATCAACATATGATTCCTTAGACATTTCATCAATAGCTGTTAAGTAATCCCTCATACATTGACCACCATAATCGCCTGAGATTGCATCATTCCACTGCTGTCCAAAGCCTGGCAATCCTCTTCTATTAGGAGCAACTACTATATATCCATGTGAAGCCATTATCTGGAAATTCCAACGATAAGACCAGAAGCTTGAAACGGTTGATTGAGGTCCTCCCTGACAATAAAGAATGGTTGGATAAGACTTTGTTGAATCGAAATCAGGAGGATAAATTATCCACGAATGTAATTGCTTACTGTCGGAGGTTTTAAACCAACGCTCCTCTACCTTACCCATTTTAACTTTGTCCAATAGTTCTTTATTTACATTAGATATATTCTTCTCTTGTCCATTCTCTGGATTAACTGAGTAAATTTCCAAAGGTTGACTAATACTCATCTTGGTTCCAATTAGTGTATTCTTTGCTAATTGTACTGAGGTATAATCGTGATTGCCATTAGTAATCTTTCTAATATTATTATTATCAAGACTTAGTTGATAGATATCATCCTTTGCATGCCAATTAGAAATAAAATAAATACTCTTATCGTCTTTTGAGAATATTAGTTTATTAGAGTTTTGGTCAAAGTCTTTAGAATAATCTTTAATCTCTTTTGTTTTAAGATTCATCACCATTAACCTTTGCTTATCTGCCTCAAATCCCTCTCTTTCCATACTTTCCCAAGCAATCAACTCTCCATTATTAGAGAAAACAGGGTTTTGGTCATATCCCATCATCCCTTGGCTAAGGTTTTCAGTTATCTTTGTTTCTAAATCATAAAGGTAAATATCACTATTAGTAGAGTAAGCATATTCCTTTCCTGTTTTCTTTCTGCATGTATACGCTATTTTCTTCGAATTAGGACTCCAAGCCAATTGCTCCATCCCTCCCCAAGGTCGCATTGGAGATTCAAACTCTGTATTCTCTAAAATATTTATAGGATTGCTAATCTCCTTACCATTATAATCAGCAATAAAAGGTTGAGGATAATTATCTACCCAATGGTCCCAATGTCTATAAGCCAAATCTTCGTTGATTCTTCCTGTATTCTTATCAAGCCCTTTCTTTAAATGAGCAAATTCATCCTTCTTAGCAACAATACTTATATATAATATCTTTGTTTCATCTGGAGAAAACTTAAAGCCCTCTATTTCCTCCTCTTTAAAACTTGATATTTGGATACTCTTTCCCTTATTAATATCCAACTCATATATCTGTATTCCCTTCTCATCAGCATATAGATATGCTATCCTCTTACTATCATTTTTCCAAATAATATTCCATTCACTCTTAGGAGTTTTTGTTAATTGCTTAACATTGCTACCATCAGCATTCATAAGGTATATTTCGCTATTACCCTTGTTTTGGTCAATATCGTAATAGGTTAGAGTATAAATTATTTTCTCTCCATCAGGGGATACTACAACCTCTCCTATTCTCCCAAAACTCCAAAGCACCTCTGGAGTAATTTTACCATCAACCACTTCGATATTTGGTTTGGCAATTATTTCTTTATCTCCCTCTGGTCTTGGCTTGCAAGAAAATACGCCAATAAGGATTAGGGCTAAAATAAAATAGTTTTTCTTCATGATAATCAGTATAGTAAATTAATATTTTTATTATTAAATCAATTCAAAATTACAATTATAATTCTTAATACACAAACCTAAGAATTTTATATTGGCATTTGATAAAGAAAGTACTTCTTAATTTCCTTGCTTAAAAAGACCTTATCCAACTGGTCTGAGGCATCGCAAATCTCTTTTACTTCCCCATTTTTAAATAAGATATTTATCTTCTCATCCAGAAAACTATAAGCCTTATTCTTTAGTTCATCGCTATGGATAAAATAGGTTTGTATTTCCCATTTCGAGAAACCTTTATTCAGATATTTCCCTATATACTTTTCAATATCTTCTTGAGAGAAAGGATTATTTTGAATTAAAACCTTACCCAAACGACGATTCAAAAGACAAGAGGATAAATAGCTTAGGATTTTATCCTTGTCCTCTGCCCATACCCTAACACTTGCCCAAATATCATTATCATCCAATTGGGAGAATATTTCTAAAGCAAGATCTTTATCCTCTATTGATTTAGGATTATTAATAAAGAAATTCATAGCTGGAGTAAGAGAAAAAGTCCTTGAGTTTTCTACCAAGTATCTTGCTCGATTAAGGATAGAAACCAATAAACTATCAGCAGCTATTACTGTTTTATGAAGATATACCTGCCAATACATAAGGCGTCTTGAGATAATAAATTTCTCAATAGAATAAATCCCCTTCTGCTCAATTACTATCTCATCATTCTTCTCTATCATCATCTTTATTATCCTCTCTGTCCCAATTACTCCTTCCGAAACCCCTGTAAAGAAACTATCTCTTGTAAGGTAGTCAAGCCTATCACAATCGAGCTGAGATGAAACTAATTGGTGTAGGAATTTCTTATGATAATTATTTGAGAAAATATCTATTGTGTGAGGACTTAGCTTCATTTTCTTCATTAACATTAGAGAGATTTCTTCGTGAGTCTCCCTTAAGAAGGAATGTTCTAATGCGTGTGAGATTGGAGAATGACCAAGGTCGTGAAGAAGGATTGCCTCAAGAGAGGAATTATATTCATCTTTAGTAATTTCTATATCCTTTTGTCTAAGAACATCAAGAGCATGATTCATTAAATGCATAGCTCCCAAAGCATGAGAAAACCTTGTATGTTCTGCTCCTGGATAAACAAAATTGCTTAATCCTAATTGTTTTATCCTCCTTAGCCTTTGAACATATTTATGTTCTAAAAGGTCGAATATCCCTTCGTTTGGAATATTTATAAAACCATAGACAGGGTCATTTACAATTTTTCTCTTATTATTTTTCTCAGATATCATCACTGCAAATATACGTGATTTTTTAATAAAAAAGAAAAAGAGATTGACAAATTAATGTCAACCTCTTAATCCATTTATTAACCCATCATGATTATATCATGGTAGCGGAGACGAGAGTTGAACTCGTGACCTCCGGGTTATGAATCCGACGCTCTAACCATCTGAGCTACCCCGCCATTTTAGGATTGCAAAATTACACTTTTTTATCTTATCTCCAAACTAAAACTATATAATTTATTTCAACTCCTCTTTAAGATATTGTGCAGTAATGCTTTTTGTATTATTAATTATTTCCTCTGGAGTACCTTCTGCAAGGATATACCCGCCTTTTTGACCTCCTTCGGGACCTAAATCAATTATATAATCCGCCATTTTTATTACATCCAGATTATGTTCAATTATTATCATACTATTACCCCTGTCAACAAGCTTTTGAAGTGTTTCCATTAGGATTCTAATATCCTCAAAGTGTAGTCCTGTTGTTGGTTCATCTAAAATATACAAGGTTTTTCCTGTATCCTTCTTACCCAGCTCTGAGGCTAATTTAATTCTCTGACTTTCTCCACCCGAGAGTGTTGTTGAGGGCTGACCAAGGGTAATATATCCTAAGCCTACTTCTTTTACAATACTTAATTGTCTTTTAATCTTTGGATGATTCTCAAAGAAAGGAATAGCCTCGTCAAAGCTCATATTTAATACCTCCGAAATAGACTTACCCTTATATCTTACCTCAAGAGTTTCTCTATTATATCGTTTTCCATTACAATCCTCACAAGTTACATAAACATCAGGTAAGAAATTCATCTCAATTGTTTTAAGTCCTGCTCCCTGACATGTTTCACATCTTCCACCCTTAACGTTAAAGGAAAACCTTCCTACCTCATAACCTCTAATTTTTGCAGCAGGCAAAGATGCAAACAGCTTTCTAATCTCATCGAATACACCTATATATGTCGCAGGATTTGACCTTGGTGTTCTTCCTATTGGGTTTTGGTCTATCTCAATAACCTTATCAATATTATTTATTCCATTTATTGCTTGATATTCCAAAGGCTTCTTATCTGAACGATAAAAGTATTGACTTAGGATTGGTTGAAGAGTATTATTAATTAGGCTGGATTTCCCACTTCCCGATACTCCAGTTACTAATACCAACATTCCCAAAGGGAGCTTTAGGTTTACATTCTTAAGATTATTCCCACTTGCAGAAATCAATTCAATATATTCCCCATTTCCCTTACGCCTTTCCTTAGGCACCTCAAGTTTCTTTCTATTGCATAGATAATCCGCAGTAATTGAATCCTTGTTTTTATCCTTATCCGTAAGCCCCTCTGGAGTACCATTATATATTATCTTTCCTCCCATTACTCCTGCTCCAGGACCAATATCCACTACCCAATCGCTTTGAAGCATCATATCCTTATCATGCTCTACCACAATAACAGAATTACCTATATCTCTTAATTTCTTAAGAGCATTTATTAGTTGGATATTATCGCTTTGATGAAGTCCTATACTTGGCTCATCTAATATATATAATACATTTACAAGCTGCGAGCCAATTTGAGTTGCAAGCCTTATTCTCTGACTCTCTCCTCCTGAAAGTGTCCTTGAATTTCTATTTAAAGACAAGTATCCTAAACCTACATCCAAAAGGAAATTAATTCGTGTGTTTATCTCTCGTAAAATTTCTCTTGCTATCTCTTGTTTTCTTTCCGATAGGCTTGAAAGAATTTCTGAAGTCCATCTTGCTAAATCTACTATATCCATTTCAGAGAGCTGAGCAATATTCTTATCTACTATTCTAAATTGAAGACTCTCCGCTCTTAATCTCTGACCATTACAATGAATACACTTACTCTTATTCATAAAGCCTGCAGCCCATTTCTGAAGACCCATAGGCATATCCTCTCCAAACTGAGTTAGAAGAAAATTCACTATCCCTTGGAATTTCTCTTTATCAATTGCGTGGATTCCCATACTTGCATTATATATATTCAAATCCAAGTCTGTTCCATAAAGTATTGCGTCCATAGCCTCATGGCTAAAGTCTTTTAATGGAGTATCGAGGGTGAAATCAAGCTCATTGCCAAGAGCAATTAATTGTTTTACAAACCATGCATTCTTGTTTGGCTTTCCTAATGGCACTAAGCCCCCTTGATTGATTGAGAGTTTATTGTCTGGAATAATCTTTTCCAAATCTATTTGAGACATCTCTCCCAATCCATTACAATAAGGACAGGCTCCATAAGGAGAGTTGAAGGAGAAAGTATTTGGTTCTGGTTCTGGATAAGATATGCCAGTTGTTGGACACATTAGTAATTTACTTAGATGTCTTGGGATATTCTGATTTTCCTCAATTACCATCATAGTATCTTTACCATGCTTAAAAGCAGTCTCTATTGACTTTTTCAATCTTGGTATATTCTCCTCACATGCCTTAATCTTATCTATTACCAATTCTATATCATGAACCTTATACCTATCAAGTTGCATCCCTCCTACAATATTTGTAATTGAAGAATCTATTCTAACCTTTAAGAAACCCTTCTTGGCAACAGATTCAAATAATTCTCTATAATGTCCCTTTCTCCCTTTGATAAGAGGTGCAAGAATAATTATATTCTTATCTCCAAATTCATTTAATATAGTATCTAAAATCTGCCCTTCAGTATATTTTACCATCTTCTCACCAGTGGAAAGCGAATATGCATCTGCTACCCTTGCGAAAAGAAGTCTTAGAAGGTCATAGATTTCTGTTGTAGTGCCTACAGTTGAACGAGGATTTTTATTTGTAGTTTTTTGCTCTATCGAAACAACTGGCTGTAACCCTACAATCTTTTCTACATTCGGTCTTTCTATACCTCCAATAAAATTCCTTACATAGGCAGAAAAAGTTTCTAAATACCTTCTCTGCCCCTCAGCATATATCGTATCGAAGGCTAAAGAACTTTTTCCACTTCCACTTAATCCAGTAATTGTTACAAGGGATTTCCTTGGTATTGAGATAGAAACATTTTGAAGATTATGTTCCTTTGCTCCGTATATCTCTAATTTATCCATTTAGTTTGCCTGAAATTTAACTTGCAATATTACCATTTTTTTCTCAGATATGCAAGTTAGTAAATTCAAATTTCTCTCTAAAATCCTTTGAATTAATGAAAATCTTCGTATATTTGCAATTGATAAAACTAAATCAGTAAAATTAAATTATTTATTTATGAAAAGGAGTTTATTAGTATTAGGAATTTTCGTAATTGCAACCTTGGTAGGATGTAATAATAAAGCCGAACAAAAAGCAAGAGAACAAAAACTACAGGATTCATTTGCTTCATTGATGATGGCTAAGGATAGCGAAATGGAAAAATTATTCCAAGAACTAAATGAGGTAGATGCAGCTCTTACAGAAATAACATCTACTTATGCAGGAGTTTCAAAGGCAGCAAATACAACCGGAGAAATCTCAAAAGACACTAAAGCAAATATCAACAGCAAGATTGCTGAAATCAAAGATATTCTTGAACAAAACAAGAGAAAGGTTGCAAATGTTAGTTCTCAACTAAAGAAAACTAAGAACCAAAACACACAATTGCAAAGCTTTGTAACCAATCTTGAATCAAGAATCAAAGAACAAGAAGAGCAAATCCAAGCCCTTAACAAAGAACTTGCAGCAAAGAATCAGGAAATCCAAACCCTAAACAAGAATCTTAGCGAACAAAAGAATATCAACAAACAAAAAGATGCTCAAATCCTAAAGATTGAGGATGAGAAATTCACAGCTTATTTTGCAGTTGGAACAAAAACAGAACTATTAGCAAAGAATCTAATTGACCGTAAGGGTGGTTTCCTTTGGATAGGACGCTCTTCAGTTGTAGCTAATAATGCTAATTTTGAAAATCTTACTAAGATAGATATTCGTAACACACAAGAAATTCCACTAACTGGAGCAAAGATTAAATTAGTTTCACCTCACCCAACCGATTCTTATTCATTGGAAGGAGATCCTAAGAAACCAACATCAATCCGCATAACTAATCCTGAACAATTCTGGAAAAGCACAAGATGTATGGTGATTATGGTTGACTAAAACAACAAGTAAACATATAAAAAAAGACCCCAAAAGGGTCTTTTTTTTATATCTCATTCTCATCAATTATCTCCACCCTTTCATTCTTATAATCATCAATCAAAAATCTATATGAAAGAGAATTATCATCAGGCAGATTAATAATATAAGTCTTATTATTCTTATTAATCAATTGCTTATCTCTAAGAGCTGGATTCAACCTCTTAAGATAAAGATAAGGCACATTCATAGCTTTTGCAAACTCATAAAGATTAGTTATAGTAGAGTCAACCTTAACCTGCTTGGTTGGGATAGGCGGATACTTATCCTTAGTTCTAATATAGTATCCATAGTTCTGAGGATTCTCCATAATTATCTTATAAGCCACTATCCTGTAAACATATCTTGAGGTTTCGGTATTTGTAAACATCTCCCAGTAATTATCACAAGACTGCTCCCTCAACCTATCCCTTACTCCCTTTTCTCCAGCATTATAGGAGGCAGCAGCAAGAGCCCAATTATTATTAAATGAAGAGTATTTTTGTTTTAAATATCTTGCAGCAGCCCTTGTAGAAGCCTTAATATCATACCTGTCATCCCAATAATCATTAACCTCAAGCCCATATTCCTTAGCAGTAGGAGAAAGAAACTGCCAATAACCCTCAGCCTTAGCAGGAGATACCACATTAGCAAGCCCACTCTCAGCCACAGCCAAATACTTTAAATCCTCAGGCACATCCTCCTCCTTAAGCACTTTTTCAATCTCAGGGAAATATCTCTCAGAGCGTTTAATCACAAGAAAAGTAGTAGAATGATGATACATAATAGTAGTAAGCTCCCTATCCAAAGCCTCACGAACAAAGATATTATCCAAAGGCAGCTTCTCCCCGCAGAAACTCACGCTATTAGGAATAATAGGAGAAAAAACCTGATAATGCTTTTTAATCATATCCTTATAATGAGCCTCCGAATTCAATTCCTCCCTACCCATAACAAAAACCACAGAACCAATAGCAATAATAGATAATACAATAGAAGTAATACTAACAGTCTTAACAAAATCCCTTTTCATAGTCAATAATATTTTATTGCACAAAGATACGAAATATATCCTATAACACAACTATAAATCTATCAAACTTACACTCTAAATTATAATAAAAATTAAGTTTTATATATCACTCTAAAAACCCAACTCACTTACATTAGTTAATTTTAATAATCCCTTAACTTCTTTCATAACAAAACTAACTCTTAGATCTATTTTTCTATCTCTAAGATCTAATTTTCTATCTCTTAGATATAATTTTGCATCTCTTAGATTTATTATTTCTCCTTCTCTTTTTGCTCTTATTGCATAAGGATTATATCTTTTTAGTAGGGGTTAGTAGTAGGAGTAGGGGTTATTTTGAGTTTTAAAAGTCTATTCGCTTTTTTTGTTTTTCTTATTTTATAGTGGTATATACTGATTTGTGTAAATATGTTTAAAATCGTGTTTTAACCCCTACTCCTACAACTAACCCCTACTATTGATAATTTGTATTTTCCTTAAAAATCCATTAGTTTGGTCTTTTATTGGGTTTTAAAATACTATAATTTGTATATTTGTAGTATCCCATATAGGAGGATTACATCTAAGGGATAAATATATGAATTTAAATAGAGAGTTAAAAGCTTTCACAATTATGAGAAAAAGGCAATTTAAATGATAATTTGATTATCTTTGTAGCTAAATATATTTTAATGGAGAAAGTAGAAAAGCAAGCTAAACCTTTTATTAAATGGGTTGGAGGTAAAGGTCAACTTCTATCACAAATTGATAATGCTCTTCCAAAATGGCTATTTATGGAGAAAGAGGTTACTTATATCGAGCCTTTTGTTGGGGGTGGTGCTATGTTATTCTATATGCTTGAAAAATTTCAGAATATAAAGAAAGCTGTAATTAATGATATTAACAAGGATTTAATTATTGCTTACAAGACTGTTAGAGATAATCCAAATGAATTAATTGACGGTTTAAAGGTTATTGAATTAGAATATTTAGCTTTAAACGAAAATGAAAGAAAAGAATACTTTTTAGAAAAAAGAGATATTTACAACAAGAAGCTATTATCTGAAATTGAGAATACTTCATTATTTATCTTTCTAAATAGGACTTGTTTTAATGGTTTATATCGCGTAAATAGCAGAGGTTTATTTAATGTTCCTTTCGGAAAATATGCTAATCCTAAGATATGTGACAAGCCTACAATATTAAGGGATAGCAAATTACTTCAAAGGGTTGAAATTCTAAATACAGATTTTGAGAATACTCTTAATTATTCAGATTTAAACTCAATATTCTATTTTGATCCTCCATATAGACCTTTAAATACTACTTCGAGTTTTAATTCTTATGCAAAAGAACCTTTTAATGATAATGAGCAAATTAGATTAAAATCGTTTTGTGATAAAATTACTACTAAAGGGCATTACTTAATACTTAGCAATTCGGATTGCAAAGCAGCTAATCCAAAGGATAGTTTCTTTGATGATTTATATTCAAAATATAAGATTGAAAGGGTTTGGGCTTCACGTTCAATTAATTCTAACTCTCAAAAAAGAGGTAAACTATCTGAATTACTAATAAGAAATTACATTGATAACAAACTAATAGAAATTGATTATCAATTTGTAGCCGAAAATCAAACAATTTATTACGCTAATATATAATTTAAAATACAAACAAAAATATGATAAAAGACGGTATTGGTGGAGATAAAACAAAAACAGGACTTATTTACGAAGGGAATGTTGACCTTGAAACTTTCCTCAATAATCAAAAAAACTATAAAGTAACTAATGGGATAGTTTATTACAAAGAAGAGGAAGTTGCGAGAGTTTTTAAAAAGAATGGATTATATACCTATCTTACTGAATTAGGTATTAATTGGAAAGATTATATCTCAAAAAAGCTATTACCTGATTCATGTATATATGTAATAATTAAAAATACATTATTTATCATCGAATGTAAGTATCAACAAGTTGCTGGTTCTGTTGATGAAAAATTACAAACATGCGATTTCAAAAGGAAACAATATCAGAAATTGCTATCAAAAGCAAATATAGATGTTGAATATGTTTATATACTTAATGACTGGTTTCGAGATATAAGATATAAAGATGTATTAGATTATATTCATAGCGTTAATTGTCAATATTATTTTAATTTCATACCTCTCTATAAATTAGGATTACCTATTCCTGAAAATGATTAATCCTTTCTATAAATCACAAGACAAGAATTTCACTCTTTTGGAGGGGGATTGTATGGAACTTTTGCCTCAGTTTGAGTTTAAGTTTGATATGATATTTGCTGACCCTCCTTATTTTTTGTCTAATGATGGCATTAGTGTTCAGAGTGGAAAGGTTGTAAGTGTGAATAAAGGAGAATGGGATAGGAGTTATGGGGAGGATTATATAAATGAATTTAATTATAAATGGCTCTCTATTTGCAGAGATAAGCTAAAAGAAGATGGTACTATTTGGATTAGTGGTACATATCATAATATATTTTCTGTTGCTCATCAACTAACAAAACTTGGATATAAAATATTAAATGTAATAACTTGGGCAAAAACAAATCCACCACCTAATATTTCTTGTAGATATTTTACTCATTCAACTGAATTTATTATTTGGGCAAGAAAAAATGAAAAAGTATCTCATTATTTTGATTATGAATTAATGAAAGAAAGTAATGAAGGTAAACAAATGAAAGATGTTTGGAATTTGCCAGCTATTGCCCAATGGGAAAAATCAAAAGGGAAACATCCTACCCAAAAACCTTTATCCCTTTTAACAAGAATAATTCTTGCAAGCACAAAACCTAATGCATGGATACTTGACCCTTTTACAGGGAGTAGTACAACAGGAATTGCTGCAAACCTTTTTAATAGAAAGTTTTTAGGGATAGACAAAGAAAGGGAATATCTTGAAATTAGTCGAAATAGAAAAATTGAGATAGAGAATAAATCTATATTTAGACTTTATAGGAATAAAATTAATGGGATTAAGCTGTCTCCCTCTACTCAATTAAATATTGTTCAAGATTCTGACACTAACTATTCAATCGACCTCCCTTTTTAAATATTTTACTTTAGAATAAATTCATTCATAATTGTAGTATTTCTCGTCCCAAATTAGTTACTAATTTTCAAATAAATTGGAAGTTGAGAGATTGAGTTCTAAAGCCTGGATATTAGAAAATCTTAAAAATCCATTAGTTTGGTCTTTTATTGGGTTTTAAAATACTATTATTTGTATATTTGTAGTTTATTTTATTAGGGGTTTGCCTAATTTTTTTACTAATTCTAATTCTATATTTATTTTACTATGACTAAGAGGTTTTTCATTCTTGTTTTATCTTTATTTATTGGTTTATCGACGTTTGCTCAGGAGATTTCGGATTCTAAGAGAAAGGATATTATATCTGATATTCAAATTCAGATTAATACTATGAGTGGGTTTTCGGCTGAGAATTTGGAAATGATTCCTGTTTATAGCTCACAGATTTCTAATGCTAATATGATAATTGAGAAATACAAGAAATATAATTCAGATAATCAGATTTACAGAAAATTATACGAGCTTTCTTCCCTTGTTAAGCAGAATCAGGAGATGATTGACTTCCTAACTCCAAGGCTTGGGGACTGGTTCTACAAGAAAGCTATTGCAAGTATTGCTAAGGATGATAAGAAAAAGGCTTACGAACTTTTAAATAAGGCTTTGGATTTCGAACCTAATAATGTATTAAACAATTATGAGTTGGCAAAGATTAGTCTTGATAGTGGAGATATTAGTTCTACTACCAAACGCCTTAGTTTGATTTTGGAAAAGATGAATCCAGACGAGATGGAAAGAGAATTATGTAATAAACTCCTTACTTATACCTATGACAGGAACCTTGCCAAAGCTTTGAGTTTAATCAATCAGGGCAAGTTTGCCTATGCTAATGATATACTTGTGTCTCTTGAGGATTATTGTAAGAAAGACAAGATTAATATTTGCAATAATTCAGTTGTTTCCTCCATGCTTGCCTCCTGCCATAAGGGAATTTATAACGACCATATCAAGGTTACTCAAAGGGCTGTGAATATGGGGAAGACCGATGTTGCAGGGGATTTTGTTCAAAACACCTACGATTATTTCCAACGCAATAGAGAGAATATTAAAGACACTTCAACCTTTAATTCCATAGTGATGGATATTGTTAAGACCTATATCAATGATGCAAAAAAACTTAGCTCTGCCAAGGATTATCAAAATCAATTAGAGAAAATTGAGAAGGCTAAGTCGCTTGCAATGCTGATTGGAGGGGAATTTGAGGCAGATGCTCTAAGAGAAATGGCTCAAATACAAGGAGAGAGAACTCCTGTGGATATGAAACTTGATTCCATTGAGGCATTAGCTCCAAACGAATCCATTGCTGAGAAATTCCCTCAATATATTAAGGATAGTGTTTCTACTCCTGAGGAGGATTCCCAAAAGATTAAGGAAATTGAAAAAGACTATATAACCTCATCGGAGAATAAACTTCCTCAAAAAAGCCTTGCTGTGGAGCAAACCAAGACAAAGAGTTTGAAGAAGGAGATAGAGGATAAGTTTTTTGAGAGCAGAACATTTATGAGGGTTAGTAATTTCGAGGCTGCTTTGGAAGTTTTGGAGAAGGCTAATAGGCTTGCCAAAATAGATTTAGAGAAAGAAGAGGTTGAGAAAATGTATACCTCAGCAATTAGGGAGATAACAGCAAGAAGGATGTCGAAGGCTGAGTATTATGTATTTGAGGGAGATGTTACCAAGTCGGATAGTTTGGTAAATATCACCAACGATTTGATTACTGCATACAAGATGGAGAAAGACCCAGAGATTATTCGTATTATGGATTCATATCTAAGGGCAATTGATAAAAAGGTATGTCAGAAAAAACAGGATGAGATTGATGTTTTTGCTTATAATATTATTGACTGTATTCGTAAAAATGATTTCTATAGAGCCGATGACCTTATTGTCAAGGCTATGATGGTTAAGGGTTCTTATGAATGCAGATTGGATAAACATAGGATTAGGCAATTAAAGGTTCAAATCGAAAAACCTATAGAGTATTTGGAGTTAAAAGAGAGTTGTTTAAAAGCACTTGAAGTAAAAGATACATTGAAGTTTATTAAAGAATATGCAGCTCTTGAGGAGTTTTACACTAATTACCAGCTAAATGAATTAAGTGTAGTGCATATTGACCTAAAGACTATATTAATAAATTTCAATAATGACGATTTAATTATTAAATCAATTGAGGAGCTTGTAAAATATCGTCTGTATTTCGGTTCTCTCTCCGCTCTTGAAGCACTGAAGGATATGGGTTATAAGAGAAAGCATACTAAGAAGGTTCAGAAAAAAATTGGCAAGATGATGAGTCTTGATGTAGTTAAGCGTCAGGATAAGATAATTGAGAGTAATAGAGTAAATGATAAATACAGGGGAGATAAATGGTTTAAGTATTTCTATAAATCTTATAGGAAGAATTTAATTAAATGGCAAAAGGCTAATTAGAAAATGAGCTCAGAAGAAAACGAGAGGAAATCCTTTACCCTTTTTGAGGTAATGCAAAGCATACAAAGAACAATAATTTCTCGGTATGGCTCTACATTTTGGGTTAAGGCTGATATGATTAAGCTCAACCATTATATTCACTCAGGGCATTGCTATCCCGACTTAGTTGAAAAGAAAAACGACAGGACGATTGCCCAAGCAAAAGCAATAATTTGGAAGAGC
>Ga0265295_1005610_pt1 | contig 15799 bp, 15 predicted proteins | sample Munlansysbiofilm_FD_192503 | JGI IMG/M metagenome (GOLD analysis project Ga0265295, IMG submission 192503) | Leachate microbial communities from a municipal landfill in Southern Ontario, Canada - Methane capture system biofilm | ecosystem: Engineered > Solid waste > Landfill > Unclassified ... | reverse complement strand
AACCAGTACCTCTTTGTCTACCAACAGCATCGATTTCATCCATGAATAAAATACATGGAGCATGAGCTTTTGCTGTTTTGAACATATCTCTAACTCTAGACGCACCAACACCAACGAACATTTCTAAGAAGTCTGAACCAGATACAAAGTAAAAAGGTACTTTTGCCTCACCTGCAACGGCTCTAGCAATCAAAGTTTTACCTGTTCCTGGAGGGCCAACGAGTAGAACACCCTTAGGAATTCTAGCTCCCAAATCCATATACTTCTTTGGATTCTTAAGGAAATCAATAATTTCTTTTAATTCTTCTTTTTCTTCATCAGCACCAGCTACATCATTGAAAGTAGTGGTTTGGTTTTTACTTACTTGAGCTCTTGATTTACCAAAATCAAAAGCTTGCTTATTAGCATTTGTTCCACCACGCATCATAACAACAAGCATTACTACAACACCAGCAACCAAAATTATTGGGAATATGATGTTCAATAAATTATATGTTGCTCCATGTTGAAATTCATAAACAACATTATTTAGATTTGATGAATCGTTGTTAAGTTGATATATGATAGCTCTAACTTCATCAAGTTCTGCATCATTAGCGAAATAAGTTATATAGTTTTGTTCATCTAGCAATTTACCAGTTACTTTGTATGCTCGATAGTTTGTTTCTCCGGCTAAAGGAGTTACTTCAACAGAAGTAATACCTCCATCTTCCAATAAACTCACAAAAAGCGAATTATCAAGTTCTTCAGGTCCGTTTGCATTTCCAAAACTGTAGAAAATGGAAATAACCAAAATAACTAACAAAACTATCATTATGAATCGTGTAGAACGATTATTTATTTGTTTGTTTTGGGGATTCTTAGCGACAGCCATATCCTTGCCTCCTTATTTATTATAAACTTCCGGTTTTAAAACACCTATATAAGGTAGATTTCGATACATTTCTTCATAATCAAGACCAAAGCCTACCACGAATTCTTTAGGTATTTGTGTCCCAATATATTTTGGAGTGAAATCTTCTTGTCTTCCAGCCGGTTTATCTAAAAGGGTTACAACCTCAACGGTTAATGCCCCTCGATATTTCAATAGATTTTTTACTACATTAATTGTTCTTCCTGTATCAACGATATCCTCAGCGATTATAACATGTCTTCCTTCAACGGAAACATCCAAATCTTTTGTGATTTTAACATTACCTGATGACTCAGTGCCACCATGATAACTTTGTACACCCATAAGTTCAATTTCACAATAGATATCAATGTGTTTAATAAGCTCTGCCATAAATGGTATACAGCCTTTTAACAAGCCAATAATTATTGGTTTTTTATCACTATAATCTTTAGTTATTTCTGCCCCTAATCTTTTTGAAATAGCATTAATTTCTTGTTCGGTAACCAAGATTTTTTCGATATCTTTTTCTAACATAATTATCCTTTCTTAACACAAATATATAGTTCATTATCACCTAAGGTATCTTTTTTAAAGATGCCTGGGATATATATTATTTCATCATTCTTATCAACAAAAATAGGTAAAGTATCACGATCTTGTTTAGGGATCTTTTTATCGATAAAAACATCCTTCAATTTTTTGCTACCCGACTTGAGTTTAATTCTATCTCCATCGCGCCTATTTCTCACCGTTAAAGGAAAGATTAAATCTAGATTATTATAACATAATTTATAAAGAAAACCATAATTTTTGTTTGCATTTTTTGTGATGTCAATGAAATATCTGTTAGGTAACGTCATTTCTTTAAAACCATCAATGATTTCACAAAAATCTTTTGTTTGATATTTAAAGGTTTGAAAAATTATATTTTGATAAGATTTATATACATAAATTTTATCTTCAATTTCAAATTCAACATGAGGTTTATCGTTTTCAAAAAGACTTAAAATATCCATAACATTAACAAAAGCCAGTTCAACTTGATTGTCTGTTAATCGATTGATGATTCGTTTGATTACTTCAATTTGAATGATTTTATGAAGTTTTAATACTTTGTTTAGATTCAAAGAAACGAAATCAGTGATAACAATATCCTTCAAGAAATCTTCTGAAAGTGACTCAATCAGTTCATATCCTAAACCTTGATAGTATGAAAATTGAGAGAATTTCTCCAAAAATTTAGGGTTTTCATTCTCTAAAATTGGTAGAAGGTGATGACGATATCTGTTTCTTGTATAATCATCCATATCATTACTAGGATCATTTTGAAAAGGAATAAGATTTGCTTGTTGGTATACTTCGATGTCACTTCTAGCTGTTTTAATAAGAGGTCTGATAATCTTCACTCCCTTATATTCAGAAACTTCTAAAATACCTCTATATCCTTCAAAAGAACTTCCGCGATTTAAACGCATCAAAATTGTTTCAGCGTTATCATTGGCGTTATGAGCCAACACGATTTTGTCGATATTATTTTCTTTCGCTAATCTATAGAAAAAATCATATCTTTTTCGATGAGCATAATCATGAAAATTATCTTCATAATCCTCTTCCAAACTTTCAACAAAATATGGAATATCTAAATATTTTGCAGTGTCAACGACAAAATCACGATCATCTTTGCTTGAACTTCTTTTCTGATGATCGACATGAGCTACATATAGTTTTAGATTCATTTCTTTCTTTAATTTTACGATGATATCTAGCATCACCATAGAATCAATACCACCACTAACAGCCAAAAGAAGTGAATCGTTTTGTTGAATTAAATTTTTATTAAAACCTTTAATCATTAATTAGCCTCCAGATAATAATATTGAGCATAGAAATATCAATTTCTATGCTCAAACATATAAAATAAAAGAGAAAATTTGATTACATAGATATATTAACAAATCAATGTGATAGATTTATGTGTTTTTATAGTAAAAAATAAATATTTTTAAAACTATTTATATTTGATATAATAGAAAAAGAAGAGGTGAGCAAATGAAACTAATTTTAGCTAGTAATTCTCCCCGTAGACAAGAATTAATCAAACTTTTAGATGTTGAATATGAAGCGATTTCTCCAAACATTGAAGAAATAAACGACCCAAGTTTATCTCATGAAGAATTAGTTGTAGATTTAGCCTTTCAAAAAGCATTAGCTGTTTTTAAAAATAGAAAAGATGATATTGTCTTAGGTTTTGATACTTTAGTCATAATTGACGATTTGATTTTAGGTAAACCAAAATCAGAAGAAGAAGCTAAACATTACTTGCAAATATTATCAGGGAAAACTCATAAAGTTTTAACTGGATGTGCAATCATTAAAAAAGGTTATTCACGCTCTTTCTTTACCCAATCACAAGTAACATTCTGGGACTTGACAGATCAAGAAATAGATGACTATATCAAAACCAAAGAACCTATGGATAAAGCCGGTGCATATGGTATTCAAGACCATGGAGCCAGATTTGTAAAATCAATATCAGGTGATTATTTTACAATCGTAGGATTTCCGATTTCTAAAATTTATCAAGAATTGAAAAAACTAAGATAAAGCCTATTTGTTAGGCTTTTTTTACTACATTATAAACCGCTTCAGCAATTATCATAGGTACCCTTACATCAAAGATATCCGGTAAAATATTGTTTTCATTCAAGTCCTTATCTTCAATTAATGAGGCTAATGTTTTACAAGCGACCATTTTCATTTCATCGTTAATTGATCGAGCTCTTGCTTCTAGAGCTCCTTTCATTAATCCAGGAAAAACAAGAACATTATTGATTTGATTAGGAAAATCACTTCTACCGGTTCCCACGATTCTCGCGCCAGCTTTAATTGCTTCCTCAGGCATTATTTCCGGTTCAGGATTAGCTAGAGCAAAGATAATTGCATCATTAGCCATGGTTTTAACCATATCTTTAGATAAAATATTTTTAGCAGAAACACCAATAAAAACATCTGAATCTTTAACGACTTCCGCTAGAGAGTTATAATTTTCTTCAGAATTGATAAAGTCATTATCAATTAAACTCTTTACTACTTCATCATATTGATTATAATTAGCTTTTTTTACATAGCCTTTTATATTATAGTTACAAATATTCTTTGCGCCAATCTTGTTAAGAAGCTTGATAACGGCTGATCCAGCCGCTCCGCTCCCAGTAACCACAATTCTCACCTTATCAATATCTTTTTTGACTATCTTTAGAGCGTTGATTAATGCAGCTGAAACTACAATAGCCGTTCCGTGTTGATCATCATGAAAAACAGGGATGTCTAAATCTCTCTGTAAAACTTCTTCAATATATACACACTTTGGCGCACTAATGTCTTCAAGCATAATTCCACTAAAATTTGGCGCAATCATTTTTACTGTTTTAATTATGTCTTCACTTTCATAACTGTCAACAGCTAAAGGCATAGCTTGAATGCCAGAGAATTTATATAATAAAGCTGATTTACCTTCCATAACTGGAAGAGAAGCTTCGGGGCCGATTTTACCCAAACCTAAAACGGCAGAACCATCAGTTACTATAGCTACGGTTTTCCCCTTCATAGTATAGTCGTATGCTCTAGTTTTATCCTGTGCAATCTCAAGACAAGGCAAAGCAACACCAGGGGTGTAAGCCATAGATAAATCCGCTTTAGAATCAAGACTAACATTAGGCAAAATATCAAGTTTGCCAACATGTTTGCTATGTAGATTTAAAACATCTTCTTTTGTGTATTTCATATTTTTTATTGAATAGATGTAGTTAATCTAAACAAACCCTCCTTTTTTGAATAATTTAGTAGTAAGCTATCTTAAATATTATAACATTTTTCCAATTACATTTAAATCACTACATCGAAAGCATTTATAAAAAACATTCTTTTTTTATGACACAATTTTTCTTGCATTTTATTTGGGTATTTGATATAATACTTTTGCTTGTAATTGTACTTACTATGATAAAGACAAATTCATGGCAGAAGGAGAAATGATATGAAAAAAAATACACACCCAGAATATCATACAGTTACAGTGACTTGTAGTACTTGTGGAAATACATTTGAAACTGGTTCAACTAACAAAAACATTAAGGTTGATACTTGCTCAAACTGTCATCCTTTCTACACAGGTAAACAAAAATACACTGTAGCAGCTGGTAGAATTGACAAATTCAACAAAAAGTATAACATCGCTGAAGAAACAGAAGAAAAATAATCTGATAAATAAAGCCAAAATCGATTGGCTTTTTTTATTTGATTTTTGTATAATATATATAAGATTTTAACGAGGAGAATGAGTATGTATCTAAATCAAAAAGACGGTTGGATTGAAGTTATTACCGGACCTATGTTTGCAGGAAAAACTGAAGAGTTAATTAGAAGAGTTAAGCGTTTAGAATATGCTAAACAGAACATTTTAGTGTTTAAACCGCAGATTGATAATCGATATGCAGACAATGAAGTTGTTAGTCATAATCATAATCGCACTAAATCAATTAACATCACAAAAGCTCATGAAATAATCAAATACGTTGATGAAAACACTAATGTAGTCGCAATTGACGAAATTCAATTCCTTGATGAAGAAGCGGTTGATATTTGCGAATATTTAGCGGATAAAGGCATTAGAGTTATCGTAAGCGGATTGGACAGAAACTTTAGAGGCGAGCCATTTTCGTTTATGCCAAAACTTTTAGCTTTAGCTGAATATGTAACGAAATTAAGCGCTATTTGCGTTAAGTGTCATACGCCGGCAACTAGAACCCAAAGAATAATTAACGGTAAACCAGCCAACTATGACGATCCAATTATTTTGGTTGGCGCAGTAGATACATATGAAGCCAGATGCAGAGAATGCCATGAGGTTCCTAATAAACCAAAAAGGTTTGATTTCTTAAAATGAGTAAAGATGAAGTCTTCATGTTAGAAGCTTTAAAAGAAGCGCAAATTGCATTTGATAAAGATGAAATACCAGTAGGCTGTGTAATAGTCAAAGATGATATGATAATCGCAAGATCCCATAACCAAAAAGAAAGCAATCAGAATGTGTTGCATCATGCGGAAATAATCGCTATTAATCAAGCTTGCCAAAACTTAAATTCTTGGCGATTGGACGAATGCGACATTTATGTTACTTTAGAACCTTGTTTGATGTGTATCGGAGCTATCGCTTCAGCGAGATTTAAAAGATTAGTTTATGGTCCTAGAGACAAAAAGTATGAATCCCTTGATAATATATTAAAAGAGTATCTTAAGAACTTTAATCATCAGGTGGAAGTGGTACCGGGAGTTTTGGAAACTGAGTCAGATAATCTTTTAAAATCCTTTTTTAAGAAATTACGGAGCAAAAGTTGAAATACATGATTGAAAGAAGAAATTATATTTGATATAATCTTAAAGAGCTCACTAAAAAAAGGGTTCTCCAAAACGGAGAGCCCTTTTATATTTTCGGAGGAAATAATATGAGAAATACAAAATTTATCTTTATAACCGGTGGAGTAGTTTCTTCTTTAGGCAAAGGAATTGCAGCGGCCTCATTGGGAAGACTATTGAAAAATAAAGGATTGAAAGTCTTTATGTTAAAGTTTGATCCTTACATAAATGTCGATCCAGGAACAATGTCTCCATATCAACACGGAGAAGTTTTTGTGACTAATGATGGCGGAGAAACAGATTTGGATTTAGGCCATTACGAAAGATTCATTGATGAAAATCTATCTAAAAACTCTTCAATAACCACAGGTAAGATATATCAATCTGTCATTGAAAAAGAAAGAAGCGGAGCTTATTTAGGGGCTACTGTTCAAGTTATTCCCCATATTACCAACGAAATAAAAGAAAGACTTTTATCTTTGGCTAAAGATTACGATTGTGACGTTTTAATCACTGAAATTGGCGGAACAGTTGGCGACATCGAATCATTGCCATTTTTAGAATCAATCAGACAGATGCGTAGAGATTTAGGTCCAAATAATACATTATTCATTCACAATACATTAGTTCCTTATTTGGAAACTACAGGAGAATTAAAAACCAAACCTACTCAACATAGTGTGAAAGAATTAAGATCGTTAGGAATTACTCCAGATATAATTATCTTAAGAACTGCGGTTTCAATACCGGAAGAATCAAAAGAAAAAGTTGCACTTTTCTGTGACGTAAAAAAAGAAGCGGTTATTGAATGTAAAGATGTTGATGTTCTTTATGAAGTTATGTTGAACTTAAAAAAAGAAAATCTTGATCTATTGGTTTGTAAGCAACTACAGTTAACTGAAAAACCATCGGATATCAAAGTCTTTGAAGACTTGATTCAAAGAATTAAATCTTTAAAAAATAAAACAAAAATTGCTTTAGTAGGTAAATATGTTTCTTTAAGAGATGCCTATTTATCAGTTTCAGAAAGTTTGAACCACGCAGGCTATGAACACAACACAGAAGTTGAAATTGACTGGATTGATTCAACTAAAGTCACTGAAGATAATGTTTATGATTTACTAAAATCTGCAGACGGGATTTTAATTCCTGGCGGTTTTGGAAAAAGAGGTATTGAAGGCAAGATACTTGCTATCAAATATGCAAGAGAAAACAATGTTCCTTTACTGGGAATTTGTTTGGGAATGCAGTTATCAGTTATTGAATTCGCTAGAAACGTATGTGGATTAAAGGATGCCAATTCAACGGAGTTTGACCCTAAAACACTAAATAATGTTATAGATTATCTTCCTAATCAATACCAAGGTATAAATTATGGAGGAACATTAAGACTAGGAGCTTATGAGTGTGATTTAGAATCAAATACGATAGCGTTTAATGCTTATAAGAATAATCAAATATTAGAAAGGCATCGTCATCGTTACGAATTCAACAATCAATTTTTAAATAGTTTGAAAGAAAAAGGTATGGTGTTTTCAGGAATAAATAATAGTATGAACTTAGTGGAAATAATTGAACTTAAAAATCATCCGTTCTTCATAGCAACTCAATTTCATCCGGAGTTTTTATCAAGACCTGATAAACCACATCCATTATTTTCAAAATTTATTGAGGCTTCAATAAAATAGAGAGTCAATCATCTCATTTACAAATCATTAATTCTACTGATTAAATAAATTGAAAAAATGTAATTTTATGTTATAATAAATAAGGAATCTCAAATGAAGCATCTTCACTCAATAGATGCCCACGAATTAGGTCAGGTCTTGACGGAAGCAGCCTTAAGTAAGGTGTTTATGTGGGTGGGGATGCTTCACTTGAGATTCTTTTAATCAAAGAAGGTGTTTATCATGGCTTTAATCTTTTTAGACTTGGACAATACGGTTTTATATCAAGGTAAACCAGCAAAAGGTGTTAAAGAAACAATTCAATTACTAAAGGACAATAATCATATAGTTGTGATAGCTACAGGAAGAAATCCTAATTTAATTTATGGCATCGACCAAGAATTAGGAATTGAAAATATGGTTATGGCTAATGGTGGAATTGTTATTTTTGACAATAAAATCATCAGAGAAAACTATATTGACAATAAAGTCATTAAAAGAATGATGGATAGAGCCGACAAAGATAAGTTCGATCTTGTAGTGGAGTATTTAGACGAGTATATATCTTATCGCAAAGATACTGACGCTTCAGATAAATTTTCGATGAATTACAACTTGGACATTGCTAGATTAGATCATAAATTCTATCCTAATAGATATGTATTTGCGATGCTTCTTTTTGATGATGACGTTGTAAAAAACGTAGCTCCCGATTTTCCTGAGCTTCAATTTAACAAATCTAGCCAGTATGGATATGACATTAATCCTGCAGGCAATCTAAAAGCTGATGGCATAAAAGCAGTTATCGATTATTTGAATTATCCAATGGACGATGTTTATGCAATCGGGGATAATTTTAATGATATGTTAATGTTAAAAAGCGTAAAGCATGGCATAGCTATGGGAAACGCGGTAGAAGAATTGAAAAAAATTGCTGAATATGTTACAACTGATGTAAATGATAATGGAATATATAATGCAATGAAACATTATGGTTTGATTTGATGTTTTGAAAGAAAGTGATTTTATGTATGATGTAATAGTTGTAGGGGGAGGACATGCTGGTGTAGAAGCAGCATTAGCCACAGCTAGATTGAATAAAAATACAATGTTAATAACCGGAAACCTTAAAATGGTTTCTTTTATGCCGTGCAATCCTTCGATTGGAGGTCCTGCAAAAGGAACTTTAGTGCGAGAGATAGATGCTTTAGGTGGAGAAATGGGTAAAAACACCGATAAAACGTGCTTACAAGTGAAAATGCTCAATAGGTCTAAAGGACCAGCTGTTAGAGCTTTAAGAGCGCAATCAGACAAGTTGGAATACCCTAAAGAAATGCTAAAAACTTTAGAAAGAACTAATAATCTTGAGTTAAAAGAAGCTTACGTAAAAGAGTTAATTATAGAAAACAACGAAGTTAAGGGACTTAAATTAGAAGATGGAACTTCTTACATGAGTAAGATAGTTATCATTACAACCGGGACCTTTATGGAAGCTAAGATTTTAGTTGGTTCAACCGCTAAATCTCAAGGCCCTGATAATCAAAAAGCATCTGTTGGTTTAAGCAAACATTTAAGAGAAATTGGTCATCGAACATTTAGACTAAAGACTGGTACACCACCAAGAATAAAACGCGACAGCATTGATTTTTCGAAGATGGAACTATCTCCTGGAGATGGGTTTATTCATAGTTTTAGTTTTGAAAAAGAACATTTAAGAATACTTGATAAAGAGTGGCCTTGCTACTTGATCCATACAGCTCCTATAACACATGAAATAATTTTGAATAATCTGACAAAATCAGCTATGTACAGCGGTTTGGTTGAAGGTGTAGGCCCAAGATATTGTCCGTCTATAGAAGATAAATTAGTTCGTTTTTCCGATAAAGAAAGACATCAACTTTTTATCGAACCGGAGTCTGCGTCTTTAGATGAAGTTTATCTCCAAGGTTTTTCAACTTCAATGCCTTTTGAAGTTCAAGAAAAAATGGTTAAATCTTTACCTGGATTAGAAAATGCGGAAATTGTAAAGTATGCATATGCTATTGAATATGATGCCATAGATTCCAAAGATTTATGGCCAACACTTGAATCTAAAATTATTAAAAATCTCTTCTTCGCTGGTCAAGTAAATGGAACTAGCGGTTATGAAGAAGCGGCTGCTCAAGGTTTGATGGCAGGAATAAATGCTAGTTTGAAATTAGAGAAAAAAGAGCCGTTAATCCTTCGTAGAGATGAAGCTTATATCGGTGTTTTGATTGATGATCTAGTCACTAAAGGAACAAACGAACCATACCGTATGCTTACATCAAGAGCGGAGTTTCGTCTATTGTTAAGACATGACAACGCCGATTTAAGACTAACTGATTATGGAAGAAAAGTTGGCTTGATTAGCGATGAAAGGTACCGAAATTTCGTTAATAAAAAAAGTTTGATTGAAAAAGAAATCGAATATTTAAATAACACTTTAATAACTCCAACAAAAGAAGTTGCTGATTATTTTGTTGGTAAAAACTATCCGCCTATTAGAGGAAAAGTATCTTTAGCAGAAATACTAAAAAGACCTGAAATAACTTACGAAGATATTAGTAATATTGATAAAAGAAATATAGACTTAACTGAAGAAGTTAAAGAACAAGTTGAAATTAACATTAAATATGCAGGATATATAAATAAAAGCATTAAAGAAGCTGAGAAATTAATTAAAGAGAACAATATCAAAATACCTGTAGATATTGATTATAATAAAGTTCATAATTTGGCTCTTGAAGCTAGAGCTAAATTATCGAAAATAAGACCTTTAACAATCTCTCAAGCTTCAAGAATTTCCGGAGTTAACCCAGCTGATATTCAGATGTTACTTTTACATTTGAAAAGTCTATGAAACATAAAGTTTCATGAAGTCTATGACAAAATCTATCTCTTTATGATAGAATATTAACAACCGGGAGAGATTTATGGAAACAATTGCTTACGATTTTAATCATAAACTTTGGGATTCATTAAAAAATCCTAATTTTTCCACTTATTATAACTTTCTGGTAGAAAAAAACAAGGTAATGAATCTAACGAATATCACTGAAGAGAACGAGGTTTATAAAAAGCATTTTTATGACTCGATTTTTTTGAGTGAAGTCTTCGATCTAAAAAACAAATCAATTCTTGATATTGGTGCAGGAGCAGGTTTTCCAAGCATACCTTTAAAAATATTATGCAATACATTGGATGTAACAATTATCGATGGATTAAACAAAAGGATTAATTTTCTTAAAGAACTATCAGAAAAAATAAATATTGAAAAAATAACACTAATCCACGGTAGAGCTGAAGAAATGAGTAAGGACAGATTATTTGACTTTGTCACAGCTAGAGCGGTAGCCAGATTAAATATCCTAGCTGAATTAGCTTTGCCTTATGTGAAGAAAGACGGTTATTTTGTTGCCTACAAATCAGCTAATTATCAAACAGAGTTGGATGAAGCGAAGAATGCAATCAATCAACTAGGAGCGATTTTAGAAAGAATCATCGAATATGATATTGAAACTGATTTAACACATGTTTTATTAGTCTTTAAGAAAATTAAAAATACTCCATCAATCTATCCAAGACAGTTTGCCAAGATAAAAAAACAACCTTTATAGGAGATAAACATTGAAAAAGAAGTACTTTGTCTTCCCTGAAACTCAATATTATCGTGAATATCTGGAAACTAAGCATTTTGTTGGTCAAAATGCTCTGGTTGTTATGTCGATAATTTTGATGATGCTGTTGACGGTACTTTATATGTTTTTGGCAAATTATCAGATTTTACCAATACTTGCATTCGTCGTTGGATTTTTAATAATCTTAATGTTTAACTTTGCAACTGTAGCTTATTCGAAAGAACATTATTACTATTTGAAACTTAATAAATATATTACCTCAATTTCGTTATTTACACTTATTCTAACGATGATTATATATTTCAAGTCGCCTTCATTCATACCTTTAATCTTCGTCGCATATGCAATATCTGCTATCTATAAAGATACTAAGGTTTTGATTGGGACAACCGTCTATTTTATTTTCGCAGTTTTAATGTTGATTTTTAACTTCAAATTCATTTTCGAGTTTCAAAATAATATTGTTATTAAGAATTTAGCAATTGGTTTCTTTTTAATTCTATTTTTATTAATTTTACTCGCTTCAAGTTTTATCATAATCAATGAGAAGACTTTTTTTTATAATAATATTGCTTTCGCTAAAGAGAAAGAATATCGAAATCTCGATTTAATACTTGAGTTCAAGTCAAAACTAAAAACTGGAAGTATTTCAAATCAAGATTACTATCAAAATACCAAGGAAATTCTACAAGAATTTTCTAAAAAAATCGAAATCGAAGATGTTTTTTCAGAAAAGATTGATATTCTACAAGAATTAGATTCAGGGAAGGATAAAAAAGAGATTCTTAAGAATCATCCTTCTTATAGTAAATATGATTTAGACAGAATGGAAAAACTCTTAATTTATAAAACCTCGAATTTAAGTAAACTAATGTTAAAAATCAAGAATTCAAGCACTAAAAAATATAAAACTAGAGAAATATTCTCATCGACTCATTTTCAAAGTTTTAATAAACAATCAGATAGTATTGAAGTTAAGATATTATGCTTCGTTGTTTACTATGTAGCTTTAAAAAGAGGTTTATCAGGAATGAAACCACTGACAAATCAAGAATTATTCGATACTTTTATCAACACAGATTTGTATTACTTTATTGATCCGAAAGTAATAAAAATATATCGAGACAATGCAGATGTATTTAACACAATAGTTGATGAGGTGTTTGGGCGGGTGAAGAAATATGATTAAGTTCTTCAAAAAGATTCTGAACTCAGAATTTTTGCCTGTCAGTGAAGTTAGAAGACTGAAGGTAAATGTTGTTATGGGGTTCTTGTTTATAATTACATTGATAACAATTCCCTTCTCATTTTTCTTTAATTACTCGACGCTCTATCAAATTCTTTCTTTAGTAGCATTTAGTATATTCTACTTATTGATTATGATTTTTGTAAAGTTTAAAAAGATTTTTACTGCAATGCAAGTATCGATTGTTTATACTTTGTTACTTACGATTTTTTATACAAGAGGTATCAGTAGTTTTTATGCTTATATTTTCTTTTATATTACTTTAACAATTATCGTATTTTACCAAGAAATCTATTCGTATTTCATTTACGGTACCGCCACTTTGGTTTTAGGAATTATATATACTTTAAATTATTCTCAAGGATTAATGATCGTCAATGATGTTTTTGGATCTATGTATATATACATTGCTGGATTAGTAATATATTATTTGGTGAGTTTCGCTCAAATAATAAATAATGAAAAACTGTATGCAGATATGAACTTGGAGTGGGTAAGAACCAACAATTTCAACAGCAACAACCAAGATGAATTACTGGACTTTATCGAGGATATTAGAGCCGGTATGAGCGATTCGCAAATCTTTGAAGATTTAGAGTTTCAAAGATGTACTTTAGAGTTAAGTCAGTTTATAGCTGAACAAATTCTAAAAGACGGAAAACAAATAGTAAACCTGCTTGATCTCTACATATATATTCATGAAAAAGGTTTGGAATCGATATTAAGAAATGAAGAAGTAAGTATTGCCTTAAAGAAAAATGCTAATATATTAGGAAAATACTTAATAAACCAAAACACAGATATGTTTTCAATGATAATATCGTTTTACTTAAAGTTCCATGAAACTGATGAGTACGATATTAATCGTTACAATTATAATATTGAAAATATCACGTCTTTAACAGATGAACAATTTATCGCTTTTTGCTTAATCTATTTATATCTTCAAGATGAACTTCTTGAAGGAGGCAGATGGAATAGTTTAAAAAGTGAAGGAACTGATATAGAGGAAGTATTTGCAAAAATTGATTTAACAGAATTCTTTTCCGATCAGTTAATTGCTTTCTATCACGACAACAAAGACTTACTGAGAAAATACACTAAGAAGCATTAATGAAAAGGAGTATATATTGATGGCATTAGTATTATCAATCGCCAACCAAAAGGGCGGAGTTGGCAAAACAACAACAGCGATAAATCTCGCTAGTTCTTTAGCGGATTTAAGTAAAAAGGTTTTACTTATTGACCTTGATTATCAAGCGAACGCAACAACATGTATGGGAATTAACCGTGGGAGTTTCAAAAAAAGTATTTTTGATTGCTTTAAAAGAGAAGCAACTTTTAATGATATTAGAATCAAAACCGGAAATCCACTAATTGACGTTTTACCTGCCAAAACGATGGTAGAAGGAGTTGACGAGAAGGTTATTGCGGATAGTAACCGTGATTTCATTCTATATGAACTCTTAAAAGAGACTAAAAACGATTATGACTACGTTTTAATTGATTGCCCACCTTCATTAGGCTATATAACAATCAACGCTCTTATGGCTTCTGATGGGGTTATTGTGCCGGTGCAATGCGAGTTTTTGGCAATGGATGGATTAACACAATTATTAAATACAATCAGATTAGTTCAATCCAAAAAGAAAGTAAATCAAGAAACTCTTACAATTTATGGAGTTTTACTGACAATGTTAGATAATCGAGTAAACTCAGGTTTTCAAATAGTCAATGAAATAAAAACATACTTTAAAGAAAAAGTATTTCAAACAATTATCCCGAGAAATATAACTTGTTCTAACGCAACCTTTTACGGCGTTCCAGTAACTGTTTATTCGCCTAAAAGCAAATCTTCATTAAGCTACAAAAAACTAGCAAAGGAGGTTTTGACAAGAGATGAATAAAGATGAATTAATCAGAAGAGGATTAGAAGATCTTTTGAAAGAAAATCAAATTGAAGATCTGGAAAAAGAAGAAGTAATCGATATTGAGTTAGATAAAATCTCACCAAATCCATATCAACCAAGAAGACATTTCGATGAAGTGGCACTTCAAGAATTAGCAGATTCAATCAGGGCTAATGGCGTTTTACAACCTGTAATTGTTAAGAAAGTGTCTAATGGATATATCCTTGTAACAGGCGAAAGAAGATGCAGAGCGTCTAAAATTGCGGGGTTCAATACCGTTCCAGCGATAGTTAGAGATTATAACAATCAATATTTAGCGGAACTAGCTTTACTTGAAAACATCCAAAGAGAAGATTTGACGATTGTTGAAGAAGCTGAAGCCTATCAGAATGCAATTCAATCTTTAAACTTAACGCATTTGGAGTTAGCTCAGAAAATCGGAAAAAGTCGAAGCTATGTATCTAATGCTTTAGGAATTTTGTCGTTACCGGAAGAAGTGCTTCAAGAAATTAATCATGGTAATATATCTATGGGTCATGCTAGAAGCTTAAGCAAGCTAAAAGATGTTACAAGAATCAAAAAAATCGCACTAATGATTATCGAAGAGCATTTGACCGTTAGAGATATTGAATCTTTGGTAAAAAAAGAGAAAAAACGCAATGAAATCAATCGTAAAACTATTTCATCAGATTTGCAGAATGAATTAAATCATTTCAGAGATGATTTCAATCAAAACCATTATCTTAAAGAACCGGTCAAAATCACCAGCAATAAGATTATAATTACTGTTCATGATACCGACGAAATCAAAAAAATCAAAGCGATGATTGAAGGTATCAAGAAATGAATGAAGAAATAAAAGAAGGCAGTGTTGTCGTATTGAAAAAGGGTCATCCTTGCGGAGAAAACAAATGGGAAATAATCAGTTTTGGAACCATCTGCAAGATAAAATGTTTAGGTTGTGACCGGATTGTTATTATCGACAGAGTCGATTTAAGAAAAAGAAT
>Ga0265295_1005608_pt1 | contig 15800 bp, 11 predicted proteins | sample Munlansysbiofilm_FD_192503 | JGI IMG/M metagenome (GOLD analysis project Ga0265295, IMG submission 192503) | Leachate microbial communities from a municipal landfill in Southern Ontario, Canada - Methane capture system biofilm | ecosystem: Engineered > Solid waste > Landfill > Unclassified ... | reverse complement strand
GCGGGCGCAAGGCCGCCCGGCGAGTGGGCCGGACGGCATCGCGGATGCCGCCTACGGTTCAAATCCCTAGCGCTCAGCGCGGCAGGTCGGCACCGCCGCCACAACACCCTCTCCGCCCGTCACTCATCATTATATATGCACGCTTCGCGTGGCCCAACTCTTCCCCTTGGGGGCTCCGGCCTGGCGGCCGGGAGACCGTCGCAGAAACATTATCCCGGTGCACATCCAAAAAAACCGAGAGAGAAGAATGGGCCCCACGCCCCGCCGCTACGCTCTCGGGGGCGGGGCTCGTTTAGGCCTGCACTGTCGGTCATTGCAAGGGGCCGTCGCCCTGCGGGCGGGCCTGTCCCCGCTCGGGAGGCTGTTTAGGAGCAGTGAAGGGGGGGGATTGTATCCAGTGGTCAACGCCCGGGTCCTGGTCAGGCCCGGGCTTGTGTTTCACTTGGCGGCGGCCGGGCTGGGTCATGGTTGAGACACCGCAGCAGAAGAGCTTCCGGCCGCCAGGCGGCCTATACGCCGCCTGCCTGGCGGCGATCCGTCGCCGCTTGCGCGGCCTATCACATGCTGTAGCGCAAAATGCTGTAATAAGATGTGCAAATTTTGTGTAGTGATGCATATTTTGTATTTATAAAATATGCATTATCGCTTTGGTTGAATTATAGTTAATGTATTTCAGCTATAAGCTAAAGTATTAATTTAAATATTTTTCTTGACTTGCGTGTATGAGATCGTTATGTATTAGACATGGAAAGCAGGGATAGAACAGAAACACACACAAGAGGAATTGAGATGGACGCTCAAGAAGTTTTTAATGCAGCGCGAAGCGGACGCCTTCCGGCAGGATTCAATCAGTGGGACATGGTTGATACTGTCAGAATTGGATTTCAGATTACTGTTGCACATGTTGCGGCGATGTCCGGGACTCTACCGACCGATTTTGATCAGTGGGGTCTGACTAACAGTCATGGGGCTACGGTTGCGCATACGGCAGCGATGCATGGTCACTTGCCTGAGGGGTTTGCCCAGTGGGAACTTAAGGATGGTCGCGGCGAAACTGTTGCGCATACTGCGGTAAGGCTTGGTCATCTCCCGGCCGATTTTGACCAGTGGAGCCTCGCCAATAATACCGATTGGACAGTGGCGCATACAGCGGCCCATTATAATGTATTGCCGGCTGATTTCAATCAGTGGGGACTAATGGAAGTGGGCGGCGAAACCGTTGCGCACACTGCGGCAAGGCTCGGTCACCTCCCGGCCGATTTTGACCAGTGGGGGCTGGTGGACCGGTATGGTAGGTCCGTTGCACATACGGCGGCAAGGTTTGGTCATCTCCCGGCCGCTTTCAATCAGTGGGGACTGGTGGATCGGCATGGCTGGTCAGTTGCGAGGGAGGCCGCAGAGCGCGGGACGTTGCCGGAAGGGTTTGATCAATGGAGCCTCGCAGACAGAAGCGGCTGGACCGTAGCGCATGAGGCCGCAGACTGTGGGACGTTGCCGGAAGGGTTTGATCAGTGGGATATGGCCGACAATAGTGGTTTGACTGTCGCGCATATTGCTGCTGCGAGAGGATACCTCCCGGCCGACTTCACGCAGTGGGGAATCGAGGATGAAGACGGCAATACTGTAGCGCACGAGGCTGCGTTCCGCGGGTGCCTGCCAGGGAGCTTTGACCAGTGGGGCCTGACTAACAATTGGGGCATAACAGTTGCGATGGCCGCGGCTAAAGCACTGTAGGCACCTCCGGGCCCTCTGGGGCGGGGGCCCGCCCACAACACACACAAGGAGGACATAATGGATATACTCGGAATCAAATACTTTACACGAAACGCATTTAAGTTTCTTCGCGGCACAGCACGCGAAGGTAAAATTATAAACGACAGCGTCACAATAATTAAAAACAATGTGCAGAATGCGAGAACGCTAAATAACGCGGAAGACTACAATTTACGAATATGTCGCAAAAATGCTTTTTATTCAATTTTCCTCCACGCATTTATGTTTATAGTTTCGTTGTTCGGTGTTTGGTGGTGCGGAAAATTTGGCTTGATGTGGTCCGGAATCGGATGCTTCGGAGTCGCAGCAATTTTCGGAATGTACGGACTGCGGTCAATTCGCGATTATGAGTATATGACAGATCGTCTGCATGAGCAAAATGAGTAACTGCTATGTCTAACGCAACATCATCAGCGCCAGCATTCGCGCAAGATATAAATTTTTCCTCTGGAAACCTCGGAAATGGTCTGTTGTCGTCGCTTTTTGGTGACAATTGGGCGAATTTGTATCTTGACGGCCCGACGTCTGCTGTCGGTCCACTTCTGATCGATATTTTTACATTATATAATGCAACAGTTGCTATGGCAGCGGGCGCTATTGTAATGTATTTTATTTGGTCAGGAACGATGCAAACAGCGAATGAAGGTAAGTTTTTAGGTAAACGCTACAATTCTATGTGGTCCATAATTCGCTGCGTCCTTGGCGGCGCGGCCGTCGTGCCTGTTTTCGGACTCTCTCTCGTACAAATGATGGTGCTGTCTTTCGCGGGTCTCGGTTTTACTACTGCTGATCAAATTGCCGAAATGACATCGTCATACCTTAGCAGCGGGCGTCCACTTACAACATTTCCGGCTTTTTATGATCAAAATAAGGACAAGGCGCTTATAGCTCTTATGCAGCTTGAAACGTGCAAGGCATGGAATGATGCGCATGCAGAGCAAATCCCTGTCACCTGGGATAAAAACGAAATTTTGTATGGAAAAAGCAATTTTTTTAGCCGTAACGATGCTTCATGTGGTTCTTTAACAATCGACGCACATTATTATCAGATTGCGCGTTATGCAATAGATGACGTTGCAAGGGAATTGCGGCCAGCGGCGCAGGCGATTGTTAAAAACGAAAAAGCTGATTCTGGGCATATCATAGCAGCAAGAAAGCGTCTGAAAACACTAGACACAGAGCTAACAAACGCGGCGCGGATCGATATTGACAAGGAGACACAAGACTCAATTGCAAATTTTAGTCAAAGCGTTGCAATTAAGGGCTGGATGACGTTAGGAACGTGGTATTATACGCTTTCAAAACAAACAGAACGTTTTAATCAGCGCGTCAGTTATGATTTTAGCTCCGACTTGCAAGACTTTGAAACTATGGCTGATTCTAGCCTTGGCGGTGTCGGCGAGTATATATCGCGAAGCATGGGATATTTGCATGATAATAATGTGCAGGTTGCTGAAATTTCCAATGCTGAAACGATGCAAGCGATCACCAATTCAGTTTTTAGTATTTTGGAAGGCGGAGGAGATCCGTATTTAAGACTGATAAATTTAGGCCATTATGCTGTACAAAGCTCAGTTATTATTCTTGGTGTCAAAGGTATTGCGAAAGGTGTTAGTAAATTACCGCTCGGCGCAGTAGCAAAAGCCGCCGGAGTCCTCGGCGATTTTGGCGGAATTGGCACAACAATAATTTACATTTTGTTCTTTGCTGGTGTTTTATTGTCGTGTGTTTTGCCGTTTATCCCGTACTGTATATGGGTGTTTGGTCTTTGTTCAGTGTTTATCAGTATTTTGCAATCAATTCTAGCAGCGCCAATCTGGGCAGCAGCACACGTTATACCAGGAGGTGAAGGCATTACAGGCGGATATACTAAACAAGGATATATGCTTTTAATGTCGATGACGATGCGGCCGATCATGATCACAATCGGTTTTGTTTTTTCGTATTTCATCTTGTCGGGAATTACATGGATTTTTCTTGAAGGCATAAAGACTTACGTAGTTGCTGGATCTGTCGATACGCCAGGATTTGACTATCTCAACTTTTTTGTAAATTTGTCAGCGACTTTTGTGCTAACCGGTTTTGTTGTTGCGGCGATTGCGGTCCGTGCATTTGGTTTTATGTTCCAGGCGGCTGATGAAATCCTAGCGTGGATCGGTGGCCAATCACAAATGTCAGGTGATGACAAAGCCGGGGCAGGGAAAGCCCTTGGTGCAGGCATGGCAGCGATGTCACTTGGTCGCGGAGCTACGGCGCTAAAAGGCGGAGCCAAGGCGCTGCAAGGCGGGGCGACTAAGGCGTTGCCCCAGGGAAGAGGAAAATAGACATGCGCATCATTATATTGTTCACCATCACGATCCTGACCGGGCTCTTCCCGGCCGGGGCAATGGCAGGCGGACCGCAGGCGCTAAATCATGGACAGATCGGTGCCGACCTGGTCGCGCTGGCTGGACTGGCTAAAATTGCGGCGGGGACAATTGGATTTTTCTTGCTTGGCGGCGGCCTGCTGGCGTTCATAAAGAGCAAAGGCCGCCATGAAGGCCCGGGCCGGGCGCTGTCGATGGTCCTGGTCGGCGGCGTGCTGCTCTCGGTCGCCTCTGCGGTAGACATGGCCGCCGGGTCGCTTTTCGGAGCTGACAGTCTTCAGCTCGTCGGCATCGAGTCACATGTGACGGCCAAGGCGGGGCCAGCGGCGGACATGTTTGCAACACTATTGCGGATATCTTGGGTCGTCGGTTTCCTTGGCTTCATCGCTGGATGGTACGGACTAACACATGGCAAGCGGGCTCAGGTCGGTGTCTGCATTGCTAAAATTGTCGGCGGCGCCTGTGCAATGAACTTGCCGACAGTGATCCAGGCGGCCGCAAGATGGGGCGGGATCTTTGCGAGCGTTGGAACCTACATCAACTGAAAAATTTCTTCCTCTCCCTGTGTGTGCCCCTCGGGATTGTCCCGGGGGGCTTTTTTGCGCAAGACTTTAGCAGCATTATTTCGGGTAGTTACGTTGGAAGACGGGCGGGCGGGAGCGTGGAATATTAGGTGTTCGATACGATACGGAATATGTTTGCCCTTCGGCCGTTGTGGTCGGGTGGCTTTTTTGTGCAACATTTTTGTATCTTTATTTCAAATGGTTACGAGAAATAAAGGGGGCTGGCCGATGGTGGCCAGATGGCCAGAAGTGGTTGGCCAATGGCCGGTGGTTAAGGTTTTTGCGCAATGTTTTAGGATAATGAAACCGGTAAGTTATGCGGAAAGTGAACTCAGATAAGACATGAATTACAAATTCCCGCTAGTCCTGTTTGTGTCCATTTGGGTTTGCGGTGTTTGCGTAGCCACTCAGAGAATCGAATGTTTGCTTTCTTGATTTTAACCCGTTGTAAGCAAGTTCTTGTCGCCAAAATTCAAGCACTGTTTTCATGAACGAGTGCAGGTCGTGTCTTGAACCATCAGATAGCCGGACAAAATAATCTGGAATCGAGACGAGGTTTGTGTAGCAGCTCCCATCATTGGCTTCATAGATATCGACGTACTCACTGTCTTGGCATGGTTCAGTCGGAACTTATTAGCCGGATTTTCTCTTCATCCTGGAATTGATCGTTTTCCATTCGCTATAGCGTGCCAACTCGTCCACCAAAGGATGCGAGGGGATGGCGCTCAGATGTTGCCAAGAGGTTGTCCGGAAACTGACCCCTTCCGGCGTTGTATCCTTGAAAGCATTTGGAAGCAGGCTGATGCCCAGAACAACTTTGTGGGGCCTGTCCGGAAATATGCCTGCGCCGTATTTGGCCAGAAATTCTCCCCGGAGCTGGATCTGGTCCTTGTCCCTGGCCTTGCCCTGTTTCGCGCCAACGCCCGAACGCCACTTGGCTTCAGCAAGGATCACAGTGTTCGACGTCGTAATGCCCACATCGATTTCCGGACCTCCCGGGACCAATGTATCGGGGTGAGGGATGCGGCGCCAGAGGAAGATTTCCGCATTGTCTGTATGCGAATCCGGTAGGTCAATCAGCCTGATCAGATCCCTGAGCCAGGTCTCAAGGATATCCTGCGCCGCCCGGGCAATGGTACCGAAGACCGACCAAGTGATGGCGTCTTCGCTGTGCAGGGACTGCAGGTCGCAATAGTAGCCCAGACCCGAGGTCGCAATTTCAAGCTCTTTACCGTCGAAGGCACGGGACTGCCTGCTTTTGTAGAGCTTCTGGACGATTTCCGGCGGCGGCCAGGCGCTGATGCCGGTGCGGATCAGGTTGTCGTAAGAGTGCGAAACAGCTTTCACGCCGCCTTTGCTGCGGGCAACGGGGATGGTTCGGCTGTTCCAGTTAAGCATTTCATTACTGTTTTGTGGCGTTTTATCTGAAGCCATCATTCACTCTTTGTATTCTCTTTCTCTGCCAATGCTCTCATTATCAAATCTTTTATTGATAATCCAAAAGTATTATTCACTTTCTTTTTTGTTTTTTTAAGATTTATATCATTTTTTGTGTCATTTATATTTTCATTTTTCTTTAAAACTTTCGATTCATCTAAATTTTTATTTGAAATCTCTTTTTTCTTCAAATTTGGAATATTTTTTTGTTTTTTTAACTTTTTAAGACGAATAAACTTTCCACATTTCTGACAAATATGCTTCTTTTCCCCAGTATCTTCATACGGATGTCCGCATGCAATGCATCCTTTTAAGTTGTGTTCATTTTTTAAATGCTCAAGATATTTTATATAAGAAAATTTTAATTTGCATATTTTACAATGGAAAAAAATTTCTGGAGAATTGCCTATATATTCAATTTCAGATGAGCATTTGCAACTGATATATAAAATTGTTGATCCTCCAAGATATCCTCCTTTGCTCATGTAAACCTCATAGGTAATATCTTTCCTATACTGCAAAAATGACAAAATACATACTTCTGATGAAATGGATCATGGTGCGTATAATTATATAATTGATATCTATAAGTTTTTAGTCTATGTTCAGATGGCTGGTGATTAAATATGTTTATATATTTGCTTCGAGCTCTTGAGGATAGAGATGAATATTTCTCTCATATCTGTGTTGATGCTGAATATTTAAGGTGATGGCGGTATTATTTCTAAAGGTTTCCATCCAAAATAACTGTACAGAAATAGTCCTTCATTTTCTTTGTCTGTAAGTTTTGCTTTTAGTTTGAACCTTGTCCCAATTGGATAGTTTAATAAAAGTGATTTGCTGCATTCTGTAAGCAATATGAATGGTGAGATGTTTTTTTTACTACATTCAATTTCTATTTCACTCGGGATGGTCTGGCTGTTGAGAAGTCTGAGTTGTTTCGGACTGTTATGCCCTGAAACTTTTTCAAGTTCAAAACTTTCAAACCATAATTCATAGTAGTTTTGATTAAGCGCCACAAATGACTCCTTGATTAATGGTTTAAATTTTAATTGCTTACATCGAATGATGGCCACTAAGCGCCTGTCCCCTCTGCGTTTGCTTTGAGCCTTGTTTTGGCCCGAAGGAGCCTTTTTTTTAACCTCGGACTTTTTCATCGGAGAGCCTCGATTTCCATTGTCATGGAGGTCCCCTTGAGCCTTATTCTTCCGCTTCCACTTCTGCTCCGGCCCAATCACTGGTGATTTTGTCCCAATTGATTGGCCGAGGTTCTTCGTTGGTCCAGACATTCCAGAAATCCGGATCGTCAGATTCCGGTCTCTGATCGTCCTCCAAATGTTTCACTTCGACGAGCGCGGGTACCTTTGAAGCGATACCCAAGAGAATGCAATGGCGTGTGGGCAGGCTGGGCAATTCCCGAAGCAGACCGCGTGCGTTATCAGGAACCAAGCGGGAGATCAGTTCCTGATCCCTATCATTCGTGATCCGGTGGAGGAGGAATGAATTGCATTGGGACAGTACTGTTTCGGATAGTTCGGAAGGCCTCTGTGATGACAGCACAAGTCCCAAACCGAACTTGCGCCCCTCTCTCGCGACTCGTTCAAATATTCCTCGGCACATATCAGCAGGACTTGGGATGTCGTCGCCATGAGGAAGGCGCTTTGCCACGAATGTGTGTGCTTCTTCCAGGACGAGGACAGTGGGTAAGTTCTGATTATTGAGTTTTCGGTAACGCTGTAGTGATTCCAGTATTAAACGTGACGAAACGGCAATAACAAGATGGAGAATTTCATAAGGAACAAGGGATAGATCTATGACTGCCACCGGACCATTAGCTCCACCATCGGATCCGACATGAAGGTCGAGCCAATCTTTCAGCGATATTGGGGCATTAGGGTTGATAACGCCATTCATTCTCGGATCTGACATGATCCCTTTGATCCGCATTGTCAGTGTAGAGATGAATTGGGACGCCGAGCCACCTTCTTGCATTGCCAAGGATTCAAGATGCTCAGCCAAAACCTGGGGATCAAAAGGCAATGGGCTGTCTTCGTTTACCGTTCCAGCATTTTCACCTTGAGGAAATCCTTGGAATATATTCTGAAGCCACTGGCCGACCGAAGATAAATCTTTATCACCAAAGTCATTGAAACCGGTCCTTCCATCCCGACCTGTCCACATTCTGTTGTCAATGATTTGCTTGATTGCGGCGGCAGCTCTTTCAGTACGAGTTTTGATATCTCCCGAAAGCTCCTGGGCATAGCTTGAAACATCTTCCCAAAAACGAGTAAGCTGCTGGCCGCAATTATTGCAGCTCTGAAAACCAATAGCGCCGGTTCCGGCGTATTGAAGAAGAAAAGAATCCAGCGATTTACATCTTGCAAATAACCGATTTTCTATGGTGAGCGTTATTTGCTTATTCGATCTTAGATTTCGCAATGCTTCTTGCAACAACGGCCTTTGAGCGCGCGGTGCCGCCTGGGCAACTGCTGCCCATTCCGAGCTATTCCACATCCAGGCAGGCAAAGTGAATTCAGCGGCATCGTTGTTGGTAAGCGGTGGGACTTGAAACACCCTGCAGCCCGCCCCCAAATCCTGGAAACATTTCGAATATTCACCATTAGGATCAAGGATTATGAAACGTGCGTTTGGATTGTCTTGTCCGTTTTGAGCCTCCTCGACTCCCGCAGGAATCTCGGGTTTCTTGATGGATTTCTGAGCCGATTCAACGGCAGACCTCACCAATGCCGCCAAAGTGCAAGACTTACCGCTGCCGGTGTTACCCAAAACGGCAAGATGGCGACCGAACAGCTTGTCAGGGTCAACTGCGATTGGCGCATCATGCGCAATAGGACAGGTCCCCAGGGGAACTCGGCTATCCTTGCCTTGCCCGGTAACTATGGCAATGGTTTGCTCCCTTGTTGGCAGAATTACTGGATCGCCAACTGATGGGAAACTCTGGACACCTCTTTCGAGCCGCCATTTATTCTTTTCCGAAAGCAGGGTTCCGATCGGACACACCGCCATTTTCCGCAGCGGGAATGGCAGGTCGATCAGGCCGAAATCCTTGAGCCCTTGTCGTTTCGGATAGGCCGATCTTTCCACACCCAGCCACACGACGATCCCGACGACCGCCCCAGATTCGTTGGGCAGTAGAACGAAACTGTTTATTCTCGGAAACGGGGTCGGGACGCCGGTATTGAGTGCAGTGTTTCTGGGAGAATCTATATCCAGCAAAACCGTGATTTCATCTGGAGCAACGCTCTCCACCGTCCCGATTGTCAGAGATGCAATCTTTGAAATCGGTGAAGTCATGCCTCGTCCTCCTCGACTTTATGTGAGGATGGTTCCCAACCGCGATTCCGAAGCAGTTCCGTCTGCCTGATGGTGATGCGATCTATTGCGGGCTTCGGTAGATAATTTTCGACCAGTGTTGGCATATTCCCGAAGTGCGGACCGATCAATAATGATATCTGTGCCTTCCTGCCGACATGTTTACAGAAGGAGCTAATCCTTCCCCCTTCATCACCGAAGGAAATAATGACCAGATGCGTCGATGGAATCGTTAGCATGTCGGCCATGGTGCGATTGATGTGCTCGTCACCAAAACCATAACCATAGGTGACAAGTACCGAGTTCGGGCGGCAGACCGCAGCCGCATAATCCCGGAATAGTTCAACGTAGGGGTATTCGGATGTCTCCCTGTCTTTGGCCGAGTTCGGGTAGATCATAACGGAATCGCTTGGCTGATCATTGATCGCCGGGTGGTCATCCTGCGGGCCGAATGGTAACCCAACCTTTCTTACAAAACTTTTCCGGTAAACCCAGTCCAATGACCCGTGAAGCTTGGTAAGACGAACTACGCCCTCCAGATAACGTGGCTCGCCACGTATGCCAGGTGGATTGTAGTGCATATCGATGTCCAAGCGCGAAGACCTGAAAATCGGTTCAAGGCAGCCGACGAAGCGATCAAGCAAATGCAGACCCGCCAGATCTGCGCCATATTCGATCAGCCGGTCGTAATTGGTCGTGAAGATATGGAGGCGCTCCCTGGTCGCAGTCCGGCTCGAGAAACTGAGTAGAAAAGAGACAAGCATAACAAGTGGATCGAGCTTTTCCGAAGCTTCTTTCCCGGCTTTCTCGTCGGCTTCAGGCTCGACATCTGCCGGTTCAGGTGCCGCGCATTTTTCGACCGCCAATTTCAGATCCCGCTCGGTTTTGGATATACCGTTCAGAAACTTCTTGAATAAAGTATCAATGGCGGTGATAACCTCGGTGTGACGATCATCCCCCAAAATTTTCAAACCTTGAGCCAGAGCGTTAGCAGCTCGGATTTGATCCTCAATATTTGCCTCGCCGCGCCCCATAGCCACGGCGGCCTGCTGGGCGGCATCCTTCAGCTTGTTGTCCAGAGGGAAGCCAACATAGTCACAAGCCATGTCGGCTGCGCTGGTTCCGGCCTGATATGCAACTGCTTTTGTGAACCCGCTGCCAAGTAAGAGAGCAAGATGCTCACTTTGAAAAACAGCCGACAGCCAGGGCTCAATATGCTTTTTCTGGAACTCGATGCTTTTGCTGTCATCCGGGTTTTGGACGTCAAAGTTTTCCTCGTTCCCGATGCGATAAACGTGAGTTCCCCATATCTTCATTGCCGCCTCTCCTGGTCCGTGCTGTTCATAGACGAAACATTTATCTTGTTCCCGAGAGGTCTCATACTCTTGCTCCTCTCATACCGACAAGCTCCATCAATTTCCCAAAACTCGTCACCACGTCGTATTTTACATGTTTTTCTTCATGCTTTTTATTGAGCATTTCGAAAAACTTTCTTGCACATTCGATCTTGTTATTTTCAATCCCGCGCAAATCCAAGCTGGAGAGTGAGCCTTTAGTTTCAGCCACAAAGTAAATATGCTTCACCTTGCCTTCCTTGAAGGAAATGGCCCAGTCTGGATTGTAGTTTCCTACAGGCGTTGGAATGAAGAAGCCTTTGGGGAGCTTTGCGTAGACGACAACATCATCACTCGTATCCAGTTCCGTCACGAAATTCCGTTCCACTTTGGAATCCGTAACCACGTAGTCGTAGATGTGTTTTTCCAGTTTGTTACCCGCATGGGTGAAGTCGTACTTGGCCTGGCTAGCGGTAAAAATACCGATGTCGTGAACATCTTCAACGGCGTCGTAACTTAGTCGTTCCACAACGGTAGCGGCCTTTTGCTCATTGATCAGGCGAGACGCCTCGGCAATGAAATGTTCCGGATTTTCCTTAAATTGTGTGAATGATCCGGCATTGATCCCGCCCAAGATAGCGGCAATGGTCTTTCTGGTCAGCTGTGTATTTTCGGCAAGCTTGCCCAGCAGGTCGTATGTGACCATGGAGTGCACAGAGGCATCATGTGTTTCAACATCCGTATCCGTGAGATCGAAGCCGTCGCCATGCTTCAACTGATCATCGGTAATACCGTCTTTCTGGATTCCAGTGTGAATTGTATACTGGAGAGGAGTGATACGGAGATCCTTATTGAGAGCCGCAATGCTGTTGGCAATCAGTTCCGTGGAATCAAATTCAACGCGGTAAACCGCTTTCTGGTTGATCCGACTCCAAAGAGCCTGAAATTCTTTCTTCTGGAAATTGACGTTATTGATGGGATTGACTTTCGCCTTGTTGGCATTTTCAGGAACGGGCAGTTGGGACTCGCTGAAGACGCTGTCGATCAGGCTAAAAATCTGATCCGCATGAGGGGCAAGCTCGGGCGGCAGCACCGCCAGGGTCCCGTTGGCTTTTGCTTCGTGGTAGGCTTCGGCTACCTGATCTGCGTCATCGGTATAGTCGTTTTTGAGCAGGTACTTGTATATCTGTTTGGCCATGACCGGGGTAATTTCCACCGTAGCGGTTTCCGTGGTGATGACCTTCCCGGTAAAGTAGGCCTCGTCAGCCTTCCGGGGACGTGCAGAGAGGGACTCGCTGATCTCACGCTGAAGATTTCCGACAAAGTCCTTGTAACTCTCGCTGGTAACAACGGTCAGGACGTTCACGTCATGGACCGTAGCCGGATTGTCCGCGCGATCCCCGTGTTGGTTGACACTGATTCGCAAACCACGACCCACTTCCTGGCGACGCGAAATCGTGTTGTCGCTGTGTTTGAGCATGCACAATGTGAAAACATTGGGGTTGTCCCAACCTTCTCTCAACGCGGAATGAGAGAAAATAAAACGAACTTCTTTTTTTCTTCGGACCTCGTCACTATCGAGCTGGGATGGAAACAGCAAAAGCGATTCCTTGTCCTTCAAAATCAAATCATAAGCATCGACGTCATCGGAAAGGCCCGCGTCCTCTCCACGCATTTTAAAGCTCGGATCGGTGAGCCGCTTTGTTTTTTTGTCGATGGAGAAGTAGCCGTTATGGGTGCGACCTACGGGAATAGCTTTCAGATATTCCTGGTACATCCCACCATCCAAGGGCAAAAGGCTTAAATACTCAGCTTTGAGCCGTTCGTACTCCTCTTCAAAAATCCTGGCGTACTCTCCCTGTTCATCGGCCTGACTATAGTCCCGGTATTTGACCACCTCGTCGATGAAGAAAAGGGACAGTACCTTGATGCCCTGGGTAAAGAGTACCCGTTCTTTCTCAAGATGGGCTCTGATCGCCTCCCTAATTTGAATCCGCCGGATGGCAATTTCCGTTACATCGCCGGTTGCATCGCCAGCGCTCAGAACATGACCATTAGTAAACTCCACGGTATCCTTGGTGGCGTCAATCTGAGCAATGACAAAGCCTCGGTATTGATCCAACTCGTTTGACTCAACGAACAGGTCCGTGCCTCGTTCCAAGCGCTTGACGATCCGCTTAATGCCGGCTCCTTGGCGCACTTCCATCTCGATTCGGGCAACTGGCGCTTTTTTGGATATCTCAATGGATTCCAGATAGAGATAGGCCGTAGTGCCAGCCAGCCCCTTAACGGCGATACCACGTACTGCAATTTTCTTAACCAGCTTCTGGTTGTAAGCATCCAGAGCGTCGAGGCGGTGGATCTTGTTGTGCGTGGTCCGATGGGTGGCCGAATAGCGTAGGATCATCAGCGGCTTGAACTTGGCCAAAGCCTCCAGCGTCTTTGTGCCTTCCATCTTCTGTGGTTCATCGAGAATCAGAATGGGACGGTTGCTGCTGATCACATCAATGGGACGGCGTGACTGGAAGTCGTCCAGCTCGTCATAGATGCGGCGGTTGTCCTTTCCCGTGGCATTGAACGCCTGGATATTGATGACCATAACGTTGATGCCCGCATCGGAGGAAAAGCTTTCCAGATGGTGCAGCTGCCTGGAATTGTAGGCAAAGAAGCGGGCCTTCTTGCCGTAGCTTTCGGTGAAATGTTCGGCGGTAATCTCCAGTGATTTGAGCACGCCTTCACGGATGGCAATGCTGGGCACCACCACGATGAACTTGGTCCAGCCGTATCGCTTGTTCATTTCAAAGAAGGTTTTGACGTAGCAGTATGTCTTGCCGGTCCCGGTTTCCATCTCCACATCAAGATTTACCTTGCATCCGGCGCTTGAGACCAGATTGTCAGACAAGGGTAGGTTCTGACGACGCTGAACGTCCTGGATATTGTTCAGCAGTTGGGCATCGGTCAATTGGATATCTGCATTCTTGAAGCCGGTCTGCTCAACATCAAAATGAATCCCCGGCAAAGTCGATCCCTGTGACAACAGCTTTTTGTTCACACCAGGATCAATTCGGTAGGCAAGACTTGCGGTATTCACCTGCCCTGCAAAGCAATCGACCACGGATTCAACCGCGCTGGTCTGATAGGGCTGGACTTTAAACTTAAGTTTCATGCCAAGTCCTCCCTAAATCGATTTCACGTCAGTGCCAGGGGACATCTGCTTGAAGATCTGTTCCACATTGATCTTGGCGGCGTCAGTGGCAAAGCCAGCGTCACGGAACACAACCCGCAACGGCTCAAACTTGGCAAGTTCTTTGACGAGGTCCTCATTCACGCCGGTATCGAAGCAGGCAACAAGATCGTAGGGCGACTCGTTAACAAAGAAGACGGTCTTACCCTGGATGGTCTCTTTTTGAATGGGCAATGAAAGATCCACGCCCCAGTCCAGCAATACCTGGAAGAGAAGGTCTTCGGGCTTGCGGTCTGGCTTGATGTTGTCCACGAAGTACTGAAACTTACTTTGATCGGCGGCATCCGGCGTATAGTAGACGTCGGCCATGTTGGATGAATCGATCTTGAGGACACGGAAGCCGATATCCTTGTCCCAACCCTTGTGACATTCGCCTTCCAGTATCTTTTTGCCAGCGCGGCGGATACATTCCTTACTGATTTCAGCGATGGTTTTATAGCCTGCTTTAAAAGCCTCTGAGTGCTCATCGCATGGATCTGAAAGTTGTACCATAATGAAACTGCGGCGTCCTCCATCTTCTGCATTAAGCAACATGGCTGCGTGGGCAACAGAAGAAGTCCCTGCAAAGAAGTCTAATATTAAATCATCAGGTTTCGTGGAAATATGAATAATCCGGCTCATTAGTCCAATCGGCTTGGGGGTATCAAATACTGTAACCCCGCTAAAAAGGAGATTAAGGTCGCGTTTTGCACTATCTGTGGTTCCAACTTCATCAGCAGTCCATAGGGTATGGGGGGTCAAGCCTTCATTCTGTTCGCACAGAAATAATTTTCTTCTTGGTACGTTATTTCCTGATGAACCAAACCAAATCCGATTATCTGCAATAAGTTCCTGAAGCTTCGGGAATGTCACACGCCAACAATTTCCTGACGGAGGATCTATTTTTCTTCCAGATGGAGTCGTTATAGTATAAAATTGTGATTTAGTGCCATGTCCAGCTTGAGCAGTCAGGGCAACTGATTGCCAATCCCCTCTTGCATCATTATCAGGATTTGAATATCTTGCCCTAGCTTCATCAGTTAAAGGCAGAAGATTTCGTACGAGTTCAAATTCTGATTTGTTCTTTGCATAGCAAATGATGTAATCATGATTAAATGAAAACACTCTTCTGTTTTCACGTGTTTTTCTTTTTTCCCAAATAATGCTCGTAACGAAGTTTTCACCGCCAAAAATTTCATCACATAGTTTTCGGATATTTCCAATTTCTCCGTCATCAATACTGATAAAAATTACCCCGTCATCCGCAAGGAGATTTCTCGCCAATTTAAGCCTTGGATATATCATTGAAAGCCAGTCGGAATGAAATCGCCCATTGGCATCCGTATTCGCAACCAGCCGATTGCCTTCCTCATCCTTCTGATTCGACCTTTTCAGGAATTCCTCTGCGTTCTCGGCAAAATCATCCTCATAGATAAAGTCGTTACCCGTGTTGTACGGTGGATCGATATAGATCAGCTTGACTTGGCCGAGACAGGTCTCCTGAAGCAGCTTCAAGGCCTCCAGGTTATCGCCCTCGACAAACAGGTTCTTCGTGGTTTCGAAATCCACACTCTCTTCTCGGCAGGGACGCAGGGTTTTGGCAATGGGTGCGTTAGCGGTAAGCAAGGCTTCCCGCTTGCCCGGCCAGCTGAGGTGGTAACGCTCCTGTGGACCTGACCTGCCGGGAAACTTCGGACCACTCAAATCTTGAGGGTTTCCCCACGGTTCAAGTTTTTTCCATACTGCCGACAGAAGTGTTCGGGCGTCATGT
>Ga0265295_1005607_pt1 | contig 15802 bp, 15 predicted proteins | sample Munlansysbiofilm_FD_192503 | JGI IMG/M metagenome (GOLD analysis project Ga0265295, IMG submission 192503) | Leachate microbial communities from a municipal landfill in Southern Ontario, Canada - Methane capture system biofilm | ecosystem: Engineered > Solid waste > Landfill > Unclassified ... | reverse complement strand
GAGGCAGGAACCCAAAATGTGGATATTTCTTCACTCCCATCAGGAATGTATTTTGTGAAACTCAGCTCTGCTAATGGCGTCATTGAAATGACAAAAATTATCGTTTCAAAATAACGATTGTTTTTTCCTGTCACTGAATAGTACAATTTACGGTATCATTAAAACCATTGTAATTTTTTTTTATGTCAGAAGACAAACATAAAGTTGCTGATATCCTTATCAATGAATTACAGCAACAACAATATGAATTTACCGATGGTGATGGACAAGCACTTGAAATAAATAACAAAGGGTCCATTGGATTACTAGCTGTTGGCTATAAGGGTCTCGTTGCATTAAGAAACTCGAGGGCACGGAATAATTACAAAAATCCGAATAATCTTGTTGCAACACCCAAGAAGGAAAAAGAATGAAACAGCAAAAGAAAAAAGTACTACTCATTGGATGTGATGCTGCCGATTGGAAAATTATCCACCCATTGGTTGACCAGGGGCAAATGCCTGCAATGGCGAAAATTTTAAAAAATGGAGTCATAGGGAATCTTTCAACCCTCCAGCCTGTCTTTTCACCTATGCTCTGGACTTCAATTGCAACGGGCAAACGTGCCGATAAGCATGGAATCCTTGGGTTTATTGAACCTGAAAATGATTTAAGCGCAGTTAGACCTGTATCTTCTTTATCACGCAAAACCAAGGCAATTTGGAACATCCTGAATCAATCAGGATACAAGTCGCATGTAATTGGCTGGTGGCCTTCATATCCGGTTGAAAAGATTAACGGGATCATGGTGTCAAATCTTTTTCATAAAATCAAGTTGGACCCCAAGGAATGGCAGATTATTAAAAACAGTGTCCATCCCGAATTATTGGAGATTTTCTTTCATAATCTGCTCATGCATCCGATTGAACTGACTGATGAACACATACTCCCTTTTGTTCCAAACGCAGCATCTGTGGATCAGGAAAAAGACAAACATCTTCAAACAATTGGCAAATTGATTTGTGAGGCAGCAAATATTCACAATGCAGCAACTTGGGCTCTAGAAAATCAAGAATGGGACTTTGCAGCCGTGTATTTTGATATGATTGATCATTTTTGCCATGGATTTATGCAATTTCATCCTCCAAAGATAAGTGAGGTTGACGATAAGCAATATGAACTATACAAAGATGTGATCAATGCAGCCTATCGTTTTCAGGATATGCTCATTGGTCGATTAGTGCAGTTGGCAGGTGATGACGCAACAGTCATTATCGTTAGTGATCACGGTTTTCATTCTGATGAAAGAAGAATGAAAAGTCTTCCACATATTTTAGCCGCACCATCATTGCAACATAGACATCATGGCGTTTTTGCTATCTCTGGACCTGGAATTAAAAAAGATGAATCAATTTATGGAGCGTCTTTACTAGATATTACACCGACGATTCTTTCTTTATTTGGCTTACCCATTGGAAAAGACATGGATGGTGTGCCGCTTGTTCAAATATATTCTACCCCGTCAACTATTGAGTCCATTGCTTCTTGGGATAATGTTGAAGGCAATCATGCGCTCAATTCAAATGAGGATCGCGAACTGTCGTCTGATAATCCTGCTGTTTTGAAACAGTTGATAGATTTAGGATACATCGAAAATATGAATCCGAAAAGCAAAGGGACTGTTGAAAAGTGTATGTATGATAACAGGATGACTCTTGCAAAGGTCTATATTGATGGAAGAAAGCATGCATTGGCATTACCTGTTCTTGAGGAAATATATGCTCATCAGCCTGATTCAAATGAATCTACACTCTTATATATTGATTGCTTGTTTCAATTGTCTCAAACAGAAAAAGCTTCTGAAATTATTCAAGAGTTTGAAGCAAGTTTAAAGAAGAAAATTCTATCGAAAAAGGGAATTGCTAAAATCAATGCCGAATTGGAGGCTATGAGAAACGAGCAACCACAAGAGGATGGGAAGGGAGTAAAAAAAAGCCAACAGCTTAAAGCCAGTAATCAGGCTGGACATGATTTGCGATATGTTAAGCTTTTGAAGGCAGATTTACTTGTTCTTCAAAACCAAGATCAAGAAGCAATGGAAATTTTTGAAAGTTTACTCAAAGAAGGAAAACTTCAGACAAATATCCTCTCTCGAATTGGGAACAGCTATTTAAAAATGGGAATGCCCGACAAAGCACTTGTACTGTATAGACAGTTAATTGAAATTATGCCTGAAAATGCACAATTGCTTACATATACTGCGCGTGCATTGATGCTGAAGAAAAATTATGAAGAAGCTGCAGAAAATCTCATTACTGCCACTGGGATAAACTTTTATCTACCCACATCTCATTTTTTACTCGGGCAGTGTTTTTTTCAAATGACAGAATACCAGCACGCTGCAGGCGCACTTGAAGTTGCACTCAAAATGAATCCAGCATTAAGTGGAGCAAAAAACTTACTAATCAACATTTACCAAAATCATTTGAATGACTTGAAAAAGGCAGATCAACTGACAAAAGAATTGAAAGAAGGGATTGACGCTCAACCCAATGATGATGCAAACCAGAAAGAGTTTTTAATTAAACCCAGAACCAAAAAAATTCAATCGATAAGTAAAGAAGATATCATTATTGTATCAGGTCTTCCCCGCTCAGGAACTTCACTTATGATGCAAATTCTTGATAAATCAGGCTTTCCTATTCTTACTGATAAGAAACGCACGGCTGATGACAACAACCCCAAAGGATATTTTGAATTTGAGCTTGTGAAAAATATTGCAAGAAATAAAAAATGGATTCCAAAAGCTCAGGGTAAAGTTGTTAAAATCGTCTCTCCCCTATTAAAATATCTGCCACCAACCTATTCCTATAAAATTGTTTTTATGCATAGGGATGTTCGTGAAATAGTGGAATCACAAGAAAAAATGAAAGAATCATCAGGGAAAGGGAAAGAAAACACTTATCCTGCCCATTTGGAAATAACCTATAAAAAACATATCACCGATTTGCTGGAGTGGTTCTCAAAAAAGCACAACATTGAAGTTGTTCATATAAATTACAACACCTTGCTCACAGATACTGAAAATGAAATGTTAAAATTGAAAGGGTTTCTAGGTAGTGATAAGCCCATTGAGTATCAAGGCGTCATTGACAGTAGTCTGTATAGAAACAGAAACAAGAAATAGTTTTTTTTTTAAAACTCTATTATTGAGTTATTTTACTTTGGAACGATTTCAATCACTTGAGCTGAAGTTTTTGGAATCAAAATCACTTTGTCGATCATTGCAGGAACTAACACACATTCTCCTGGATTCACTTCAATTTTTCCTTCGTTATAGTGCAATTCAAAACTTCCTGAAACAGAAAAGTATATTACAAAAAGGTCAATAATTTCCAAGTTTTTCTCAACAGTAGCCTGCAAATTGACCATTGATGCAGTAAAATAAGGAGTGTCAATCATCTTGCTTGTGGCATTGGGCTGCGGATTAAAACCCCTAATCACCTCTGGTTTCATATCATAATCAATGGCATCTGCGGCAGCATCCACATGAAGCTCTCTGGAATTTCCTTCTTCGTCAAGTCTATCCCAATCATACAGCCTATATGTTACATCCGAGGTTTGCTGAATTTCTGCAATCAAAAGTCCGGGGCACATGGCATGAATCAAACCAGCCGGAAGATAGATCATATCTCCTGCACTCATTGTTTCAAAATTCAGAGTATCTCTGAGAGTGCCATTTTCAATGTGCTTTTTAAGTTTTTGCTTATCCATTGGCTGATTAAAGCCTGCAATAATTTGCGCTCCAGGATCTGCATCAATCACATACCACATTTCTGATTTTCCGAATTTTAATTTATGTTTTTTTTGCGCTATATCATCGTTGGGATGCACCTGTACAGAAAGATAATCATTGGCATCAATAATTTTCAACAAAAGTGGAAAATCAATATTGTATTTTACATAAATATCCTCTCCAAGAAAATCCTCCATAAAAATTTCAGCCATTTCAGAAAGCGTATTTCCTGCAAAATGTCCGTTTAAAACTTCACTTTCACTGCCTTCTACTGATGAAAGAGCCCACAATTCTCCAGCTTTTTCAATAGAATCATCAGAAATGCCGAATTGATTTTTAATTTTACTACCACCCCAAATTTTATCTTTGAGTATGGGCTTGAACTTCATCGGATACAATGAAAACAGAGGAGATGTCATAAGAAATAAAAATAAGTGTTTATATATGCAAAACTACCAAAAATTCAGCAAATAATTATTGAAGAAGCTTTTCTAATCCATCAATTTCATCTGGATCAAGCTTTTCAAAGCCTTCTTTTTTGAGCCATGTCAGTTGCCTTTTTGCATACCGCCAAGTATTGACTCTGATTTTTTCGTAAGCCTCATCTTCAGTATATATTCCGTCAAAATAAGCAAAGAGCTCTCTGTATCCAATGGTTTTCAAAGGAGTTAGGTGTCTGTACTCCAAAAGACTGCGAGCCTCTTCTGTGAGCCCTGCATTGCGCATATCCTGAAGCCGCGTTTCAATTCTCTCTTTAAGTACTTCACGAGGTGGCATTAAAGCATATTTCAGTATTTTGTAATTTTTTTGCACTGGAACATTTTGTCTGAGTTCACTGTATTTTTGTCCTGAGGTAACGCACACTTCTATTGCTCGCTGCACACGTGCGGGATTATCTCTATCAACTTCATCGTAGAATTGCGGATCCAACGACTTCAACATCTCGAGCATTTTAGGATAATCCTGTGCTTTCATTGTATCAAGATCGCTGCGCAGTTTATCGGTAGGATCAGGAAATTCATCAATTCCATGGTAAACAGCTTTCAAAAACAGCCCTGAGCCACCCGTCATTATACAAACATCATGATGCACAAACAACTTTTCCAACAATTCGTCAGCCATTTCGGCATAATCATATGCATTCACAGGATTTAAGATGCTGTGAGACCTAATAAAATGATGTGGAACGGCATTCAGTGTAATATCATCGGGCATAGCAACGCCAATGTTCAACTCCTTGTATAATTGTCTAGAATCACAGGAAAGAATTTCAGTTTTAAATTTTAGCGCAAGATCACATGCCAATTGAGTTTTTCCTGAGGCAGTTGGGCCTGCAATCATGAGCAGGATCTTTTTCATATAGATTTTTTTACCAGAGATCAGAGTTTATCATTCTCTCCAAAAAACAAATCAGTATCAAGATTTTCAATATCCTCATCATCAGCATCTTCACCAAACAAAGATTCAATATCATCAAGCTTATCATCAGGGAGCAACACGTCTTCATCCTCAATAAATCCGAGGAGACCTGAGGGTTTGTTTAATTTAATTTCGCCTTCTTTTCTTATCAATGCAGGATATTCAAGTGATTTAGAAGCTTCCTTAACTTGCATAAGCTCAATATAAAAAATATGCATCTTTAAAAAATCATATACATACATGAATTTCTGGTGAGGATTATCAATGATCTGATTGAGTTTCACCTTATCCATCAGCAAAACAGGCTTTGGATTCTCCTGTTCCCTTTCTTCGGTCATGTCCATAAGCATAATCTCAGTTTTCTTTCTCCAACTGTCATCACAAGTATAAAACGATGCAAGTTCATTTGTTGTGATATTACAGTGTTCCTTTATGGCATTATGAAAGTCCAGAAAATTCTGTGAAGCTTTGATATCTATATCCATCAAAAAGTCTTCATTTTCCTCTGTCTGAATTCTAAATCGGTAAGCGTGCATAAAGCGGTATTTTTTTACTAAATTAAAAATTTCTGCGAATTTACAAGAATTATTTTTGTTTTTCAACAAGATGCAAGTTGATACTTTTTGCAAAATCAATCATAAACTGATAAGCTTCATCAAAATTGTTAGTGATTTTTCCGTCCAGAATAGCTTCACGAATAGCTGCTTTAATTGTCCCTACTTCACGTGATGGGGTAATTGCAAAGGCTTCCATAATCACCTCTCCTGAAATAGGAGGTTGCCAATTTCGAATTCTATCTTTTTCTTCCACTTCAACAAGTTTCAGCATCAAATTGTCAAAATTTTCAAGATACTTTTGAACTTTAACTTCATTTTTGGAAGTAATATCAGCTTTACAAAGAGTCATTAAATCGTCCACATCATCACCTGCATCAAACAACATACGCCTGACAGCAGAATCAGTGACCTCATCCTCAACCAATGCAATTGGTCTTAAGTGTAGAGAAATTAGTTTTTGAACATACTCCAGTTTTTCGTTTTGCGGCATTTTCAATCTGCCAAACATTGCTTTGGCAATTCTTGGTCCGATTACTTCGTGTCCGTGAAATGTCCAACCGTGTCCTTGCTGGAAGCGTTTAGAACGAGGCTTGCCCACATCATGAAGCAAGGCAGCCCATCTCAACCATAGATTATCACTAGCAATAGCCAAATTATCAAGCACTTCGAGTGTGTGAAGAAAAACATCTTTGTGTGCATATTTCCCAACCCTGTCAACACCTGACAATTGTTCAATCTCAGGAAGCACCTGTTCAAGCAGGCCTGTTTCCTGCAATAAATTAAAGGCAACAGACGGAATCGGAGATAATAGCATTTTGTTCAGTTCCTCTGCAATTCGCTCGGGAGCAACAATCTGAATACGTTTCTTGAGATCCCTCATCACTTTAAGATTTGAAGGCTCAATTGCAAAACCAAGCTGAGCAGCAAATCTAATCGCTCGAAGCATTCGCAATGGGTCATCATCAAAGGTAACCAAAGGGTCCAATGGGGTACGAATAATTTTATTGCGAATATCTTCCAAACCGCCAAACGGATCATTAAAAGCCCCAAAATCATCTGAATTCAAACTTATATTGAGCGCATTAATGGTAAAGTCACGCCGTGACCTGTCTTCATCTATTCCTGCAGGTTCAACAACAGGATTTCGACTCCCTCTGGAATATGATTCTCTACGTGCGCCAACAAACTCATAAACTATTCCATCAAGAACAAAATGAGCTGTTCCGAAATTCTTAAAGACAGTAAGATTTGGTGATGGTTTAAGAACACTCACCAGTTTCTGCGCAAAAGCAATTCCATCAGAGTCAGTCACAAAATCCATATCCATGGAAGGTCTGTCCAGAATAAGATCACGAACGTATCCTCCGATAAGATATACACGAATGTTCATTTCATCAGCAACCTTTTTCGCGGTCTGACAAACTTTATTTTGTCTGATATGTTCGGAGTAATTATCCATTAATTTTATGATCTCAGAACTTCGTATTCCCAATTACTCGTCAACTTAATAATAGTAGACGGTTTAATTTCTCGCATTTCATTTCTACCATACTCAACAACATAGTCTACTTTTTTGATTAATTCAGGATCCATATCTCTATAAATCAAAGGATAACCATACCCTGAAATATTTGCGGAGGTAGAAATTAATGGTCCGCCCATCGCTCTACACAATTCAACACAAAACGGATCACGAGTAACTCTAATACCGACAGTGCCATCAGATGCAAGCACGCTCTTAGCCAAACCCTTTGCTGCAGGATAAATGATGGTCAATGGTGATGTCACCTGACTAATAAGGCTGAGCGCAATATCGGGAACAGTTTTCATATACAACTGAAGTTTTTCTACAGAATCGAGCAAAACAATCATACTTTTAGCCAAGGGTCTTTTTTTCATTTTAAAAATCTTCTCGACTGCACGTTCATTTGTACCATCACATCCAATTCCCCATATAGTATCAGTTGGATAAATGATAACCCCGCCCTTCTGCATTACTTTTACAGCATTTTGTATGTCATTAGAAAAATTAATCATTGCTGGCATAATATTTAATTTTGCGAAGTTCTAGTTACAAGTATTTGATTATCTATCGTATATGCGCATTTGAAATGTTTCTCCGGACATTGTTTATGCCCATGAAGTCCACAAGGTCGACAGATCAGTTCATCTAAAGTTTCAACAATCAAAGCATCTGTGCTGAGTGGTCCAAAGCCAAAAGATGGAACTGTGCTACAAAATATAGCTGTAACTGGTGCATTCATTGCAGAAGAAATATGCAACGGTGCGCTATCATTCACATAATTCATCTGCGCATCCTTCATAAGCGCAGCAGTTTGTAATAAACTCAATTTACCACAGAGAGACAAAACTCCAGGATGAGCAGATTCGCTGAATATATTTTGACAAAACTCTTCATCTCCCTTCCCACCAAGAAGAAAAATATTCAATTCTGGAGACAACATCTTTATAAATTTGACCCATTGTTCATGAGGGTATTGCTTTGTAAACCAAACAGATGCAGGCGCAATGCAGATATAGGGCTTCTTCTTGAACTGTGAAGTATGTTCAAAATCTGATTTCGAAGGATATAGGGCCGGCATGAGGGTTTTATCAACCCCAACAAAAGATAACAGCCTGAGATTTCTCTCTATCTCATGGGTATTGTCAATTGTATGCTGAGCTTTATGTGTAAAGAACAAGGAAAATGGATTCTTTGAGAAACCTGATCTAATTGCAGCACCTGAAAAAGCAGTAAGAAAACCGGATGAAAAAAACCTATGAACATTTACAACAGCGTCGTATGAGTTCGCTCTAATTTCTTTCATTAATGCTCTAATTTCCTTAAACTTTCCATTTTTCTTATCCAAGGTAAGTACTTGATAAAGAAACGAATGATTATCGAAAAGTGATGCGTTTTGCTTTTTAACAAGCATATCAATTTTTGCTTCGGGATAAACATGATGAAGCGTTTCGGCAAGTGCTGTTGCCAAAATAACATCTCCTAGAAATGCAGTCTGTATAATCAGAACACGTTTCATATCCTTTTGCAAAGTTAAAGAAAACTCGGTTGTATTGTATAATTAACGTAGGAATTTTTCAGCTACCAACTTGTCGAAAGTTCTTTTTCGACGAAGATGATACGATAAAATAATTGATCTGTTGTAAATATGTGATCTTGAAAAGCTTGTCATCCCTTCACGTTTATGTCTGTGTTTTTTGAATGAGAAATAAAAATGCCTCTGGGCTTTGGCAACAGCCATGGCATCACCAAAATGTCCCTGAAAAACAAACACGACAACAGCAATCCAATCAAGAAACAATCTCTTTGTAAGGATTGGAAATATTTTATTTGAAGGAAGGTTTTTGTATAATAAGAGATAATTATTTCTGAAATTGAGATATGTTTTACGGGATGATTTTTTTGGAAGAGTTCCACCACCAATGTGAAAAACTCTACTTTGAGGGACAACCAACACCTTTTTCCCAGCATTGAGCAGCCTCCAGCAGAAGTCGATTTCTTCCATGTGTGCAAAAAAGTCATCATCAAGTCCGCCAAGTTCATGGTAAATCTTCGCCCTAACAAGCATGCACGCACCTGATGCCCAGAATATCTCTATCTCATCATCATATTGTCCATGATCCTTTTCTAGCGTTGAAAAAATTCTCCCACGGCAAAACGGAAAACCATTTTTATCTATAAATCCACCAGATGCACCCGCATATTCAAAATACTCCCTTCGGTGATAATCAATAATCTTTGGCTGACAGGCTGCAGCATCAGGATTTCTTTCAAGTGCCTCAACCAAAGGCTCAAGCCAGTTGTGATCTACTTCAATATCCGAATTCAACAACACATAATAATCAGCTTCAACCTGCTTGAGAGCCATGTTATATCCACCTGCGAAACCATAGTTTTTATCATTGATAATCAATCGTATCTGCGGAAAATTAGTTTTCATAAACTCCACAGAATCATCAGAAGATGCATTATCGGCGATAATAATCTCAGCCCCAGGAGTCCGTTCTATTAATAAAGGCAAGAAACGCTCAAGGAAAGATTTCCCGTTCCAATTAAGTATAACAACAGCTGTTTTGATAATCAATGAGTCAATTGTTTATGCAAAGATATAATATTAAGTCAGAACTCAATTCAGAAGAAACATCAAATAACTGTCCTAAATAGATTTCTGTAAATTCAGAAACTAAAACTAATTGATACCTCTAAACATTCTTTTCCATCTGATTTTCCCATCAAACCAGTCTCTATCAGGATCAAGTGAGAGCCAAACGAAAGCTGCTTTTCCAACGATATGATCAAAGGGCACAAAACCCCACATCCTTGAATCGGCAGAATTATGACGATTATCTCCCATCATAAAATAATAATCCTGTTTAAAAGTATAAGAATCTGACTCTTTCCCATTAATGAATATCTTTCCGCCCTCGATTTTCATCTCATTTCCTTCATAAATTCTAATGATTCTATCATAGAGCACAATACTAGCGGTGTCAATGGATACTGTAGCCCCTTTCTTGGGAATAGTCAATGGTCCATAATTATCGCGATTCCATGGATAAGCCTGAGAATGAGGAAACACGTCAGCATCCCACCCAGATGTGGTCAACAAAGCCATAGTATCAATATTGTTCATATTTTCAACAATAGGAATCAATTTGCTTGTAAGAGGCACGATATAAGTTAGAGAATTGGGAATCTGAATCACATCAGTAATCAAAATCCGATGCTTGTGGAAAAACTTTTTATTCAGAGGAGTGGTTGTTCTGACAATGTACTGAAATTGAAGACCTTCTGGATTAAATGCCTTTTCGCCATCTATATAAAGCTGCATATCCTTGATTTCCATAACATCACCAGGCAAAGCCACACATCTTTTAATGTAATTCTCGCGCTTATCAATAGGACGAGCAACAACACGACCAAAATATTCTTTTTCAAACGCACCAGTTTGAGGATTTCGAAACTCATTTTTCCAAACTGCATCTCTTCCATAATGCCTAACCAACTGATAATAGCTCTGATTTTGCTGATTCAATGCAACAGTATCACCATCGGGATAATTGAATACAACCACATCATTTCTCTCTATAACAGCAAATCCAGGGTACCTGTAATAAGGCAAAGAAGGCCAACCAAGATAAGACTTCGTACTTTTAGTGAGCGGCATTGTGTGGTGAGTAAATGGAATTGCAAGCGGAGTCATAGGAACCCTTGAACCATATGCTACCTTGTCAACAAACAAAAAATCACCCACAAGCATTGACTTTTCCATTGAAGAAGTTGGAATTGTGTATGCTTCAAAGAAAAAAGTACGAATCAGCGTTGCTGCAATCACAGCAAAAATAATGGCTTCAGTCCACTCACGAGCACCTGATTTTTTTAATATTGCCCTTTTTGTAGGATCTGTATAAGTAGCTTTCCCAAATCCTAAAATCGGCAAATACACAAAGGGAAAAAGAATGCAAAGCACTTGGGATCCAATAGTATCACGGTCAAATCCTTTAAGTAATTCCACGAGAAGCAGCATCACCATGAAAATATTAATATATGGAATCAGAAGAAAGACTATCCACCAGAGCGGTTTATGAACAATCTTCACCCATACATAGAGATTATATAAGGGAATCAGGACCTTCCAGCCAGCTTCACCGGCTTTATTAAAAACACCCCACAATCCAACAACGGCTGCTACAAAACATACTAAAGTTGTGATAATTACAATATCCATGATTTTAAAATTTATGTTTGTTTAAACGATGTTAATGACCTAATATTATTTTTTTAATGCATTTATTATCAAAGTTTCAAAAAACTCAGGGAAGGAATAAATTCCCTTCTTATCTTTAAGCCAATCAGCGGCCATCACTGCACCAGCAGCAAAGCCTTGCCTCGACAATGCTTCATGTTTGATACTAATCACATCATTACCAGAAGTGTATGCTATCTCATGAATTCCTTTCACCTCCCCTTCTCTAGTAACCATAATAGGCAACTGCTCAGTTGAAGATGGCTGAACATCCATGACCCATTGCTTAATATTCTTATTGTTTTTAATGACATCCTCCGCCAGAGTTAAGGCTGTGCCACTGGGCTTGTCGAGTTTATGAATATGATGAGTTTCAAAAACAGACGGTTTATATTCAGGAAAAGAACTTGCAACACCTGCAAGTGTTCGGTTAAGCAAAAAGAATATATTCATTCCAAGGCTAAAATTCGATCCCCAAAGAAATGCAGCATTTTTCTGGTGGCACTCATGAGTTACAGTTTCAAGATTCTGAAGCCACCCCGTAGTTCCACTTACAACAGGCAACTGTCTTTCAAAACACCAATAAAAATTCGAAATACATGCATCAGGGGCAGAAAACTCAATGGCAACATCAGCATGTCCTGCAAAATTATTGCGTTCTATTGGATTATCAACAATCCCCGCAATCTCATGTCCGTTACTTAGCAACATCGCTTCGATTTCCTTTCCCATTTTCCCGTAACCGATGATAAGTACTTTCATAGCTTTTAAAACTTAAGGGTTATTTTAATACCACCGTATGACGAGTTTCCAGACAATGCAGGTAAAAACTGAGGCTGCACTTTTACACTCAAATCATCACTCACATTAAATCCATACAAATGTGCATCAACAGTGGCATCGATAACATTCAGCGCATAAATCGCAAAAGCAACTACACAAGAAAGTTCAAAGTTTCGCCGATAAGAATCACGGAGTCCTTTTAAATTCTCATCTGTATACAGTGTAGAAAACTCATCAACAGATAATGGATCATCATCTATTCGATATTTGTATGCTTGCCTGTATGTTTGATACTTCCCGTTATTATCATATATCAGATATCCCACTGTACCAAGAGCAGCGTATATGATAGGAATTTTCCAGTATTTATGATTATAAGCTTGACCCAATCCGGGCAAAACAGCCGAATAAATTGTCGCCTTCTTAGGACTGTGTGCAGGAGCTTCAACAATAATTGTATCGCTTTGAGCCTGAGTATCAACAAACAAACAGGTATAAAAAATCAGAATAAGCAGTCCGGTTTTTTGAAACATGGAATTAAACTTACTGAATATGCTTCAGAATTTCACTGAGATGATCAGGATTTTTAAAACTGATAGAAATAGTTCCCTTCCCATTGGCTTGAATTTTCACATTCACCTTAGCTTTGGTTTTCTTTGAAAAATCATTCTTCCATTCATTGACTTTTTCAGAAACCCCCACTGTTGTAGGAATTGGTTTCGTTTTTTTCTGTGTTGACATGGACCTGACAAGCTCTTCCACCTGGCGAACAGACATTCCTTTTTCCACAATCTTGCCAAAAACATCAAGTTGAACATCCTCATCTGCCAAATTGATAATAGCACGAGCATGCCCCATGGTAATAACATTATCACGAATTCCTATCTGTACAGCAGGATTCAACTTCAAGAGTCGGAGATAATTGGTAACAGTGGATCTGTTTTTTCCAACTCTTTCACTAAGTTGATCTTGAGTAACACTACATTCCTCAACCAATCTCTGAAACGAGAGCGCAATTTCAATTGCATTCAAGTTTTCTCTTTGAAGGTTTTCAACAAGAGCAAGTTCAAGGAGGTCATTATCATCTACTTCGCGGATATAAGCAGGTATTGATCTGAGTCCGGCAATTTTAGCAGCACGAAGCCGTCTTTCACCTGAAATCAGTTGATATCGATCTTCTCCAATTTTGCGAACAGTAATTGGTTGAATAATACCCTGCTGTTTAATTGATGCAGCCAATTCCTCAAGAGACTGCTTTTCAAAAGCAGTTCTAGGTTGCCAAGGATTCGCTTCAATCTTGTCAAGAGCAATATCGGGTGTTGCAGAAACGTATGATTCTGCTGATGAAATATTTTCAGAATCACCCAATAGGGCATTTAAACCTCTTCCAAGTGCTTTTTTCTTTGCGTTCATAGTTACGTTGTCAATTGTTTGTCCTTATCCTGCATTTCGGTCATGTTGTTATTCTGTAAAATTTCGCGTGCCAGATTAAGATAGCTGAGTGCACCCTTACTGTCGGCATCAAACATGACGATTGGTTCTCCATAACTAGGAGCTTCTGCAAGTTTTGTATTTCTGGGAATAATTGATTCAAACACCATTTTATCAAAATGAGCCTTCACTTCCTCAACCACCTGATTTGCAAGACGAAGTCTAACATCATAAAGTGTCAATAATATTCCTTCAATATCAAGTTGGGGATTAAGTCTTGACTGGACAATTTTAATTGTATTGAGCAATTTCCCCAATCCTTCAAGAGCATAATATTCACTTTGCACAGGAATGATAACTGAATCAGCAGCAGTGAGAGCATTAACAGTGATGAGTCCAAGTGAAGGAGAGCAGTCAATAATGACAAAATCATAATTGTCTTTCACCTTGTCAATCACTTTTTTCATCATTTTCTCTCTGTTGGGCAGATTGATCATTTCTATCTCAGCTCCAACAAGGTCGATATGCGCAGGAATGAGGTCTAGATTGGGTGTTTTCGTCTGAAGAATGATTTTTAAAGGATCTGAATCATCCATAATACATTCATAAATACTGCTTTGTATCTGCTTGGGATCAATTCCCATTCCCGACGTTGCATTAGCCTGAGGATCAGCATCAATAAGCAGTGTTCTCTTTTCGAGTACTGCCAAACTTGAGCTCAGGTTGATTGCCGTTGTTGTTTTTCCCACTCCACCTTTCTGGTTGGCTATTGCAATTACTTTTCCCATAAATATTTTTAAGTGTTTTTAAATATCTAACAGAAAGCCCTGATGCATTTCAAGTCTTTCTTCAAAACAAAAATAAACAGTCATTAATAAAGCTGATCTCCTCCTGCAGTAGATTGTTCAGGATTCTCAGTTTCCTGATCTGAAATCTCTGCACCGATAGAAGTAGAAATAAATTCGAGAGCCTCATTTAAACCATTTGTAAATTTTTCAAAATCCTCTTTATATAAAAAAATCTTGTGCTTTTCAAAATGAAAGGTTCCATCGTCCGTCATGATTTTCTTACTCTCCGTGATGGTTAAAAACATCTCACCGTTACGTGTCTTTCTGACATCAAAAAAATACGTCCTCTTTCCTGCACGAATGCTATTGGAATAAACTTCGTCATTGCCTCTTTTGTTAAAATCTTCCATGTTCTTATTCCTTAATAATAATATTCTGATTTTATTCTGTTGCAAATATATGAATTTATCTGTTCGTGCAAATAAAAAATCAATTTTTCAAGCAAATCAAAATCCACATTCCCCAACCGCATAACACTCTAACAAACACCCGATTACCACCAATAACACATCGCACAAGTTCTAAAATACTGATTTTCGATAATGAATAAAAAGAGTTAAAAAGACACAAAAAACACCCCACTTCATTAGTGTTTCATAATTCACTATTTTTGCAGGCACAATACAAACACAATGGAATTGTCCCCCAAACACACAAATCTACCCAAATGGGTAGTATTATTTTTTGACCTAACGATATGTATCGTTGCATTAATAATCGCCTATGAACTCAGATTCAACTTCAAAATAGAAGCAAACGAGTTCTTGCGTCTCAAACACTCATTCATTCTAGTTATTCCCATCAGGCTATTATTCTTCCTGATTTTCAGAACCCACGCTGATATTGTTCGCTACACAAGTACAACAGACGCACTGAGAATTCTTATTGCTCTCTCAGCAGGTTCCGTTTTATTCGCTGTATCCAATCTCATTTCATTGCACGGGTTCAACTATATTTACCTTGTCCCTTTTTCTGTTATTGTTATCGATTTTTTTGTCAGCACAGTGCTTCTGATAGGTTACAGAATGCTTATAAAACTAACTTGGCTAGAACTGAATAATCCCCGAAAAGGCAAAAGAGATGTAATCATATTCGGAGCAGGAGAAGCGGGTCTTATTACCAAAAGAGCACTAGACAGAGATGCTGGCACTAAGTACAGAGTTGTAGCATTTATAGATGATGACGAACGCAAAACCAAAATGAAAGTGGAGGGAATTCCAA
>Ga0265295_1005606_pt1 | contig 15808 bp, 25 predicted proteins | sample Munlansysbiofilm_FD_192503 | JGI IMG/M metagenome (GOLD analysis project Ga0265295, IMG submission 192503) | Leachate microbial communities from a municipal landfill in Southern Ontario, Canada - Methane capture system biofilm | ecosystem: Engineered > Solid waste > Landfill > Unclassified ... | reverse complement strand
TTTGATATAATCGAAGTTGATGTAGATGTTCTTTTATATTCCCCCCACAGATAGGTACTTACAAATAATGTTAAAGATGCATAATATCCAGATAAATTAACTAAATCAGTTTTATAAATTAATCCTAATACGCCCATAAATATCCATAATATAATAACAATATAAATCAGTCTTTCTGATTTTGATGATTTTTTTAATTTCATAATTCTCTTTTAGTATTTTTTGGTTTGTATATAGGTATTATATTACTAATATATATCTTAAATCCATTAAAATCAAAAACTGGAGAAATATCACTTTTAGATAATCCTATTTCTATACCTTTATCTTCATAGAATCTATTTGACATGTATTCGCCTGTATATCCAGCGGTGTATATCTTATCTTTAACAAAACCTCCCATATTTTCAGTAAATATAACATAACATAACGGTAAACCTAAATCTGGTAATATTGTTGGGTGTGTATTTTTTAGTATATCTATAAATTCTTTTTTTTCACTGTTAGTTTCAATTAAAATACTAATTACTTTATATTTACCTTTAGTTAAATGTAAATTACTTAAATTTTCTAATAATCTTTTATTTTTTTTCGGTTCATATTTCGGTGATATTATTCCATATTTTAATAAATTATCCAAATCCCCATTAATTAATATAATAACATTATAAATTTTATCATAATCTTCATCTATAATATTATAATTATTACCATACTTATATAATATTCTACCATTATCGTTTATTAATCTAACATAAGTTTTACTACCATGTTCTATATATTTCAATACTGAATTATATGATGTAAATCTTTCATCTAAATATTTATTTATATTATTATAAAAAATATCTAGTTCTTCTCTGTTTTTAATATTAATAACAATAGTATCATATGGGTATTTATTAATATTTTCTAATAATCTTTTATTTTTTTTCGGTTCATATTTTGGTTCAGGATTATCTTCACCATATAAAATAATATTATTTAATACACCATTTAGTAAATCATCTATATTATATAATTTACCATAATCATTCTTAGATATATTATCAAAATTATCACTATTATAGTATCGTGTTCCCCAAAAAAAATCTAATTTTTTATTAATATTAAAAAAATTAAAATAAATACAATAGTTTTCTTCTAAATATTTAAAAGTTGGTATTATAAATTGATTAAAATCATCTACACTTAAAATATCACTGAAATTATCAATAATATATTTTCCAAATATATTGAGTTCATTTTCATTTTTAAATGAAAATGTTACATATTTATATTTATATTTTTTATTTAATAATCTATCATCATTTATATAATATTTTTCTAACAATCTTTTAATTTTTTTAGATTTATATTCAGGTCCGTTATATTTAAGTCCAGTATTAATTATATATTCAATTTTTTTAATATCATTAATAGTATAAATATTAGGATCTATATGTTCTTCTGATAATACATCATTTAATAGTTCGACTTTATCTTCAATATTATCATCAGTTAAATATAATAAATGTATACTATTTGATGTAATTTTAATAAACATATAATTTGGTAAAATGTCAATTATCTGATCTAAAGATTCGTATAATGGTTTTTTACAACCTTTTAACATACTTATACACCTTCTATATTCATCAACATTATTTATTTTTACACATATTTCATTATATGGATATATTTCAGCCATTTTTATCTAATTTATATTTTAAATTACCAGAATTATATATTCTATATATATATATTTTTCTAACATAATTTCATGTTCTGTTTTATTTGGATCATATCCTTGTTTTACTAAAACATCTTTTCTGAATCCAAATCTATGTTTTCTAATACCATTAACAACATAATAATAATTGGGATTTAATACCTTTTGTAATTTAAATCCAATTTTTTCATATAAATGTCCATTGATATAATCTAAATTAGCAAAACTTATAATATTATTAAATGGAAAATTAAGTTTAAAGTAATTAAATAATTTACTTGCTCCTCCATTTACAATAATATTAATTTTGTTACAAAATCTTACTAATTCATAATCATTATCATTATTTATATTTTTACCTATACCCAATCTTCTTTTATTAAAAGACATCATTGATACTATTTCATTATTATAATATAATTTTCTTTTATTTTTTTAATATTTTTTGTATGTACTTTGATATTTATTAAATTACTTATAATCATTATTTATTCTATTTTTATTTATATAATCTTTATATTTTAATATTTTACTATTGTTTTTATTTAATGATTCATGTATAGAATCTTTATTTGATGTTTTTGCACTATAAACATATTTATAATTTATTTGAATATTTACACCAAATGATTTAAATGATACATAGACATCTTCTAAACACTCATTGTCTGCACCTCCTACTAATGTAACATTGTCATCTTTTAAATCTTCTATTAGATTAACAATTTCATTATTCACATAAAACCAGTCATGATTATTATCAACTCTAACAACATAAGATCCATCACTTAATTTTAAAACAGTTCCCTCTTCAGTTGAATTTTTTATTTCGTTGGTATATTTTTTAACCTTATCACTAAAATGATTTTTTCCAAATTTTTTAGCAACTGCTTCCACTTCATTAGGAAATTTATATGTAGGTGATATGCTATTTTTATTAGTATCCCATATTTGATATACTTGATCAAAATCTTCTGCATAATTATGCAATTCATCCACTAGATCATGTTGTATAAATTTTTGAAATTCTTTTTGTACATCTACTATTACTAATACTTTCATATATATTTTATAATTTTATTTTATATATAAATTAAATTTAATAGATTATTAATATCATCATTATATTTAATTCTTATTAATTTAATATTATTTTTATTACAAAAAATATTTTTTAATTCGTCATTTATTTTTTGTTTTTCTAATGTTTTTATTCCACCAAAAAAATCATTTGGTTCATAATGTTGTTTTCCATCAAATTCAATACAGATGTTATAATATGGTAAATAAAAATCAAAAGGTAATGGTAGAATATTTTTACAACCGATGAATTTTTTTTGGCTTATATATTTTATATTATTTTTAATTAAAATATTTCTTATTTGTTTTTCGCCTTTTGATTCTTTACATACTGGACAAGACTGTTTTGATAGATGAGCATTTGGTGTTTGTTCAAAAACACCATGATGTGGACATATAATTTTTACTTTTGTTTTAGAATTTTTATATTTAACTAATGAATAATCATATTTATTATTATGGATTATATTTGATCGTTCTATAAAATCCTTTAAATTCATTTTTAATTTAGATGCAGATAATATATACCTACATAAAGGACACCCTTGTCCATTTAAATGTAAGTATGGTTTTTGGGTAAACTCACCATGAATTGGGCATAATATTTTTATATTTATATGCATATTTTCATAATTATCAATTAAATAATTATATTTAAAATTGTGTATTTTATTTGCCCTTTTTATAAAATCTAATTTAGTTAATTGTTTTGTTCCCCCACATGTCGGACACCCATATCCTGATAAATGATTGTTTGGTGTTTGTTCAAAAACACCATGATGTGGACATATAATTTTTACTTTTGTTTTATTTCCTTTATAATCAACTAATGAGTAATCATATTTATTATAATGTATATTTTTAGAATCTGTTATAAATTTTTTTGTCGTTTTTGTCATATTTTTAGATAATTCTTCAATTGAGCATTTATAACAACCAAAACCCAATAAATGACTATTTGGTATTTGTTCAAAAACACCATGTATAGGACATATTATTTTAACTTTTGTTTTAGAATTTTTATATTCGACTAAAGTATAATCATATTTATTATTATGGATTTTATTTGATCGTTCTATAAAAATATCTATTGTTAATTTATTAGGCATAAATATTTATATATTTTTATAACTATTCTAAATCTTTTATGTTTTTATCTTTGTTTGCTTTAATAAATCCTAATCTTCTATGATAATATGTATCAAAATCAAAATTATCATTTTTAGAATTCTTAGCAATCATTAACAATATTTCAGATATTACTTTTTCTTCATCTGTCAATGTTTCTCCTTTGTTCCAGGGATTCTCAATATCTGATTTTCTGTACAAATCTTCAACAAATTTTATAATTTGATCATATTCTTCATTTGTAATTCCACCTTTTAAATCTTTTTCATCCATATCTTTATAGATGCCTTCGTTTAATTCATTAAATTTTTTAATTTTCATAATATTATTATTTTATTTTAAAATTACGGATGTCCCGATTCTATCAATGTATGGGTATAATTTTTCAACATCCTGTATTGTTCTAATTCCACCCATTGATTTAATTCTAATATATTCTGGTAGAATTCTTCTCATTTCTTTAACCTTTTCAAATTCAACTCCTTTTGTTTTTGTTCCGGTGCAAGTGGCAACATAATCGGCACCTGCATTAGATATTAATTCACATGCTTTTGTTACTTGTTCTAATGTTAACTCACCACTTTCCATAATAACTTTTAATATTACACCGTTTTTATGACATTCATTTGCGATTGTTCTTATTTCTTGTTCTATTTGATCATATGTTGATTTTTGTAATGTGCCATCTTCTTCAACATATGCCTTTTTTAAGGCATTATAATCCATAACCATATCAATTTCATTAACACCATTAGCAATTAATTCATTAGTTTGTATTAATTTGTCGGATTGTGTATCATCACCATCAGGATAACTAACAACGGATACAACCTTTAATTTATTGATATCTGATATTGTATAAACTGCATGATCCACCATATCAGGGGGTACACAAACTGCATAAAACCCATTAGATTCTGCTTCTTTTATAATTTTATTAATATCTTCTTTATTAATACCTGGTTTTAAAGTTGTATACTCTATTATTGATGAATATTTTGTATCAATTTTATTTGTTTCTATATCTAATTCTTGATTGATTAATTGACCAACTTGAATTTGATTTTCTTTTAAAAATTGATTATAACTATAAATATTTTTCATATTATTTTATTTGTTTTTATTTAACTATATCATATGTATTATCATTGTACCAAATAGTATCACCTTTTTGTGCTATATCATATGTATTATCTTCATACCAAATAGTATCACCAACTACTATTTCTGTATTATTTGTAATATATTCATCTTCTGGTAAGTTCCATATCCAATAAACACCATATATTAAAAATAATACTATTAATATACCCCAGTGTTTTTTAATAAAATTCTTTAGATATGTTAATATATCATTTAATTGAACTAGGAAGCTTTTAATATTTTTAAGATCCATATTGTTTTTATTATTTTTTAATCTTTCATTTTATTTTTAAGTATATATAAAAATAGAAAACGAATAATTTGTTTAATGAGTAATAAAATATTAATTTTGTAAAAAATATTATAAATTATGAAAAATAAAAAATCCAATAATTTACTTTTTAAAAATAAAAGAGTATTCTTTGATTATGATATAGTTGATAAAATAGAAGCAGGTATCATACTGATGGGAACTGAAGTTAAATCCATTAGAAATGGTAAGATCAGTATGAATGGTTCTTTTTGTATTATTAAAGATAATGAAGTATTTATAAAAGGTATGGACATTTCTATTTATGATGAGGGTAGTATTAATAATCATGATCCAAAAAGAGATAAAAAACTTTTATTACACAAAAAACAAATAAATAAGATAAAAATAAAACTAGAAGAAAAGGGTTTTACCATCGTTCCAATAAAAATATACCCTAATGAAAATGGTATTTTTAAAGTTGAAATTGGTATTGGTAAAGGGAGAAAGGTTGCAGATAAACGTGAATATATTAAAGATAGAGAATCTAAAAGAGAATTAAAAGATTTTTAATCAATTCGTCTATCTATTTTATTTTTAGGAACATAACTTGGTTTTACTCCTAACATTATTTTAAATTTATCTTTTATGTCAGAAAACTTAACATAAGGGGGTGTTGATTTTCCATCAACTCCACCAAATATTTTATTGATTGTATCAATTTCTGTAATGGTTACATCGATATATGATCCATTTTTTATATGATATTTTTTTCCATCATCATAAGTAAACCCAAAACTATGAAGAATTTCTTCTATTAAAACAGATTCTTCTCTATTTTGACAATATATTTTAGGAATACTTATTTGATTCGATTCTAATAATCTTTTATTTGTTTTTGATTGATAAATAGGCACTTTTAATTTAATATCGGTATTTTTTAATATAAATTCTAAAAAAGATTTTTTATCATTTGAATCAATTATTTCATCATATATAAAACATTCATTTTTATACATTTTATGAAAATCCCCATCTTCAAAAAAATTCCTATTGTTGGTGAAATATAGTGTATTTATATGTAAAATTGTATCTCCATTATGTTCATAGTTTAATACTAATACACCATAATTATAACCCGTTAGAAACGTATCATAACTTATTCCATTTGTTTTTATAAAATTATCACCGAATATTTCATCACAATAATTTTTAAATTTTTCAAATTCTTGTTTATTTTCAAACCTAATCATTAAAAGAATTGGTTTTTCTAAATAAGATTCATTTAATGATCTTATAATTTTTTTCTTAGGTTTATAATTCGGGGATTCTAAATGAACAGAATTCTCACTAACCCATACATTCGGTTCTCTGTTTAAAAATAATAACCATAATTTTATAACAGGTGAATATGCCATTCTTCTTATTTTGTTTAAACTTTCTGATTTAACATTATCACTTATCCATTCAATTATTTCATGTTCTAATATATAGTAATCATTAATATCTTTTTTATGTATTTCTAATGCATCATGTTTGAGTACTACTTCATCGCCAATTTTAAATTTTGGTTCTGAATTATGTTTAATAATTATACTATTAAGGCGATCATTATCAGATGCAAATACCCAATTTTCTTCAATCAATTCAAAATTATCATAAGACTCAAAAGTTCTAATATTTTTATTGGATTTATAATTAGGTATGATTAATCCATGTTTTATAATAGATAAAACCTTATCTAATTCATAATAATTATAAATTTTATCTTCGTGTGATTTATGATGATCTTTAATATCTATTAAATTATATTGTGGGTTAGATGAATATACCATAGTTTTATTTATTAAATTTATTGAATAAATAGTTTTATTTAAATTGGTATATAATAATTCTCTATCACCGGAATTCCATTTAATTCCATTATTAAGTAATTCTTGTTGAACTTTAATAACTTGTTCATTATCGGTACATTGTATTGATATCAATTTAAATGGATATTTCATTTATCTATTTATTTTAATTTTATCATTTTTTAATAATTTATTCATTTCTTCAAAATCTAATGACGATTTAAAATCTCCTTCTACCATATCTATATTTTTTAATTCCCAGTTATTTCCAGAATTTGAAGTAGTATAAATATAAGATTTATCATTATTCATTAATTCAATATTGGTATCAGTTAATTTTCTATAAAAATCTTTGATATTATTATTATTTTCAAATACTTTTATTTCACTTAATGTTTTATTATCGGTATGGTAGTACTGTATAAATATAAATTTAGGTTCTTCTATTTCTATATCACCTTTATCATAAACAAAGAAAAATGACATTATATATTTATCATCTAATAATGTTTGATTATCTTTTGTGTTTTCTAATTTTCCTTTTTTTAATTTCTTTTTATCTAAGAATTTATTAAAATCTACATTTTTATAAAGATTACTAATATTTGTTTTAATATCAAAAGAATCTGGATCAATTTGAAATGATGTGAATAAATCAACTTGTTTTTCTAATGGTTCTAAAATATCATTAATATCTATACTGATATTTGGTAAACTGCCTTCTTTAATAAAAGATTTAAAACTTTTTATATATCTCATGTTTTTATATTATTTTATAGGTTTATATATAAAATTTAAAACAACAATATTTATATTTTGATATATATAAATAAAAATTATTTTTTACATGTTAATAATAAGACCAGATAAGAATGATAATATTGAAAGAATGTTAAAAAAATTTAAAGTTAAATTTTTAAAAACTGGTATTCTTAATGAATTAAGAGATAGACAACAATTTGAAAAACCATCTGTTAAAAAAAGAAAGATGAAAAAGAAAGCAATATATCGTTCTAAACTTCAACACAGACAGGATAATGAATAATAAATATATAGAATGTAGAATATTTAAATCTACTGTTTTTTGGGCAGATGTTATTTTTTATTTTCCGATGAATATTTCATTTGATGAAATTAAATCAAATATTAAATCTTCTTTTTTAAAAAAAGAAGAATATATTGGAAAATTTAAATTTGCATATAGTTTTTTAAATTTACAAGACAAACAAAAAATAAAAGATAAAGAATATTATTATACATATTATATACCGGAAAATCAAAAATAAGAAATGGATAAAGAATTAATAATTTTAGCAATCTATATAAATGTAGATGGTTTATCACATCAATGTGTAGAAGAAGAAATTTATAATTTATCTAAAGAGTACGAAAATATTTATAATGATACAAATAAAAATATAAAAGTATATTATCTACCCGTTACTAATCAAGAAACTAGAATAGAATGTGTTTATCCACCTGTACCAATAAATAATGGTAATATTGAAAATGAATTATTAAAGATATATAAATTATTAATTAATTTAAAAAATGATAAAGCTAAAGATTTAATAATGGATATAGAAAGAAAATTAAAATTAAAAAATTTAATAAACAAAAAATAATTAAAGTAGTATAATATATACGATAAAAATAAATTTAAATTAAAATGTTTGATGATGTAAATAAATCTAAAATGACATTTGAGAAGTATGTTCAACTTAAAAGGGAAACATTAGTTAAAAGTTTTACAGAAAGGTTCAAAATGGTCGATAAGTTTTTATATTGGTTTTCTTGGTTTGGTAATGGTGTGTCTATTTTTTTGGCTTTCTTTTTTATGCAACATTTATTTTTTAGTTCTTTTAACAATATGAAAGATAGTATTTTTATAACAATAGGAATTATATTTTTCTTAACTATGTTTGAATTATTGAAAAGATATATATTAGGATTGTTTAGTATGGAAGCTATAAAAACAAAATTTAATATATTCAGATCTAATTTAATAACATTTATATTGGGTGTATTAATAGTAATTGCTGGTTCTTTTTATTTCAGTTTAAATGGTGCTTATGTTTTTATAGATAATACAAGAGTATTTGAACAAGAAACAAGAACAACTTTAAATACTAAAGTTGATTCATTAAATACTTTTTATTTTAATCAATATATTAAACCATTAATGGATAATAATAAATTATTATCTGATCAAAATACGGGATATAGAGAACAAGCATCTAATACTAATTTTGTTACTAGATACACAAATTTAATTAATGAAAATAATAAAAGAATTGATAATAATAATAAATTAATTGCACAATATGAAAAAAGGAGAGATGATGAAATTGAACAATTAAAAGAAACAGAATTGTCTCAATTGGATAAAAGTATAGATGAAAATAGATACAATTTAATAGCATTTATATTATTGTCAACTTTAATTGAATTAATAATTATAATTGGTATTTTTTATGATAAATTTTATGATTATAAATCCGTATTAGAATACGAAGAAACCATTATAAATACACCTGAATTCAAAAAATGGCACAAATATAATTTTATATTAGAACTAATTTTTAGTAAATCTAAAAATATTGGTGATCAAATACCATCAACAAATAATATTATAGAATTGACTGAAATAGGAGGCGCTAAAATTACAAAAGGTGAGTTAGATAAAATTATAAAAATATTATATTATTTAGAAATAATTAAATTAGAAGGTAATAGAAGAGTAGTTAATCAGATTGAAAATGATGCTAAATTATCATTAAGAAATTATTTTAATATTACATAAAAACAATATTCTAAGTTTTGCCAAATACTCAAATAATTAATAAAGATTTTAGAGAATGCGAAATTCCTAAAGGGTTAGTTATTACTGATCCTCCATATAATCAAGGATATTCTTATAATCAATATAAAGATAGAATATCAGAAAAAGATTATATAGATTTATTATCTAATATACCTACCCCCTGTGTAATAATTCATTATCCAGAAGAAACAATTAATATATTACCAAAAGCAATAAAAAATAAATGTGAACAAGTTGTTTGTTGGGTATATAATTCAAATACTGGAAAACAAAGTAGATTAATTAGCTGGTGGGGATGTAAACCAGATTTTAAAAAAGTTAGACAACCATATAAAAATCTTAATGATAAAAGAATACAAAAAAGAATATCGGAAGGGAAAACAGGAGCTAAATTATATGACTGGTGGGAAATTAATCAAGTAAAAAATGTTAGTAAGGAAAAAACTGAACATCCTTGTCAAATACCAGAAGAAGTTATTAGAAGAATTATATTAACAACAGCAAAAGAAGGTGATATTATAATAGATGTTTTTGCTGGTAGTGGAACTACTAGTAAGATAGCCAATGAATTAGGATTTGATAGTATAAGTTATGAAATAGATAATAAATATTGTAATATAATTAAAAACAGGATATAAAAAATATTTATTTTTTATTAAAAGATGCAAAAAAATTGCATCTTTTTTTTTATATATACATTTATAACAAAAAAAAATCAAATATATGAAATATATAAAATTATTCGAAGGTTTTGCAACTACTGAAGGTAGAAATCTAAATAATATTGCTAAATGGTTAGGTTATGACGATTTTGAAGAATTTATTGGTGATAACCCAGGTTGTTATGAAGTTATCATTGAATGGATAATAGAAAATCATAGTGAAAATTTAAGTGAAATCGAATCATCTGAATTAGAAAAAGTTGGTATATACTTAGATGAATTAAACTAAAAAAAAATAAAATGATATGAAGAATATTAAAAATTTTGAGAAATTCGAAGAAAGTTTAAACGAAGGTTTAATTTCTTGGATGAAAAGAAAATTTAATCCAAAAGAAATGGATAGTGTTATTATCGATATTATTGACCATATTAAATATGAATTTGATATTCATAAATTAAGTGAAGAAATAGTATATAATAGAATTGCAGGAAATTCATATAAATATAAATATATTACAAATTATGATGATACCATTACTGTTAATGAATCATTTTTAAAAATAAATAATAATGATATAACTCAATATGTGGATGATTTTTATATTAAAAAATTATATAATTTTTTTAATAAAAAATATAGAAATATTGAAGATGAGAAAAATAAAAAAAATATATCAAAATTAAAATCTGAATTAGGTAGAAAATATTACAAAGAAGAAGATGATATTTTTTAAAAATAAATAAATACATATGAAATATGTAAAATCATATTATGATAAAATAAATGAAAATATAAGAATTAGTATATATGATACTATAAAGGAAATTAAAATAAAATTAAAATCATTAATAAATCTAATATTTTCTATATTTCAGACAGATTCAGATATAGAAAAAATATTTATTGATTTTAATAAAGAAATACCATTTAATATATATGATTTTTTAAATGATATTATGGATATTGTATCATTAAAAGAAAAAGATATAAAAATATATGCAAAAAATTTAAATATAGATTATGATAATAATGTAATATTTAATATTATTAAAAAATCATATCAAAATAAATACAAATCAATATTGGTAAATGACATAAATAAATGTGTTGAATATTTAAAACAAAATTCTGATAATCTTTCAAAGATTTATATAGATAATATGCAACAATTATTAGATATACTAAAAAATAAATAATTATAATGAGTAATAATAAAGGCAAAGTATCAGTAGGTGTATCATTAGCACCATTAGTAGTTTGTAAAAAAGATGCTATTGTAGGTGAAAAAATATCAATTCAGTATATTGAAGGATTAACTTATGAAGGAGTTAAATGGACACCAGATGATGGTAATACTATTATTGATACTGATAGTGATAACACAGTAACATTTAATGAATCAGGTACATATAGATTAATTGTACTTGGTTATCCACAGCATCATTCATATAATATTAATGTTGCATAAAAAATTTTTTTATTATGAAAAATATTAAAAATTTTAAACAATTTAATGAAAGTCGTAAAATTGATTCAGATGCAAAAATAAGAAATAGAGGGAATGTGGTTTTTCCTGCAGGTAGTGAAAAGGTATTAGATAAAAAAGACCATTTTCCTATAAATACTGAAAATCAAGCACGTAATGCTTTATCTAGAGCTAGTCAATATGATAAGGTTCCTGAATGGTATGATGGCACATTAGAAGAACTTGTAAAAAAGGTTCATAATAAGATAAAAACAGAATATCCTGATATAGATATTACAGAAAAATCAAAAAAACCAGGTAAAAACTAAATAATTAAATAATTATAAGTAATTTCATCATCATTATCTAAATGATATCCTGTTGTAGTATAATTCCAATATAATTCATCACCTATTTCAACATTATCGTAGTTTTTAGCTGTAACTCCATTATCATCAGAAAAATAACATTCAGAAGTGGTAATACCATCACCTACTTTTATTTCTACTGAATTAAGATAAACTCTAACTCTACTTTTTGGTGTTTCTAAGACTGTTATATCAGTAGCTAAATAAATATTTGTATTTCCACTATTAGCCAACATATTAAGATTTGATGTATTATAATTTAATGATTCGATTTTATCATTAACTTCATCTAAAGCATCTTGTACATTTGTTGATATTATATTTGTAGTAGTAGTTGGATCATATGATACATCAGATGCATTTGTTGCTATAGAACCAGTAGATGATGATACTGATTTTATTGGTATAATTTTGGATTGTAATGGATCAGATAAATCAGTAGCGCTACCTTTTAATATTACCCATGCAATTGGTATTGTTATTCCAAATAATTCAGATGGTTGTGGAATACCCATTAATAGAGTTTTACTTTCTGCTTCTTCTATACTTGAATATTGATCTTCTTGTGTAGGGTATGTTAAAAAGAATACATCACCTATTCCATTAGATCTAAATAAAACCCTTAAACTAAATTTATTATTACTTGTAGTTTGTAATGTATTTGTACCATTTGACCATAAACCTGGATTAATAATATTTGATGATTGTAAATATACCCATTCTAATCCGTTGTATTAAGATGGATAAAATGTTATACCTGTTATTGGTATTTGGGTTGATTGATTAGGGTTATTTAAAGATTGTTTTGCATTTATTGAATAACCAATCATTTTTCCACTGGTTGCATCTAACTGTAAATTTTGACCATTTGGTAAAATTGTATTACCTTCTATAGATTTTGGGTTATCTGATAAATGCATATCAACCACAGATGGTATATCCCAACTAAAAATAGGGTTGTATGCACAATCTATTAATATTCTATCATTAGGTTCTATAAAAATTTCACCTAATATTATATAATTTCTTCTTTGTTCTGTTGTAAATTTGGGAATTTGTTGAAAAACATCACCATTTTCATCAATAGCAACTGATATTGTGATATCGGTTGTACCATATGGGATAGATTCAATATTATTAATTGTGTCCCATTCTACTTTTGTTATAATTTTAGATGTTGGATCTACAAAAAAACCAATACCTGCATTAATTGTAAAATGTGATCCATCATCAATGGATAGTGTACCCCCACTATATAAACCAGTTTGAGTAGCATAATTTATAGATGTCGTATCGACATAATTTTTATTAGGTACATCAGTTTGATTTATCGGATCAGCAACGTTTATAAGCCTTTGATTATTAATATCAAATGGTTCGGTTATTGATAATTGTTTATTTCTAATTTTAACCATAATAAAAAATTATTATTATAAAAGTATATATTAATTTTTTTTTTACTGGTTTTTTTAATTATTTTTGTAAAAAATAAATATATGTTTAAAATTAATTTAGATGATGAATGGGTTGTAGAATGTAATGTATGTGGAGCACGTTATAGAAATTGGGCAGGTTCAACTCCTTGTTGTGGTTCATTAGCATTTGTTGTTGATATTAAAATGGAAGAAAGAGAAAAGAAAATAAAAAAACTTTTGGAAAATATTAAAAAATAGTTTATCTTTGTATTCTAAAATATTACAATATGTTTAAAAAAGAGAGAACTTACGTCAAATGGAAATACCTTTATTACAACGGTAGAACAGAAGTATCTGATAAAGTTTTTGATGCATTAGAAGATGAACTTAAAAAATTAGGTTCTCCTGTTGTTAATATTGTTGATTCTCCAACAGTTGAAATTTTAGAAAAATATGATCTTTTAAATGAATTAGTAGTTGGAGAAAAAGAAGTTAGATTTAAGCACCCCTTCCCTATGCTATCTCTTCGTAAATTTGCTGTATCGTTAGATAAAGACGATAATGAATTATTCCCATCTGATATTGTTAATTTCTTTAACAAAGTATCAAATGGTGTTGTTACTTGTACTCCTAAATTTGATGGAAATTCAATGGAATTATCATATAATATAAAAGGTAATAATGCATCTTTTAATCAAGCATTAACAAGAGGCAACGAAGATTTAGGTGGTGGGTTAGATAGAACAAATAAACTTAAATATATCGTTCCTAATAACCTTAATGTTCATTTATATCATCAATCGTATGACAGAGTTATAATTAGAGGAGAAGTTATCATACCAACTGATATTTGGGAAAGAAAATGGTCAGATCCTAATAAAGTTGATAATCCAAGGAACTGGGTAGCTGGTATTCTTAATAGTGATGATGTTAATATTGATGCTATTAAAGATATGCACTTTATCGCATATAGAATAACATTATTAGAAAATAATAAATCTATTGATATCTTAGATCAATTAAACACATTAAAACAATATGGTTTTCAATCAATTTTTAATATGAAAACTACCGGTTATGAAGATTTCTTTAATAATGTATATACTAAATTCAAAGAATATAGAGCAGAATCACCATATCTACTTGATGGGATTGTACTTAATTTTTCACCTGAATATTGGGATAAACTTGGAGAAACTAATCATCATCCCCATTACGCATGTGCTGTTAAATTTCCTCCAAATAGAGCAATTACCTATATTGAAAATATTATTTGGACTTTGGGTAAAGATGGAGAATTAACACCTAAAGCTGTATTTAAACCAATTGAACTAGATGGTACAATTGTAAAACATGCTAGCTTACATAACTTAGGTTGGATTATTGATAACAAAGTGTTTCCTGGTTGTAAGGTGGAGATTGCTAAGAAGGGAGAGATCATCCCACAATTAGTACGTGTTTTAGAAAAATCTAATGATGATGAATTATATCAAAAATATGTAAATGAAGTAATTAAATAATTATCATAATATGAAATCTTCGAATTTATTACAGGGTATGATTCAAGGAATGGAATCAATGGGAGCAAAATATATTAAAACAGATGGTTTTGATTTATATTTTACTATAAATATTGGTTCTGATATAGATAATGATGTGAAATTAAAAAGAGCAAAAGATGCTTTTTGGAAAAGTTTTGGATTAGGATTAAAAATTAAAAGAATATGATAAGAATTTATATATTAGGTATATTAATATTTTTAATAGTTGGGTATGTAATATCATTATATACATATGATGAATTTTTAAAATATTATATAATAGGTGGTTTAACTTATTTATTATATCACATTATTTTTGTTAAAAATAAAATTAAAATTAAATAAAATATGAAAATTAGATTTGTAG
>Ga0265295_1005604_pt1 | contig 15809 bp, 9 predicted proteins | sample Munlansysbiofilm_FD_192503 | JGI IMG/M metagenome (GOLD analysis project Ga0265295, IMG submission 192503) | Leachate microbial communities from a municipal landfill in Southern Ontario, Canada - Methane capture system biofilm | ecosystem: Engineered > Solid waste > Landfill > Unclassified ... | reverse complement strand
GGCAAGCCATCACCCGCGCCATTGCAGATCAGGCCCGCACCATCCGCATCCCCGTGCACATGATCGAATCCATCAACAAGATCAACCGCACCTCCAGACGCCTCATGCAAAAGCTGGGACGCGATGCCTATCCGGAAGAGATCTCCGAAGTTCTGGATATGCCCGTGGAAAAGGTGAAAAACATCCTTTCCATCTCCAAAGAACCGGTTTCGCTGGATAAACCCATCGGCCATGATAACGAAGACAGCCTCCTGGGAGACTTCATCGAAGACCGCACCATCATCTCCCCGGAACGCCTGGCCGAACGCAGCCTGCTCAAAAAACAGGTGGATGAAGTGCTCAAGACCCTCACCACCCGTGAGGAGAGAGTGATCCGCCTCCGCTTTGGCATCGATGACGGCTATCACCGCACCCTGGAGGAAGTGGGCAATATCTTCCAGGTCACCCGTGAGCGAATCCGCCAGATCGAGGATAAAGCACTCAGGAAACTGCGTCACCCCAGCCGGGCTGTGATCTTGCAGCAGTTTTTGGATAATTTCCACGTCAAGTAAGGGGGCAGAAGCTTCTTTCTTGTAGCGCAGAACGCCGTTTCTGCGGGAAACCGCTGAGCTATGCTTCGCCCATCTTATCCTCTTAGCCAAAATTGAGAGCTTAAACAGTTATTTAGAATGCCCATAAATGCCATATTATGGGGGTATAACCGAGAAATATAGGCTTTTTTCTCGGTTATACCCCCAATAATCGAAATATCTCTTGACAGATATATCGGCTATATTATCTTTGGATATAAGGTAAATGTATGATAGAAAGAAAGATATTCTCGTCCATAATGGATAGACTGGAAAAAGGCAAGGTTTTCCAAATCTTGGGGCCAAGACAAAGTGGCAAGACCACCCTGCTTCACCAAATACAGGCACAGACGAATATTCCCACTGAATACTATAACTGTGACGAAACGCTGTTTCGCACGCAGTTTTCTCAACAGAACTCTGATTCGCTGAGAAGTATCCTGGGAAACAACAAGTTAATCCTCTTGGACGAAGCTCAGAAGGTTGATAACATTGGTTTAACCTTAAAGATTATTCATGATACCTTGCCGGATATCAAAGTGGTAGTAACCGGTTCTTCGGCTTTTGAACTTTCCGATAAACTGAACGAAGCTCTTACCGGTAGAAAGTATGAATACCACTTATACCCATTTGCCTTTGAGGAGCTGGCAGAACACGAATCAACCTTGAAGGAAATGAGCCAATTGCCTCAACGCTTGATTTTTGGCTCCTATCCAGAAGTCGTGAACAACCCCGGCTCGGAAAGAGAAGTACTCACCGAACTATGTAACAGTTACCTCTACAAAGACGTTTTCTCTCTTTTTGACATCCGCAAACCAGACCTGGTGGAAAATCTATTGCAAGCATTAGCGTTTCAAATTTCCAATGAGGTTTCATATAACCAACTCGCTCAGCTTCTTGGCTGCGATAAAGAAACCGTCGAACGCTATATCCTCATCCTGGAAAGGGCATACATCATTTTTCGCCTGAGGAGCTATAGCTCTAACCAGCGCAATGAAATCAAGCGGTCTCGCAAGATCTATTTCTATGACAACGGTATTCGCAACAGTCTGATTGCAGACTACAATCCTATCGAACTGAGACAAGATATTGGCAAGTTATGGGAGAATTATATCGTTTCTGAATTTGTGAAACGTAAGGCGAATAACCGCCTTTTTCACAAAGAGTATTTTTGGCGAAGCATCACAAGTGGTGAGATTGATTATCTGGAAATGAAAGATGCTCATATCAATGCTTTCGAAATCAAGTGGAATGAGAAGAAAAAGCCCAAGGCCAAGAGCTTTCTAAATCTTTATCCCAGCTCTACAGTTAATGTAGTGAATCCTTCCAACTTCTTTAGATATTTTGTGCCGAACTGATAAGTGGCTATATCTAAAGCTTGCCCATTGCAAGTGAGCAGCATCAGCCCGTAACGCTGTCTTCAGACGGCCGCTCAATCAGCTTCAGCTGGTGCGTGTCCCTATTTTGCCCATTGCAGTGGCCAAGAATCGGCAGAATTAAACTATAATTATCAAAGAATGGATGTAAAAATGAGTAAAGCAAAAACCCCAGCCCAGACCTCTCACCCCAAGCCGGATGAGCTATGAACACAGCGAAACACCCTTCATCACAAATAGCTGCATATATGCCGAAAACCGCCCTGATCCCTCTGCTTGTAGCGCTTTGCCTGCTCCTGCTACTGGCCTTTGGCTGCAAGAAAGAAGCCCCCAGAATGCCCCCTCCGCCCGAAGCAGAATCCCCTGAGGCTCCCTCCACCATACTCTCCAACCTGGAAGAAGCGATCTATCTCTACGAAAACTCATCCAACCCCGGAGATGCCCAAGAATCTGTGAAAGTCTTTTATACCCAGGCCTACAGCAATGACCCCGAAGCCCAGTATTACCTTGGCCTGGCCAGATCTGAAGGCAAGGGCGCAGAGCAGAGCGACCTGGAAGCTTCCGTCTGGTGGACTATTGCCGCCCGGCAATATCATCTGAGGTCCATGGACAAGATCGAGAATATAAAAGAGCTTTTCGATGAGGAAGACCTGGCCGAAATCATCAACCGCGCTAAGGACTGGGAAGAAAAGGTGCGCAATACTCCGGAAATGCAATGAGACAGTTTTATCAAGGCTGTAAGGCTAATCCCACGCCTATGGGTTTGTTTTGCTATTGATTCGCTTTCAACTCGAGCTGACTCGAGATTTCGAGTCAGCTCGAGTTGAAAGCGAATTAAAAACATGTTAGAATATTGAGGAAGAGCCGGGGGTGAGCCGTCCAAAAAACTTGAGATCCAAGCCTTTTGTTTTGATCTTATCATGACCTTTCCTGCCAGACTGCATTGCATCTAAACCCACTTGTTTTGACCTTAAATCGACCTTTCCCGCTATTGCTGTGCCCGCTACGCATATCCTATATCTTGTCTCCTGCCAGCTTGTTTTACATTTACCTGGGTCGATTTAGGGTTAAAACAAGAACATCACTCACTCGACGCACTCGACAGTTTTGCTTGTCATAACAAGGCAGATTGTAAAGATTCGTTGGCATGTCAAAGCTGATGGGAAAGCCTGACCTACCCATACCGTGACACTCCTGTTTAAACTCTCAATTTTGGATGGAGGATAACTTGTAATTTGCTTGGACTAAGAAAAGATAGAGAGCAGCTATAGCTTTCCCGCAGGTCAAAAAGACAAGTCAAAACAGGTGCATGGTGGCCTCAGCAAAGCTCAGCGATTTTCGCAGAAACGGTGTTCTACGCTACAAAGAGGTAAAATGCATGTTGTAGGGATGAAATCCATTTATAGATCAAGACTATGGTAATATTAGCTTTTTGAAGAAGGGGGGATTGCACAAATGAATTGACAGTTTTTTGCATCGCTATTTCCTTGTCATATTATCTAAAACATGATCATGATCACAAAGGATTGTAGCTTATTCATCGCTACGGCTTCAGCAAATAGACCAAAGATCAGGCGATGGCTATCTGAGTGACATGACTGTTTGTTAAATATTCGAGGAGGCTGAATGACCTTGTTTCTATACGGTTTAATATGGCAAAATACGATATGTAAAGCAGGTAGCTTATGACATATACTCTTGCGTCGTCTTTAAGAGACAATCATCAGCGAGGATCGGTTGGCACATTTCTTGCCCAAAACATTGTTCCAGATAGCAAGCTGGCCATAGTATCAGCATATTTTACCATTTATGCCTTTCAAGAACTAAAGAATAAAGTCAAGGACATTGAAGACTTGCGCTTCCTATTTGGTGAGCCCCGGTTTATATCTTCGATTGATCCTGACAAAACCGATAAAAAGCAATTTCAGATAGAAGATGATGGCTTGATTATTCCACTACGGAACAGACTTGTGCAGAGAACTATAGCCAAAGAATGCCACAAATGGATAGTGGAAAAGGTAGAAATCAAATCCATGATCAAGCCCAATTTCTTGCACGGCAAAATGTATCATGTTACGCCGGTAAAAGGTGCTGAAAAAGCTATTCTGGGTAGTTCAAACTTCACCATTAGTGGCCTGGGATTTGGCAAGAGCCCAAATATCGAACTAAACATCGAGATCACGGACGATAAAGACAGAAAAGACCTTTTGCGCTGGTTCGACGAGCTCTGGAATGATGAAAGCGGTTTGGTTGAAGATGTTAAGTCGCAGGTGCTGAAATATCTTGAGCAGCTTTATGCTAATAATAGCCCGGAGTTTATCTATTACAAAACTCTGTACCATCTCTTTGAGAGCTACCTGGAAGAACAGGATGCTTCAAATCTGCTTACGGGCAAGGCTGGTTTGTTTGATTCACAGATTTACAACACGCTCTATGCCTTTCAAAAGGACGGAGTGAAAGGAATCATAAACAAGCTGGAACGCCATCATGGCTGCATTCTTGCCGATAGTGTAGGCTTGGGCAAGACCTACGAAGCTTTGGCGGTAATGAAGCACTATCAGTCTCTTAATAAAGAGGTGCTGGTGCTGTGTCCAAAGAAGCTGAAAGACAATTGGACTGTATATCAGGCCAATAAACACAGCAAATTAAACCCCTTTGATAGAGACAGGTTCAATTATAGTGTGATGTACCATACGGATTTGGGTAGAATTAGTGGGAGAAGCGATGCCGATGCGGTGGATATGGCTACCTACAATTGGAGCAAATTTGCTTTGGTGGTGATCGATGAATCTCACAACCTGCGTGGCAATCCCCGGGAACGGGAAGTGGAAGGCGAGATCATCTTAAATCGGGCAAAATTCTTGTTGGAGCACGTGCTAAAAACCGGTGCCAAAACCAAGGTTTTGATGCTGACTGCTACACCTGTGAATACTAAGCTCAAGGATTTACGTAACCAAATATACTATATCACCGAAGAAGAAGACGCGGCGCTCGAGGAAAATACTGGCATTGAAAGCATAGAGCAAACCCTGACTACAGCTCAAAGACAATTTACCGATTGGGCCAAGCAGCCCAAACAGGGGGAACGGAAAACAGGAGACCTGCTCGGCAGACTGGACAGCTCCTTTTTTAAACTGTTGGACGAGCTGACTATAGCCCGAAGTAGGAAACACATCATAAGATATTACAAAGACGAACAGGTGGGCTCTTTCCCCAAAAGATTAAAGCCCATCTCCATATATCCTGAGATTGATCTGAAGAATGAATTCTATTCCTACGATAGGCTTAGTGAAGAAATAGGGCACTACAGCCTTTCACTCTTCAATCCTCATGCTTTCCTTTTGAAGGAATACCAAGAGATCTATGAAGCTAATGGCAAGAGTCTGCTTTTCACTCAGGCAGATCGTGAAGTCCGCTTGATCGGCATGATGAAAGTAGGCTTTATGAAGCGCCTGGAGAGCTCGATTTACAGTTTTGCCCTCACAATGCAAAGAACTCTGGCTAAGATTGATAAACTAATGGACAAAATTGATAGTTATGAGCTCAGCCATTGCACAGACGATGCTTATGAACCGGATGATTCCTATGAAGAGGAGTTTGACGAAGATGCAAACGACTTTCCGGAAGATTGGACGGTAGGCAAAAAATTAAAGTACGAGCTGAAGCATCTTGATTTGCAAAAATTTAAGTCAGCCTTATCAAATGACAAAGCTCAATTGCTATCGCTTTACAATAAGGCCTGCACGGTAAGCCCCTCCCGCGATGCCAAGCTGCGGGATCTTAAAAAGATAATAGAAAGCAGAAAGCAAAACCCCATCAATCCTGGAAACTGTAAAGTGCTTGTCTTTACAGCCTTTAGCGATACCGCCTCTTATCTATACGAAAACATTGCAAGCTGGGCAAAAAACGATCTCGGCATGCATAGCGCATTAATCTCGGGCAGTGCAAAAAACAAAACCACGCTCAGAATGCCCAGCCATTTTAGTAACGATTTCAATGCCATCCTTACTTGCTTTGCGCCCAAAGCTAAACAACGTGACCTGCTGCTTTTTCTTCCTCAAAATGAAGAAATAGACATCATGATAGCTACAGACTGCATTTCCGAAGGCCAAAACCTTCAAGATTGTGATTATGTGATAAACTACGATATTCACTGGAATCCGGTACGTATTATCCAACGCTTTGGCCGCGTCGATCGCATAAACAGCCCCAATAAACAAATCCAACTGCTAAACTTTTGGCCTACCAAAGAACTGGATAAGTACATTGGTCTAAAACTGAGAGTGGAAACCAGAATGGCCTTGGTGGATGTAACTGCCACCGGAGAAGATAACCTCTTTGGTGACCAACTGGATGAAGAATTCAACGAAGAGCTCAAGTTCCGCAGCCGCCAACTCAAAAGACTGCAAAAAGAAGTGATAGACCTGGAAGATATGGAAGAAGGCATCTCGCTGACTGATTTTACCTTGGACGATTTTAGGATCGATCTCATGAACTATCTGAAAGCCAATGAACAGAAATTGCGAGAAGCTCCTTTGGGCTTGTATGCAATAACCCCCTCTCCACACCATGATCTGTGGAATAAAAGTACTGGGCTCATCGTGTCACCCCAACAGAGCGATATTATCCGCCCGGGCGTGATATTTTGTTTTCGTGTTTTCTCCGATGGTAAAGGATATGAACAGCTAAACCCTTTACATCCCTACTTTCTGGTTTACATCCGGGATGATGGCACTGTGCGATATCGCTTTACCCATGTAAAGCAGATTATGGAAATCTATCGTCTGCTGGCTTTGGATCGCGACCACGCCTTTGAAGAACTCTGCGAGATCTTCGATCAGGATACCGCAAATGGCTGCGAAATGGGGAAATATAACGAGCTTTTGAGCAAGGCCATGGCCGATATCAGAAGCACAATCGGCAAAAAAGTGGGGCAGAAATTGCAAAGCTCCAGAGATGGCATCATCCCCATCAAAAAAAAGGATGATGAAAACACTTTTGAGCTCATCACCTGGCTGGTGATTAAATAGGAGATATCCATGATTTCTGAACAGCAGCAGACCAAAATACAGATCCAGAATAGTCTGGCCAAGATGTCTATGAACGAATTTTACCCTGCAATCGTAGATTTCTGGGCTATTCTGGGCTACCAAAGTGATCGGCAGCCTGATGAATACGCCTTTGACTATCAAAGCTTCATCCAAAGCTATGGAGCCGGCAAAGGCATCAAAGAAGAAAAAGCCAAAGCAGCAGATTGGCAAAATCTCTACTTGCTGTTCCAGATCACTGACCAGGAAATTGGGCACAGCTTTCAGGCTGAAATGCAAGCAGATATCTTCAAGCCAAAACTAAAGCCCGGGCTCTTGAAATCCTATCTATTTGCCGCTCTTGAGCTCAAGGGCGACAATTACAGCCGCACTGCTCTCGCTGATATAGCCAGGCAGATAAACCGCTGTTTTGCCATACCCTTGATCATTGCTTTCAAATACAATGATAAGATCACCATAGCTGTAGTTGACCGCAGAAGAAATCTTAAAGATACACAAAAAGACGTCTTGGAAAAGGTTATTCTGATTAAGGACATCTATTTATCCAAGCCGCACCGTGCACATCTGGATATATTGCAGGAGCTTAGCATTTCCGCTTTGGCCGCTAAATACCCTTTGAATAACTTCGATGACCTGCACAAGGCCTGGGGCAAGACCCTTGACCTGAAAGAACTGAACAGACGCTTTTACAAAGAGCTGTCTAATTGGTATTTCTGGGCAGTTGAAAATGTGGAATTCCCGGATGGAGAAGAAAAAGACAGAGAAAAGCGCAATTCCATCAGTATCATCAGACTCTTAACTCGGATGATCTTTGTGTGGTTTATGAAAGAAAAGGGGCTTATCCCCGAAAATCTCTTTGAGATAGAAAAGATAAATGTCCTTATCAAATTTGAAGATGCCCAGCAATCCAGCTATTACAAAGCTATTCTGCAAAATCTCTTCTTTGCCACCCTAAACACCGAAATGGAAAAGGACAAGGCAGGCTCCAGACGCTTCCGCAAGAAAATCACAGGCCCCAAGAATCCTGATTTTAACGACCACAACCTCTACCGCTATGAAAAGCTTTTCAAAGAACCAGATACAGCAATAGCTGATCATTTTGGCAATGTTCCCTTCCTAAATGGCGGGCTATTTGAGTGCCTGGATTCGGAATACGAGGAAGCTAATACCATGCACTATGTCCGCATTGATGGCTTTAGTGATCGCAACGATAATACCTTGAAGGTACCAGATGAGCTGTTTCTGAAAAAAGACGAAGAAGAAATTGATTTAAACACTGTTTACGGAACGAAAAACAAACATTACAAGGTGCGTGGATTGCTGTCATTGCTGCATAGCTACAAATTTACTGTAGCGGAAAATACCCCCGTAGAAGAGGAGGTTGCCCTGGATCCCGAGCTTTTGGGCAGAGTGTTTGAAAACCTCTTAGCAGCCTACAACCCAGAAACAAAATCCACTGCCCGGCATGAAACCGGGTCTTTCTATACACCCCGTGAAATTGTGGACTACATGGTGGATGAATCTCTTATTGCCCACCTAACTAAAGCACTACCAGCACAAACAGATAAACAGAAGGAAGATAACGAGCTACGCTTAAGGTTGCTGCTTTATTACAGCGATGATGAGCATTTGTTTGCAGACAAGGAAGTAGATTCACTGATCAATGCTTTGGATAGCATGAAAGCTATAGACCCTGCTTGTGGCTCTGGCGCTTTCCTGATGGGCTTACTACTAAAAATGGTGTATATCTTACACAAACTGGATGCGCATAACGAAAAATGGAAGGCGCAACAAATTGCCAACATTAGGGCTATAATCCGAAATGTTCAGCACAGCATTCAGGATACCAAGGTGCGGGAAGAAAACATCGCTAAGCTGCAAGCCAGCATTCAGGATATTGAAGAAACCTTTGAAGATTACGATTTTGATTATAGCCGCAAACTGTTCCTGATTGAGCGTTGTATCTATGGCAGTGATATTCAGCCCATTGCCATCCAAATCACCAAGCTAAGGTTCTTTATTTCTCTGCTGGTGGATCAATACCCCAAACCAGGTAAAACCAACCAAGGCATTAGAGCCTTACCAAATCTGGAAACAAATCTGGTGGCGGCAAATTCCCTTATCCCCATGGAACTGGAGCAGCAGATTGATATCTTCTTTGATAAGCTCTTCGAGAAGTTTCAAGATGATATTACTATCATCCATAATGAATACTTCTCTACCCGAGGTAGAGCCGATAAACAGCGGATCCGCAAAGCTGAAATACAGCTTAGGCAAAGCTTCTCCAAAGAGCTGGAAGCAATTGATGTTCCCATAGAAAAAGCTGAATTGATAGCCAGATGGAATCCCTATGCCAGTAATGATTTTGCCCAGTTCTTCAGCCCCAAAATTATGTTTGGCTTTGCCAATTTCGATATCGTGATTGCCAATCCGCCCTATATCCGGCAAGAAGACATCCCCAATAAAGCCAACTTGCAAAAGTCAGGATACAAAGTGTTTAACTCCACCTCCGATATCTACACTTATTTCTATGAACTGGCCCATAATCTTCTCTCCGAAAGCGGAGTTGCCTGTTACATCACATCTAACAAATGGCTGCGCTCCAAATATGGCACCAAGCTGAGAAACTTACTAAGAAACAATACCTGTATCCACACACTGATAGATTTCGGGGGCTATAAAGTGTTCGAATCTGCCACCGTGGATACCAATATCATCCTCTACACTAAGAACCTTCCCACAGTAAACTATATGCTTGACTTTGTAAATATCCCTTCCAATATGAAGCCGGAACTGCTTAGTCAAAGCATTTATAATACCCGCAGTTCTTTAATACAAAACAAGCTAAAGGATTCAGGCTGGACTTTGGCTGATAACGCCATTCTGAAACTGAAGGATAAGATAGAGGCAGCCGGAAAACCACTGAAAGATTGGGATATAACAATTTACCGAGGTGTCCTAACAGGTTGTAACGAAGCCTTTATCATAGACACCCCCACAAAAGAAAGGCTATGTGCTGAAGACACTAAGTCCGCTGAAGTAATAAGACCTATCCTCCGGGGTAGAGATATCAGCAGGTATCAGTATAAGTGGGCGGGGTTGTGGATTATCATAATAGAATCGGGCTGGACAGATGCAAACAGAAATGGAGCTGATCCCGAAACATTCCTAAGAAGCCTGTACCCTGCAGTGTATAACCACTTCCAAAGACACTTAAGCAACGTTAATGATGGTGCAATGAAAAGCAGAGGTAAGGGATTAATAGATAGGGATGATCAAGGAGATTATTGGTGGGAGTTGAGAGATTGTGCTTACTATGATGAGTTTGAGAAAGAGAAGATTGTTTGGGCAGATATTGCGCAAGGTAGTTGTTTCCAATATGATGATGAAGGATTATATCTAAACAACACTGTGTATATGCTTACGGGGAAAAAACTGAAACTCTTGCTATCTGTTTTAAACTCCAAGGTTTATGATTTCTATTTCAGGATGATCTCTTCTGGTCTTTCCAACCAGGCTAGTAGAGGATTTAAGATTTTTGTAGAGCAATTTCCAATACCTTGTTTAGATGATGACAATATTACAAAACAGCTTGATCAATTGGCAACACAAATAACTTCAGCATGTAATGAACCAGAAAACACAACCTCTACTGAAGCGAAATTAAACGTAAAAACTCTTTCGCATAAGATAGACCAATTGGTATATCAACTATTTGGCCTAACTGACGAAGAGATAGCCATAGTTGAAGGGGTTGCAGAAAAGTAGGATATTGAAATGAAAGATAAAATCGGAAAACACGAATGGTTCACGATCATAGGTCTCCTGGTTTTTGTATATATTAGTATTTGCGCTTCATGCTTTAGGGAGGGCGCATCAATAATCGAGATAGCCAATTTCATAGCTGTGTCGCTTACTCTGTTTGTTTTAGTTAAATATGCTTATGATACAAACCGGATTGCAAACATCGAGTACCGTAATTCTTACACTCCCATTGTAACTCACGAAATAAGAGCAGAATGCGGTGACTTGCTGAGCGAGGGGCAGGGGTGCGGTCTGAAACAGGAAATAGAAGTATATCTTAAGTTAGGAAATCTTTCTCATTTTGATGTAGAAATTTTAGTTTGGGTAGGTATATTTGTTGATGACAAGCGTATAGAATATTTTAATGATGCAACCAATAAAGCTTATCAAGGGATCACACCGTGGGTTCTATGCACATTGGGGGTTTTTGAGGGTCATTTTACGTTTGGCGACGGATTGCTTGAGAAAAACAATATTGATTCAATTATTCATGACTACAATGTTAAGAATGATAAAAATAGAATATTCTTTAACGTATCATACCATGCCAAATCCCAGCTTTCGGGTGAATGCTATGATTCTATGCAGTTTGTCTACGAGTTTCAAATAAGAGAGTTTGAAGTTAAGAAAATTATGTTCATTCCGGTAACTAATGAAGCAGGGAAAATTGCTGGTGGTAGAGCCGTATAGTTAGATTACCACATAGTAATTCACACATTAGTCATAGTTTTATAAGGAATTTGTGATCCAGGAACAATTACGACTTTTAGCTCAGTGACGGCTCAAAGGTTGGTGTAAATTCCAACTCCGCACCAGCCATAGAGCAGAGTGACATTTCTCCAGGTTTATACAGTTATTGCAGGGATTTCTCTTTTGCTTTTTGAGGATAGTGTCGATTAATTCCGGTCTTTTATGTTGCATTTAACGAATTCGCAGAGGGTATATACATCAATGCTTAGCCCTTTAGCTCTCGCGCTCAAAGTTCCTTTGGGAATATCTTTATTGGCTTTTTGTATTGTGATTCTGGCTTTTCCCTTGCCCTCGTTTTTAATCCAGCCGTTCAGCTCTTTGCCTTCACGAAAAGTCACCGCTGCCTTATTCTCAAATGCCTTACGGGTTCTTGATGTGGTGGGCATTCCAGTTTTTATGCCTTGCGCATGTAGCTCAGGAGCTCGCTTTTGATTTTGAGCCAATCCTCCGAAAAATCATCACTTTCAGAAAAGTCTTCAAAAAGACAGACTATGTTTTCCTCGATGTTTTCGATAGCTTCTGTGCGGGTAGCTCCCGTTGAATTCAATTGTAGGGAAGGGCACTCAATCAATATAGAGCCATCCTCATTTGATGATACGGTGCACTCGAAACTTTGGGAGATGATGTATCCTGGAAGTTTGTTTATTGCCACGGTTTCCTCTTTTTTCATACTAAGAACATTTTGAAATATAGATACATTCTGTCAATTCAAACTTACAAATCTGCACTGAGGTAGCCACTCGCGAAAGAGCTCTGAAGGGTTTTAAGTATATGAAATAATGATAGCTATCACAGCAAGCCAGATTCCCAGTTTCTTTTATAGATCAATGAAGAAATTGATATGTGTACACTGGATTAAGGGCAACGAGACAGATGCACCTGAGATCAAAACAAGCAAAAGAATGTCTGAGGTTTTTCGCTCTTGGCATGAATCCTTGCCCGTTAGTTTTCAAAATATGTAGTTTAAATCAAACTTTATGGCATAAATACGACAATTTGTCCAGTGAGTGTCCTCATTATGTAAGTGAGGGGTTATAAAAAGTCCAGGCCAATTGAGCTGGGTATCTGCGGTTTTCCCTGTCATATTTCCCCGATTCCGAATTGAGCTGTCGGTGGCAACGAAATCAGGCAAGCAAGACGAGCTATTCTCTGGCAGGTGCATAAGCGAGAGAGCCGAAGGAGTATCATGCAGCTTTGGTCATCAATCGTCATGTTTACCGGCCAGTTCCCCGAGGCTGAGATACCGGTATTCTATCTCGTAATGTGGATATTGCCGGATAAAGGTTTCTGCCTTCTGAAATGGCGTCCTTCGGCACTCAAGCTATTGTGTAGCTGTCGTTTGCTATCTAAAATACCATGCCTATGGCATTCTTTAGGGCTGATATGATAGTATACAATGAGCTTGCAAGGGAGCAAATAAAGAGAATTGCGGAAGCGTTCCAGCCACACCAAAAAGACAAGTGAAAACGGGCATCGGTTGAAAGTCAAAATATGCGCATGGTGTGCCAGATCTATTCCAGGATCGGTGATGGGTGCTTTGATAGTGGTAATCCCATAGATATCAGAATCATCTCAGAAGCTATCAAGTTAAACTTTTTAAGTTTGGTTGAAAAATGTAGATATTAAATAAAGAGCTTGACTGAAAACGCAAAGATGAAAAACATTGTAACAGGTCATATGACCTTAGATAAATTGCAAGAAGCGAGAACTTATTATGTTCTCAAATAGCCGTGAAATTATGAGTTGGAATTTACACCAAGCTTTGAGACGTCACTCCAAGCAGTGACGTCTCAAAGCTTGGTGTAAACTCCAAGTCATAGTTTTATACTTGTTTGGAAACATTATTATATCTTCTACCAAGACTACACGGGAAAAGGCCTAATTTGGTTCGCTGTTTTGAACAGTCTCATAATACATTGGGGAAGTCCTGCAAAAAATAAAGTTGACAGGATGCTCCACGTATTTACATATGTTATCAGAAGCAAGTGTTTAGAACTGTATGCTGTTTTTAGCATTAAGGATCTGTGCTTAAAGGCAATCACTTAATAGCCTAAGCCTCTTTGTTGACAATGTCTTAATCGATAAACTAATGGCTCTAAGCCAAAGATATAAGGAGAAGAACAATGCAAATTAGTAAGAAAGGATCGAACATTATCGAAAACAAGTCCTACCTGAGGTTCACTACAATCAAGGCAAAACCAATTGTCTCGGTATTTTTTATTTTGGCTATCATAGTTTTGATAATTGGGATGATCTATCCTGTCGTGCGGATAAAATCCGATATCACCGATGGGTTGGATATCAAATACTCAACTGCCCAAGATGTGTATAAACGCGAGAAATCGGTAGTATTCATCAATGAACAATTTATCGAGCAAGAGATGTTGAAGGCGATACAAGACTACTCTTCAATAGGCAGTTTGCTTGATTTTAACGGCAGACTAAATTCTCAAGTCCAGGGAAAATTGCTGTGCGTAAAATCATCTGGGGACTTGACTATGTCCAATACTCTGGAAAGTCGTTTCGATGCTGTGGCAGATCAAATCCGACAAGCTTATGAGTCAGACATGTCATATGAGTTAAGACAAGCTTACGAAAACTTGCAGCAACTCAGAAATCTGGCTTACTATATGCGGATAACTACTAATTACTACATCAATAATGCGAGATTCGGGTTTGTTATGGGACGGGCATCATCAATATCTGTCAACAGGAATGAGATTGTGTTTGAGGGAGAGTTTTTCCCAGTGACAGACCAAGGTTTTCTCGACAAACTCTCGATTACTCTTTCTGTAGAAGACAAAATCAGGTTTGAGCAAGATGTAAGTACATTTAACTCCATAATTAACGAGGAATTAGAGATTCTCAGACAATCGAAGGATGCTTACATGGCAAGGGTCAAAAATAGCCGATCAGCGCTTCGAAAATATTTTTATGCCAAGTGGTATGGTATCTTAGTGAGTCTTCTGCTGTCTTTCTTCATGTTGCGATTCCTACTAATGTATTTCAGCCTTATTCAAAGAAAGGGCTTGCCCAAAAAAAGCACCCACAAAGTGTATTTTGCAATTAACACAACGGCAATAATATTTAGGTGGCTTGCGCTGCTCACTATAGTGCTTGGTATTATCAGTCTGGGAATCAATGTTCTCCAACTGATATTCAGCAGTTCATCGGGCGGCCGTATCCCAATAATCGGGTTTTTCGCTGGCTCATTCCTGTCTCAAGCCTTATCGCCAATTTTCATTACTGTTGCTACTGTTATTGCTACATGGCTCAATGTTTTGATCGCTGAACACCTCTGCCTTATCTCAAGCCTCTGCCATATCTCATTCCTAAAAACCTATGGTGAAGATATTCTTGAGCCAGTTCAATTAGATCAGGAACCCGAAGAGCAAGACCTGCAAGATCAATTAGATCAGGAATCCGAAGAGCAAGACTTGCAAGATTAATTATCTCTACACCGCAGTCTGTGTTCCATCGCGCTGTGATGCATCGCTAAAGCCAGATTAAGGAACACAAGACTACGATCTAATGCTCTTTTGAAGGGTGGTGAGATATCCACCCTTCGCTGTTTGTGCTGACTGCTTGTTGCTTATTCCCACTGAAATGCCATGCAAGCCCTGATGAGCATAGAAGGCTTTCGTAGTCTAAATTCCGATATCAAGACCATCATCAATAAATCCGAAGCCGTGCAGAAAATCCGCAAAGAAAAGAACGATGAAGAGCTTAGCAAGGGAGAGAAGAAAGAGCTCAGCGCAGAAGAAAAGGAATATAAAGATCTCCTGTGATAACTCTCAATTTTGGCTGATATGATAGTATGTAACGGGTTTGCAAGGGAGCAAAGAAAGAGAATTCCAGAAGCTATCCAATCTAACTTTTGCAGTCTGCTTGAAAAAGGTAGATTGATAATAAAGAACTTGACTGAAATAGCAAAGATAAAAAACACTGTATTGAGCCCTATGACCTTGGGTGAAATGCAAGAAGCGAGAACTTATCATGTTCTCAGATAACTGTGAAATCACGAGTTTGAGTTGATGCCAAGCTTTGAGACTCAGGCTCCAGAAGCATTGGGAATTAATAGAATATCAGATATATAGTGCAAAAGATATAGGCAGGTAGATGATTAGATATTTTCAGACAGCGAATATGCGAAACAGTGAGGCTATAATATGACAAATAAAGAATTAAGCGGCAAAAGTGAAATTCTGCTCTATCAGGGCACAGACGGTAAATTGAGATTGGAGACCAGGCTGGAGAATGAA
>Ga0265295_1005603_pt1 | contig 15812 bp, 9 predicted proteins | sample Munlansysbiofilm_FD_192503 | JGI IMG/M metagenome (GOLD analysis project Ga0265295, IMG submission 192503) | Leachate microbial communities from a municipal landfill in Southern Ontario, Canada - Methane capture system biofilm | ecosystem: Engineered > Solid waste > Landfill > Unclassified ... | reverse complement strand
CTTGGAGCTGATCCTGCCTGAGTACAGCATCATGACCATCATGCCGCTGGTCGTCTCCTCCATAGTCTCCACCTACATATCCACCCTGATCCTGGGCACCCATCCTGCTTTTGTCATCCCCCAGTACATGATGATCTCCTCCTATGAGCTGTTGCTCTACGCCCTGCTGGGCTTGGCCGCAGGTCTGCTCTCTGTCGCCTTTATCCACCTGGTCTATTTTGTGGAGGACTTCTTCCACAAGATCAAGGTCCCTTCAGTTGTCAAGGCCCTGGTGGGCGGAACGCTTGTCGGGGCGATCGGATTGCTCTGCCTGGAGGCATTCGGTTCCTACTATGTCTACGGTGTGGGCTATGATTTCCTCAACAAGATCCTGGCAAACGAGATGCGCTCCATAGGGGTGCTGCTCTCCCTCATAGCCTTGAAGCTCCTTGCCAACACCCTTACCCTGGGGTCCGGCGGGTCGGGGGGTATCTTCGCCCCCTCCCTCTTCCTGGGTGCCGCCCTTGGGGGCTCCATCGGCATTGTTGCGAACATGATCCTGCCTGGGTCTGTCGGTCCTGTGGCCGCCTATGCGATCGTGGGGATGGCGGCGGTGGTCTCCGGGGTGACAGGCGGGGTGCTCACCTCCATCATCATGATCTTTGAGATGACGCGCAACTACGAGATCATGCTGCCTCTGATGTTGGCCGCTGTGCTCTCCCATTTTGTGGCAAAGCTGCTGTACAAGGAGACGATGTACACCAAAAAGCTTACCCGAAGGGGGATAAACATACAGTTTGACAAGCGTATCTCAACGTTCAAGATGCTGAGCGTAGGAGAGGTCATGCAGAAGAACGTCGTCTCGTGCAGCTCCTCCTCCACGGTAGGGGAGACCCTTGCCCGTATGCATGAGCACAACCTCGGAGTCCTTCCCGTCATCGACGGCAATGAGGTCCTTGGGACCATCAGCTACAAGGAGCTCTATACGGCAAAGCCCGGGCAAAGCGAATGTATCGAGCCCCTGGTCAACAGGAAGAACATCACCATCCCCATCAATGCCGACCTCTATGACGCCCTTGAGGTGATGCAGGAGGTCAAGGGGGACATCCTCATTGTCCTTGACAAAGAGGATGTCGTGGGATTGGTCACGGTGAAGAGACTGATTTATAGTTCTATGGACAAGCGACGGACGTCCTAGATGATACAGGAGAGAGCATAACGATGTTGGAACAACTGAAACAACAAGTATACGAGGCTAACCTTGCAGTTTCTCCAACAACTCAAGCACCTCACCTCTGTTAGAAAAACCGGAATGTACTGAGCACCCCTTTAGAAGTCTGCGATGGACGGATTGTATGTAAAGGGGCTGCGTACATAGTTCTTGAATGCTCATTCCAGCTACGAAAGGGCTATTCTTTTGGTATCCCAGCTAAAGGGTGTTTTTCGGAAATGCATCCATCAAGATGGGTCCACTTCTTCCGCCTGCATGAGAATCTAGCCCCAAACAAGGGCCCTGACCATACCGTCTGGCTTGGATTCTGACGAAACTTAACGAACAGACCACCTTATGCTACTATTGTTGGTATTTATTCCAGACCTCGATAGTGTAGAGGCTGAAATCATACCCCATGTTGACAAAAAAGCAATCTTCTGTGAGCAAGGGTGAAATATCAGTAATATGCATCAAATCCCCCTGCATCCCTCCAAAACCCCCTGTTCCTGCCTTCCTGAACAGGTAACTTTCAAAATGATTATTATCGGCTTTACTCTTCCCTTGGAACCAAAAAGTATTCTTGTCAACAAAGCGATTGATCTGACTGAGATTGGTAAGGGGATGTTTTGTAACTCCATCTGGTTCGAAGTAATACCAGTTCATTTCTAGGGTCTCGATAGATTCTTGGTCAGAAGCTGAAATTACTGTAGTAGGTGCAATCAGAGGAATGATGGGGTTCCCTAGGGAATCGGTAAGAATCGCGATAGAGAGATCGAACTGAGCAATAATCGTCCCATCCTCCTTACGCAATAGCCATATCTCCCTGGGATTGGCAAATTGCTTAAGATCGCTCAAACTGAGGGTGAAAGACCATTTGGCACTACTATTACTCCCATAGGAAGCGACATATTTCCCGACCTGTACGCCATCAGGTCTAAAGAGCCCTACAGTTGAAGTCGTATCATGGCTATACACACGGATCTCTGCATTTCCCCAGCAAATGTCTGATGATGATGCAGGATGTGTATCATCATCGTAGAAATAGGAGATTCCAATACTAGGGGTATAGCGAGTTCCCCCTTGGGTGTTGGCGAGAACATTCAAAGCCATCAAGGCCGCATTATGGATGATCACGTCCTGGGTCATCGCTTCGAAGATGTCGGCAGTGAAGGCTTCCTGATTTTCAGAAAGATCCCACTGGGCTTTACTGTAATAGGAAGAATCCTCTAAAGATACATAGCCGAACTTGACCGTTCCTGAAATAGCGCTAGCAGGAGGGAATTCGATTATAGGATCGCCTTCTGCTGCCTCAAGAGCCAAGAACCCAATGACTTCGGGATTTCCTTCTTCTGGAAGGTTCATAACAAATATGACAAAGGTATATTCTGGGAGGTCCCGGCCCGGGATAAGGAACTCTCCATTCTCATTTGTGGTATATTTTTTTATGGTACGAGTATTCTCTGATGCTATAGGCTCATCACCATCCCTTCGTGTGGTCATCAACCATAGCTGTACATTCTCCGAGATGTCATAGAGAGTAGTCGGCAAATCTCTCGAAACATCTTTGCTAGACAATTTTGAAAAAGAAGCCTTGGCCACAGCCCTGTCTGTCTCATATAGGACTCGAGATACATACAGACCTGAAAAACCAGCAGGAGGATCACTAGAGACTGAAGCTAGATTAGTGACAACAGTGCTTTCCTGCAGGTCAATGTGGAGAGTATAATCTGGCATATCGATAGTAATACCTGTATGGGGCATCGAACACCCTAGGAGTGTGATCAATACAAGAGTAAATCCCATTGCTGTAAAGACGTGTTTTTTCATCATCATTTACCCTTTTCAAAAAATAATGTTCTATCAAAACTACAATACGTAGCAGTATTTTTCAGGAAAAATAGGCCCTCAGCATCAAAGGACGATTCATCCAACCTATGCTGCGTAGTATCTGAACAGTGCTGGAGCGTTGCTCTCGTAGTTGTTTGGACTTTACTTCTTGTTCATGCAAAGTGTCCTCACAAGCCAAGCAATACCGGTCTAGTAGCCAATATTTACAATATTATCATGCAATATGGGATGATACAAACATTTTTGTATGGTACAAGAGACCAAAGGAAATTGTAGTGAACAATGATGCATCAATTCCCCTAAAATGTTTTTTACCGAGAATCTTTTAGCTATGAATTTTGCAGTAGACTCTAGTGCAACCACCCTTGTCTGACGGAGCTGTTACGAACATAGCTACTGTCATAGGTCTGGATACGGAAAAAAGGTTGTTGTATAGTTCTATGGACAAGCGTAGAATGTGCTCAGTAAAAGATGCTGTGACCACCTAAAAAGGAGATACTATAACCGATGTTGGAACAACTGAAACAACAAGTATACGAAGCTAACCTGCAACTTCCCCAGTACAAACTGGTGACCTTCACCTGGGGCAATGTCTCAGCGGTCGACAGGGATACCCATCTGATGGTGATAAAGCCCTCCGGTGTCACCTATGATGTGATGAAGGCTGAGGATATGGTGGTGATCGACCTGGAAACCGGCGAAAAGGTGGAAGGTAGGTACAAGCCCTCCTCCGACACCCCCACACACCTGGCCCTCTATCGCGCCTTTGCCGACATTGGAGGCATTGTCCATACCCACTCCCGCTGGGCGACGATCTTCAGCCAGGCGGGAAAATCCATCCCACCGCTTGGCACCACCCATGCCGACTACTTCTACGGGGAGATCCCCTGTACCAGGAAGATGAGTGAAAAGGAGATAGCCGGCTCCTATGAAGAGGAAACAGGCAACGTCATCATTGAGCGCTTCGCCACGCTCAATCCCGTAGCGGTCCCTTCTGTATTGGTACACAGCCACGGACCCTTCTCCTGGGGCAAGGATGCCTCTGAAGCGGTACACAATGCCGTAGTCCTGGAAGAGATCGCCATGATGGCTTGGCATACGATGATGCTCAACAACCAAAGCCAGGAGGATATGCAGAAGGTCCTGCTGGACAAGCATTTTTTGCGCAAGCATGGCAAGGATGCCTATTACGGGCAGGCCCAGATATAGGTGGCAGCACTCGTGAACACCCCTTGTGCGACTGACAGATCGGAAAGACCTGCTTTGTCTCCCTCCCCATTCAAAGGCAGGAAGACCAAAGCTTAGGCTTTGGTCTTCCTGTTCAATGCAATCCTATCCTATTGTGCTCTTTCAGTATTCTCCATGCACCCTAGGTCCACTCGTTATAGAGCTTCTCAATTTCAGCCATCTCCTGAGCATCACTGGGCTGCAGGTTCCTGAATACCTTGAACTTGGCCCTGACGTAGGCGAGCACCATCTGTGCTTCCTGGCGGTCACTCATCTTGGTAAGGGGGACTGAGGAGTAGAACGGTTGCACCGCCCCCCCATCCTTGCCCTCATAGTAGCGGTATCGCTCGACATTGGTGGATTGCTTGTTCCAGTCGCTCTCCATCTTCTTGAACTCCTTTGTCCGCTTGGAGGCGCTCCAGTTTCGGCTGTAGAGCTCCTGGGCAAACTTCTTGTAGTGGCCGGGGTAGAGCAGGTGCATATGCAGTGTCTCCATCGCCTTGCGCATGTAGCTGACGGCCCACACGCTGTTTCCAAACGAGATGATTCCCCCGGGAAGTTCGTCATAGAGGCTGGAAAGCACATACCACGTCTCGGTGGAGTCCAGGGTGTTGAACTCATTGACCACCATGGTAAGGTCCTCAACCATCCCCTTGGCCTTGCCCAGGGCGTTCAAAGGCCCCTTGGTCTGGCCCCATCGCCCGCTGTTGGAAGCTTTCCACAGGTAGGCAAGCGCATTGGGATGCTTCTCGATGGAAGCGAGGGCATATGCCTCACCCTTCTCATACTCGCGGTACTTGCCATCCTTGTCCCCATCAGGGAGCTCGTCGCCGATGGAGACCTGCAGGCGCGCGAGGCGCCACAGCACCTCTGCGTGCTCAGCGTCGGTGGTGGCGAGCTCCTTTAGCCTCATCAGCTCAGTTTCACAGCGTGCATACTCCTCCTGGTCTTGCAGGAGGTCTGCTTGTGTGAAGTCAGGGGCGGCAACCAGGGTGGCGGTACCGAAGAAAAACAACAACAGCGTGAGCGTGAAAACAGTTCGTTTCATAAGAGGCTCCTTGTTACTCTAGTGCATAAAACGTTTGAGAAGGGAGAACTTCCCCTTGAAGGGGGCGTACCTGAGGGGGACATCCAAAAAGGTGTATTTCTTCAGGATGCTTTTTCTATGGCTGAAGGTCCTGAACCCATCCTTTGCATGGTAGCTGCCCATTCCGCTCGCCCCGACCCCTCCAAAGGGGAGGTGTGGGTTGGAGAGGTGCAGGACGGTGTCGTTGATGCAACCCCCTCCATACAGCAGTGAGCCCACCACGCGCTTCTCGTTGTGCTTGTCCTTTCCAAAGTAGTAGAGGGCCAGCGGATGATCACGGTTTTCGATAAAGGAGTAGGCCTCATCAAACTGGTCGAAGGCAATGATGGGCAGGATGGGGCCGAAGATCTCATCGGTCATCAAAGAGGAATCAAGCTTGGGTTCGGTAAGGATGGTCGGTGCTATCTTCATCAGCTTGGGGTCGAGCTGTCCCCCATAGGCGAGCGTTCCATCACCGAGCAGCTCGGTAAGGCGGGAGAAGTGCTTCTGGTTTATGATATTGGGGAACTCGTTGTTGTTCAGGGGATCGATGCCATACATTCCTTGGATAGCCTCTTTCAGCTCTTCAATAAAGCGTTCCTTGAGTTCTCGTTTGACCAGGACGTAGTCCGGGGCAATGCAGGTCTGACCGGCATTGAGGAACTTGCCCCAGGCGATGCTTTTTGCCGCCAGCTTGAGGTTTGTCCCCTCATCGATGATGGCAGGGCTTTTTCCTCCGAGCTCCAGGGTCACCGGGGTGAGGAAACGGGCCGCCTTCTGCATGACGATCTTGCCCACCGTGGGACTGCCTGTGAAGAAGATATGGTCAAAGCGGTAGTTGAGCAGGGCGGTGTTCATCTCACTGCCCCCTTCGAAGGTGGTCACGTAGTCGGAGGGGAACACCTTGGCCAGTACCTTGACGATGACAGATGAGGTGTGGCTGCTGTAGCGCGAGGGTTTGACCACGGCACAGTTGCCTGCAGCAAGGGCCGCAACCAAGGGTGCCATGGCCAGTTGGAACGGGTAGTTCCACGGGCTCATGATCAGGACCACTCCAAGGGGTTGGGTGACGATGAACGAGCGTGAAGGAAAGGAGAGGAGCGTTGAGCGCACCCTTTTGGGTCTGCTCCAGGCATCAAGGTGCTTCAGGTGCTGGTCTATCTCGCTGTAGACAATGCCGATCTCGGTGGCATAGCCTTCGAAGTCGGACTTGCCCAGGTCGTCGGAGAGGGCTTTGAGGATGGCACTTTCATGCTCAGAGATGCTGAGCCTCAGTGCTTTGAGCTGTTTTTTCCTCCATGAGACACCCAATGTACCCCCTGTCTGGAAAAAATCACGCATTTCGCTCATGCAGAGCTGAATCTCTTTCATACGAGCCTCCCTATAAAACTCAGTATGACAGTACAGAGGGCCTTTGTCAAAATAATATCAGAAACCCGTATGGTAGTCGCATCCAAAGGCTTTGAGGGAAAAGGTAGTAGGTTCTGTACATTTTGTAGAGCAAACTCTCTTTACTGCATAACACTGTGGTCAAATCTCACTGCAAAAAACCTGTTCTTTGCAGAAATATCTTACGATAAAAAAGCCCGGGCTGAATGCGAAAACAACACTTGAAACAATGGAGATACCTGTAGTTTTCTCTGTTTTGAGCGCCATATCATCCGGATTGAATGACACTATTTCAATACAATTGAACAATGTCGGTTTGGCATTTTGGCGGATGGTTAGAGTGAAATGCAAAGAGCCTTCGTCCTTTCAGATAGGAGGAAAGAACGAAGGCCCATAAGGCTCCTGCAGGAGATCAGAAACCTGCTATAGTAGGTGCATCCAAGGCCTTGATGATCTCCACTCCCAGCTTTACCGCATTCCTGACATCCTCAAGGCTGCTTATCCCCCAGTGTGTATGGGCATACCTGACGGGCACTCCTATGACGATGGTGGGGATGCCCCTATGGGAGAGGTGTATCTGGCTGGCATTGGTCGAGCCGCCGGTACGTACTGCCTCTTGGGTGGGAATGTTGAACTTCTTTGCAATATCAAGGGCAAAACGCTGGAAGCGTGGGTTGATGATGGTCTTGCTGTCGATGTGGCGCAGCATGGGGCCCTTTCCTACAGCGGTCTGCCTCTGGTAGGCGGGCAGGAAGGTGTCGTCGGCTGGGACACCCTCAAAGCAGATGGCCACATCGGGGTCAATGGTCCTGGAAGTAATGATTGCGCCTCGGCATCCTACCTCCTCCTGGCTGGCAAAGCCTGCCACCAGGTCCACCTTGAGCTCCTTGCCTTGCAAGGCCTCCAGGGTGTCGATGATGGAGGTACAACCCAGGCGACAGTCGAACGCCTTGCCCATAAGGAGGCCGTTCTGTTCGTTGAGGGTTACATTGGCTTCAGGGACGACCGGGGCGGCGATCTGTATCTTGTACTTGCTTACCGTCTCTTCATAGCTGAAAGAGCCGATGTCTATGATCATGCTCGTTATTTCAGGAGCTTGCTTTCGTTCGGCCTCACTCATGTAGTGTGGGGGCTTGCTTCCGACCAGGCCGGGAATATACACGCCGTCACTGTTGCGCACCCTGACACGATGGGCTGGGATGTTGCTGGTGACCCACCCTCCGATGGGGATGAATTCCAGCATGCCGTCGTCACGGATGCATTTTACCATGAAGCCGACCTCGTCGGTATGGGCATCGAGCTGTACGACAGGGCGTCCTCCCTTGTTTCCTGTATAGGAGAGGTAGAGGTTCCTCATGCTGTCTTCGGTAAAGGTCCCCAGCGTGGAGGCCTCATCACGGATGGCCAGCAGGACCTCATCCTCAAAACCTGAGATGCCGTTGGCATCACAAATGCGTTGTATTCTGGAAATAGTGTTCATTGGTATGACTCCTTACTCTCTAGTATTATCCATACAAAACCACCCTTGTACAGGTGGCATGCGTTGACCGAAGAGCTTTTGCTTCATACAATGAGACTCGGCGATGGGGTTCGCCTTCAGTTCCTCTGCGAGGATGAAAACCGCCCGTTCAAGACGAAGCTGATAACTCCTGACAAAACATTGGCAGCATCGCTGGCACTAGGAGTTAGGTATGGCCTTAAGTCTTGCCCTTATTATTCTGTTCTCCCTGCTTGCTGGAAAGCTCTGTACCCGCATAGCTCTGCCCCCCTTGGTCGGGATGATTGCAGTCGGCGTGGTGCTTGGGCCGGTGGCCCTCAATATACTGGACCCGACCATCATGGCAGCGAGTGCCGACCTGCGCCTCATAGCGCTCATAGTCATCCTCTTGCGATCGGGTTTCAGCCTATCAAAGAAAAGTTTGCACCAGGTGGGCATCCATGCCCTCCTGCTGGGCTTCCTTCCGGCCACCTGCGAAGCTCTGATGATCTTCGCCCTTGCCCCCTCCTTGCTTGGCATAAGCGCTATGGAGGCGGCGATCCTCGGCTCCATCCTTGCAGCCGTATCGCCCGCTGTGGTGGTGCCTCCCATGATAAGGTTCATCGAAGAGAGAAGGGGAGAGAAGAAAAGCATCCCCACCATGGTGCTCGCCGGCGCCTCCCTTGATGATGTGACGGTCATTGTCGCCTATAGCATCCTCATCGGCATATATAGTGGGAAGCAGGTCAACGTCGCTTGGCAGATAGCGAGCATCCCCCTTTCGATTCTCTCTGGGGTTGGAGTCGGGTTGGTTGTGGGCCTTCTTCTGGTCACTTTGTTTGAACGCTTCAATCCTCGGGCAACCAAACGGACCCTCATTGTTGTAGGGCTTTCGATCTTGCTGGTCAGCTTGGGAACGGTCCTGCAGGGATGGAACATACCCTTTGCCGCCCTGATAGCGGTGATGAGCATAGGCTTTGTCATCCTGGAGAAGCGTGAGAGGATGGCCAGCGAGATATCCTCCAAGCTTGGGAAGATCTGGATCTTTGCACAGATGCTCCTGTTTGCCCTTGTGGGGTCGCAGGTGCAGATAGGTGCCGCCCTCGATGCAGGCCTGAAAGGGCTCGCCCTGATATTCATCGCCCTGCTTGCAAGGTCGGTGGGGACCTGCCTCTGCATTGTGGGGACCAACCTGAGCCGGAAGGAGAGGCTTTTTGTCGTGCTCTCCTACATCCCCAAGGCGACGGTGCAGGCGGCGATAGGGGCAGGGCCCCTGTTGGTCATGCAGGCAGGGGGGATGCCTACCCGTCCGGGAGAGCTCATCCTTGCCATGGCAGTGATGAGTATTCTCGTTACTGCGCCGTTGGGGGCGATGGCCATCAAGTGGGGTGGAAGGGTCCTGCTGGTTCAGGAACCAGAAGTAAGGAGATGAAGGCTATGATCCTGGCACATAGGTGAGCTGCAACCTGTGCTCTTGTGGGTGTGGATACAAGACCGACAGACTGCAGCCCGGAAGAAGGGTAATTGCAGGGTGGATATCAAGTCTGTTTGGGAGATATGACGTATAAGATACTCACCCTGTCTCTAATGTTTATTACACAAAGTAGCATATGTCAAGATTCTTACCTTTGTCAAAGAGCGAGTTTATTAAGCAAAGCTGTACCAACAGACAGTGTGAGAAATGAATCGCAAGGTGTTTTGCCTTGTAAGGCAACCATGAGTACTATATGCCAGTAAAGAAGAAAGGATAGTACCATGGCAGAAATACACGATGAGATCATATTGCGCGGCCTTGCAGAGAACAACCTGAAGCATATCGACCTGAATTTAGCGAAGGGGAAGATCACCGTCTTCACCGGCATCTCCGGTTCAGGCAAGAGCTCGGTCGCCTTTGATACCCTGGCAACCGAGAGCAGAAGGCAGATGACCTTGAACTACCCACTGTATGTCAGGAACCATATGCCGAGGTATGAACGGCCCCATGCCACCCTTATGCAAAACCTCAGTCCGGTTGTCGTCGTGGAGCAGCGCTCTGTAGGGGGCAACACCCGTTCGACAGTGGGTACCTATATGGATATCGAAGCCCTGGTCAGGCTTCTGTTCTCACGGATAGGCACTCCCCTGATAGGTTCTGCAAGCGACTTCTCACGACAAAGCACCTTTGGAAGATGTCCCGAATGTGATGGGTTTGGAGAGGTGGTCGCCCCGGACGTGTCCAAGCTTGTTGATTTTGATCGTTCGCTTCGAGAGTATGCAGTGCGGTTCGGCCCGTTATCCCCTGCAGGGTGGCAAGGCCAATGGATGATGACGTGCGGCCTGTTCGAGCCCGACACCCCCATCAGGGAGTACTCGGAAGAAAAACGCAGCCTGCTGCTATACGGCCCTCCTGGAGGGGGGACTGTCGACGCCCCGTTCCATACAAAAGACGGACCGCAGAATGCACAGTGGGATGGATTGCTCCCTAGATTCACCCGCCTCTACATCAATCGGGACATCACAAGGCTGAAGCACGTATCCGAGCAGGACGTCCTTGCCGTCTCCTCCCATGCACTGTGCCCCCTCTGTTGGGGGTCCGGTCTGAACCCTGAGGTGCTGCGGTCAAAGATAGGCGGTTTGTCCATTCTGGAATACATGCACTTGGAAATTACAGAAATAGGGGAAGAGCTGGCGAAGGTAGGCGATCCCCTTGGGAAATCGATAGCACACCAGATTCTTCCCTCCCTGCACCACCTCATTGAGATGGGCTTGGGGTATCTGGACCTTTCCAGAACCATGCATACCCTCTCCGGAGGCGAGGCACAAAGGGTGAAGATCGCCCGACACCTGGGCAGCAGCCTGAACAATATGACCTATATCTTTGATGAGCCCAGTTCAGGTCTCCATCCGCAGGAGGTGGGCATGCTCATAGAGATGATGCAGAAAATAAAAAACCAGCACAACACCGTCATTGTGATCGAACATGACCTGTCGATCATACGATCAGCGGATCAGATAGTAGAGATGGGTCCAGGGGCTGGTTCGCAAGGGGGGAGCGTTGTCTTCCAGGGAAGCCAGGAAGAGCTCAAGGCTTGTCTGTCGGCTTCAACCGACCTGGACCACCGTCTGGTGATTCAGGAGCACCCAAGGCCGATCCTTGGCCATTTCACCCTTGAGGATGTGCATGTAAACAATCTGAAGCATATCAATCTGACCATTCCCAAGGATGTCCTTGTGTCGGTCTGTGGCGTGTCGGGCTCGGGCAAGAGCTCCCTTATGCTGCAGGCCTTTACCCAGAAGTATCCTCAGTGCATTGTGGTGAGCCAGGATGGTATAGGGATTTCCAGCCGTTCAAACTTGGCCACATATATGGGCATCATGGATGAGATCCGCTCCATATTCTCACAGGAGACCGGACAGCCTGCAGGCTTGTTCAGCTTCAACTCACTTGGAGCCTGTCCTGTGTGCAAGGGAAAGGGGGTTACAAGTCCTGATGTGGCCTTTGCCGATCCTGTGACCATTCGCTGTGAAGCCTGCAATGGCAGCAGATATTCAGATGAAGCACGCTCGTATCGCTATGAGGATAGAGATATTGTGGATATCCTGGCCTTGACCGTAGAGGAGGCTATGCATTTTGCATGGCCGGCCATCAAGCGAAAGGTTGCTTCACTGTCTGATGTTGGTCTGGGGTACCTGACCTTGGGGCAGAGCACAAGCTCCCTAAGCGGAGGGGAGCTTCAGCGCCTCAAGCTTGCAAGCCACTTGAAGAAAGAGGGGAACATCTATCTGTTGGACGAACCCTCCATAGGGCTGCACATGCAGGACAATGCAAAACTCCTGGATGTTTTCCAAAACCTGGTGGACAAGGGCAACTCAGTTGTGATAATCGAACACAATCTGGACTTCATAGCGGCAAGCGACTGGATAATCGAACTGGGCCCGGGTGGGGGAAGGCATGGCGGGACAATCATCTTTGAAGGAAGGCCAAAGGAGATGCTGAGCTCTGGGACGTTGACTGCACAATGGCTAAGGGATGGGATTGCCCCAAATTCCTGACATGCTGGGCAGACATGAAAGAGGCTGTCGTAAAACGACAGCCTCAGTGTTGCTACATCTCCTAGGGGAATTGAACCCCTGTTGACGGGATGAAAACCCGTTGTCCTAACCACTAGACGAAGGAGACATGGTCTTGCATGTTACATGTAACAGGCACTATTGAGCCGCACAGGATTCGGACCTGTGACCCACGCCTTAAAAGGGCGTTGCTCTACCAACTGAGCTAGCGGCCCCTGCAACGTATTGGACTATAGCAGGAAGGAAGAACTGGTGTCAACTACTTACAGGAAAATTTCATACCCTTTTTACCTTATCGCCAATGTCGGTCAACTCCATATGTCTTATATGATAATGCTTCGATCATATCTTCCTTGGTGACAACCTCACTTTTCTTGAAATCTGCTATGAGGGTCGCCATCTTACATACCGAGAGGCTCCCCCTCATGCTTAAGGCTCTTCCCTGCAAGCTGGTGATCAGCAGGGGCAGGAGCTTGAGGTATGTCTGTTCGCTTCTTAGCTGCTGGTGTATCCAAACCTCCTTGATGGTTGTCAGCAGATTCGGGTCTTCCTGCGCAAGTGGCACTGTCATAAGGTTTTCCGGTAGTACCGCCAGGCAGATGTCGAACCTGTCCAGCAATGCAGATCCCACGCGGCTCCAGTGCCGTTCCCTCTGTCTTTCACTGCATATGCACCGCTCTTCCTCCCTTCCCATATTCCCACAGGGGCAGCCATTCATCGCAGAAGCCAGAGCAAAGCTGACCGGGTAGTGCCCCGAGTTTTGTTTTTCCAGAAAAAAGGAGATGGTCTTGAGGGTTTTCTCCTTTTGGTTGGTCAGCTCATCGACGATGAGCACTCCCCTATGAGCGAGATGCAGGAAAGACTCTCCCCCCTTGTGGAGCTCCTTCTCCCCCATGTGGGGCAGGATCTCCAGGACCGGGCGCCTTGGGGGAACTACCCCTCTGATGCGCGCTATCTCCTCGCCTTCGGCTTGGGAGAGGGGGGGCAGGAGTTTTTCAAGGGTATTGAGCAGCAGTGTCTTGCCCCCTCCGGGAGGTCCATAGAGGAGGATGTTCAAGCCCCCGGCTGCGCTGAGGGCCAGGGCCTTCTTTGCCTTTTCCAACCCTATGATCGCACTGAAGGGGTGAGCTTCTGGCAAAGGTGGGGGCTCGGAGAAGGGAAGTGCCCTCTCCCCTTCATGGTAGAGGATGAAGCGCCTGCACCGGTGCACCATGGTGGCGAGGTCCTCACACTGGACTATCTCCAAACCTTCGCAGCTGTAGGACCTTGGTGTCGGTGGGGCGATGAGCAGCTTGCACCCAGTTCTGAGGGCAACTTCAGGTGCATCCAGGAGCGTAGGCATGGATGTGATGGATCCGTCGAGGTTGACCTTTCCCAGGACAAGGATGTCGGGGCAGAGGGTCTGCAGCAGCTGGTCCCCTGCCAACAGCAGGGTGAGCAGCATGGCAAGTTCCAGGCTTGCACACTCCTTCGTTGGAGGGACTTGGATCAGGGCGGCTGGTTGGCCCCGGCCCAGAAGGGCGAACAGGGCATTGGCCTTGAGCTTGAAGGATTTCTGCTGTGCCGGTGAAATGCCCAGGACCGAGAGGTTCCGGGGTGTGGGGGTAAGCTCTATCCTGACCTTCTCCCCCAGATATCCCAATGTATGGTATGCATGGATGTTCATGCCTCCAAAGAGGCCCACTGTGCCCTATTGCTTCACTCCAAGAAGCAACCCAAGCTTTTGTATCTGCATCCTGTAGGCAAAGATGAGCAGGACCGCCGCCGCCACCCAGGCTATGGGACTGGCCAGGCAGATGCCCCTGTACCCCAGATAGGTGGGAAGGGTGAGGGCGACAAGGACCCTGAAGAGCAGCTCCTGCATGCTGGAGAGCATGGGAATCACTCCTGAGCCCATCCCTTGGCAGGCACTTCGCAGGACAAAGATCATTCCGAGAGGGACATAGAAAGGGGATGTCAGGTTCAGATAGAGCTGCACTTTCTCAATGACAGGAATATTGTTCCTATCGATAAAGAGGCGGGCAAGGTCATCGCCAAAGGCGAGCAACAGGGGCAAGGCGATCGCACTGAACAGTACGACCAGCATGATTGCGCTCCTGGTGCCCTGTCGCACCCGGTCAAGCCTTCCGGCACCAAAGTTTTGTGCGGCAAACGTGATCATGGCGACACCAAGGGTTCCCAAGGGAAGGGTGGCCAGCTGTTCGATTCTGATGCCGACCGAGAAGGCGCCCACCGTCTCGCTGCCCATCTTGTTGATGAAGGCCTGCACGAACATCACCCCAAGGGCACATACCGAGAGCTGTAGGGCGCTGGGGATGCCTATGCGCAGGAGGTTCCCGATCATAGGCCATTCTAAGGACCAATCCGATCTGCTCAGATGCAGCGAAGGGTAGCGCTTCACTATATAGAGCAGACACAGCAAAGCTGAGACACTTTGGCTCACCACTGTAGCAAGGGCCACCCCTTCAACACCCATGCCCAGAAGCAGCACAGCGATGAGGTCCCCCAATATATTGAGGATAGAGGCGATCAGCAGGAAATATAGGGGGGACTTGCTGTCCCCGAGTGCCCTGAGGATGGATGCAAGCAGGTTATAGTAGATGGTGGCAACTATGCCGACAAAGAGTATTGTCAGATAGGAGGCGGCATCCTCGATAATATCGTAAGGGGTGTTCAGAAGAAGGAGCAACGGCTTGCACAGCAGCACAGCAAAGACCGAAACCACAACAGAGGCAAACCCTGCGGTGAGGATGCTCATGGCAACGGCCTTCTTCATGCTCCTGTCATCCTTGGCTCCGAATTTCTGGCTGATGATGGCCGAGAAGCCAGCGGTCAGCCCGACCATGAACCCAAGGACAAAAAAGGTCACTCCTGCGGTTGAACCTACAGCTGCAAGGGCTTTGACCCCAAGGAACCTCCCTACAATGATGGTGTCCACCATACTGTAGAACTGCTGGAATAGGTTCCCCCCGATGAGGGGTAGTAAAAACAAGAGGATGAGGCGTGTTGGGCTACCCCTGCTCATATCATGTTCCATGGCATCTTCTCCTTCCGGCATCGTAGCGAAGCGCCTTTCATTGGACAAGGGGATTTTGCTTATTTAGACAATTCTCACTTTTATTCTTGAAACCACTGGACAGAATCCTGGTATGCGGGTAGTATCCCATCTTGTTCGGCAAGCAGACGCCGGGTTGGAAGCTTGAAAGAAAGGGCCGCAGGGCCTTGACTGAGAGGGAGTAAATCTGGTAAGTTAACCGGGCGCCTCAGAGAAGGGGCATGGGAAGCACAGGAGACTGGGCACCCGCGATTTATGACATGACAAGCGTTAGGGAAGGGAAAGAGAACGGAAAAGAAGAGGAAGTGACCGCAAGGGGCTTCCCAGTCAATTACCGAGTGATGAACAGTAGATGAGATAAGCTACGTTCGTTTGCGAGAGATGACAGGGTGGACTATTTCAGAATAGCAACTGTGGGCCTTCGGGCCCGCATTCCTATGACGGAGAGTTTGATCCTGGCTCAGAACGAACGCTGGCGGCGCGTTTTAAGCATGCAAGTCGAGCGGCA
>Ga0265295_1005602_pt1 | contig 15814 bp, 14 predicted proteins | sample Munlansysbiofilm_FD_192503 | JGI IMG/M metagenome (GOLD analysis project Ga0265295, IMG submission 192503) | Leachate microbial communities from a municipal landfill in Southern Ontario, Canada - Methane capture system biofilm | ecosystem: Engineered > Solid waste > Landfill > Unclassified ... | reverse complement strand
ACATCAAACAGCTCTGCGCGGTCGGTTCAACGATCCTTGCCAGCATGCAGGGGCTGCTCGGCTATTACCCCCACAAGATCACCAACGGCCCCCTGGAAGGCCTCAACAACAAAATCAAGACCATGAAACGCCAGGCCTACGGCTTCAGAGACATGGAATACTTCAAGCTCAGGCTCTATAACCTCCACAACTCCAGGTACCCGTTTGCCGGATGAACCAGATTTTTTTCCGGTAATCCCCGGCGAAGCCGGGGATTATGAGCGAAAGTCAACGGTTGGCTGAGTCGTGAATGGTTTGCGTAGACGCCATGAGAGATGACGACATGGATGGAGGAGGGGGGAGTCCTTGAGATGATGAATCTGTTGCGCACGCAGTTTTTTGAACGGCACCAGATCGGTTCACATCACCGGCTTCACCGATGGCGAACTCACTGCTTATGCAGGCCATCCAAGCGACTGCATGATTTTGCCTTCACGGTCCACAAGACAACATTCATAATCCAGACGGGCATTGATGAAATGCATGCCGTCCTTTGGTTCCATGACAAAGACGGCAGTGGAGAGAATATCGGCATCCATCGCCGTGGGTGCAGTGACGGTGACACTGGTTGACTGGAGCGGTGAGTGACCGCTCTTACCGTTGACAATATGATGAAATAACCGTTCCCGGTCGTAGTAGATCTCATAATTGCCCGAGGTGGAGACGGCACCTTCCCTTAGGCTGATCATACCAGGATATTCCTTTTGCTTGTTCGGGTCTTGAATAGCCACCGTCCATGCCGCGCCCTTGGCAGCATTGCCGCCCACCGTGATCTCACCTCCGGTATTGACCATATAGTTCACGATCCCGTTCTCAGCGAGAACCCGTGCCGCGCGATCGGCAATATAACCGGGGGCGACGCCATCCAAGGTAATTCCCATCCCGGAATCAGGGAGAATAATGGAGCCGTTCGCAAAACGCAGGCGCTCGGCACCAATCCGGCCAATGACGGTTTCGATCTCTGTTTCGCTGGGCTGTCTCCCCGCCGCGAAATGGTTCTGATACAGGTCGACCAGCGGCTTGACGGTAATGTCGAAAGCACCGTTTGTTGCTCGATGGAAATAAAGGGAGCGTCCAAGAACCTCCGAGAGTTCTGGCCCCAGATGGTTGAGTCGGTTTTCGGCGTTGAGTTCGCAAACCGGTGACTGGTTGCCGTACCGTGTGAAAAGGGCACAGAGGCGGTCAACCTCGGCAAAGGCGAGGCCGAGCGCGTTTTCTGCCTGGTCGCGGGAGTCATGGATGACGGTCATGTCAACAAAGGTACCCATAGCCGTTCGGGTCTGGGAGACCTTGTACTCGTTTTTGCGGAAGAGAACGCTTTCGGCCTTCTCCATCGACAGCAATGCCGCCGAGGTCACGCCCAAACCAAGCAGGCCGGAGAGTTTTAAAAAGGAGCGTCGTTTGTGATCGTAAGAAGAAGAGAAGATTTTCATGGCTATTCCATTCGTTGGATTTTATTAACCGGCCATTTTCAAGCCATTGTCGATTGATCGGGATATGGTCTGCCGTCCCTGAAAGGGGCGGAAGATCTGCCGGGGGCACTTGCTGACGCAGACCTCCTCGCACGAAGGGCCGTAGGCTATGCATGTCTTGTGATCAATGACAATCCGGTTGTCGGTATAGGAAACCGCTTGTGCCGGGCAAGCCTTGACGCAGAGTTTGCATCCGATGCAACCGACCGCGCAAACGGCCTTCACGTCCTTGCCCAAGTCTTGTGATGAACAGGGCACAGTCACCCGCGCCTTTAACGTCTGTAATTCGATGATTTTTTTGGGGCAGGTACGGACACAGACGCCGCAGCTGACGCACTTGTCGGGATTGATGACCGGGAAATTGTCCACCATGGTAATGGCGTCAAAGGGACAGGCATCGGCACATTCGCCCAACCCTATACAAGCATACCGGCATTGAGACGGCCCGCCAAAACCGAGATTGGCGGCGGTGCAGGAACGAAAACCGATGTAATGATGCTTGTGACTCACCCGGCCTTCAACACGGGAACACCGCGCGACCGCCATCTGATCTTCAACCTCGACCATTTTTTTACCGGTCAGATTCGCCACCACGGCGGCAACAGCCTCTTTCCCGGGAAAACAGAGATTGGGGGGGACATCGGGGTTGGTGACAACAGCGATCGCATACCCTTCGCAACCGGGGTAGCCGCAACCGCCGCATTGGGCCAGCGGCAGGGAATGCAGCACCTTGTCTATCAGGGGATTCGTTTCCACGGCAAATTTATGGGCGGCTATGGCCAGGCCGACACCGAAGAACAGGCCGATGCAGCCAAGAAGAACCAGACCGCTCAAGGCTATTTTCACTAATTGCGGATCCATCACACCACTCTTTTCACTGTCTGTTTATTTTTGATCGGCTGGCCTGTCAGAACAACTGCAGCCCGGAGAACCCGAGAAAGGCCATGGCGAATTGCCCGGCCACGAGAAAAGCGATAGGCAGCCCTTTGAAGGTCGGGGGGATCTTGGCGATTTCCAGCCGCTCACGGACCGAACTCATCAGGTACAGCGCCAGCAGAAAACCGCCACCAGCCCCCAGGGCCAGCATAAAGGTCTCGAAATAATTGTAGTTGAGACTGGACATGACCAGTGGCACGGCGATGATGATGCAGTTGGCGATGACGAGGACCAAATAGACGCCGAAGGAATTAAAGAGGACCGGATTGACCTTGCGCAAGATCGTATCCACCGCCTGGACCGTGAGCGATACCAGTCCGATAAAAACGACGATCTGCAGGAAACTGAGGTTGAAGGGAATGAGGATGAACTTGAAAAACAACCAGCTCATACTGGCCGATACCACCATGACGATGGTAAACACCACCCCCATTCCCTTGGCCGTTGCCTTGCGTTTGGAGGTACCGAAAAAGACGCAGAGTCCCAGATATTTGGTGAAAACAAAGTTGTTGATCAGCAGCGCGGCGATGAGGATCGAAAACAAGGAGCCGAGGTAGGATTTCGATACCTTGAAGCTGAGGCCCTCTGCGCCTGCCGAACCTTGCATCGAAACCACATGGGTCTTGGTGGTGTTGAGCGGTTGGGCGAAGGTCAGCAGCACCGTCCGGCCGTCGGAATCGACCGAGGCGGAGAGGAGTTGGAGTTTGATATCGGGATCGTTCTCTTCGTAGACGGTATAATTGGCTTCATTGGTTGCTCGGGTTTTGTCAACCGGGGCGGAGAAGGTCACCTCCATCGTGGCCGCATCGGCAAAGGTGGCGCGGTCAACGAGGTCTGCCGCCTGCAACCATGCCGGCAACAACAGCAACGCCAACAGAAAGATTGTCGGTACAACGCGCGATCTGTTCATGCTTGTGTCCTTTTTTTCCGTTTGTAGACCACTTCGACCCAGTTGAAAAAGGCCATCATCAGACCGACGACAAAAAAACCGGCACTGGGGAGAATAAAGAACAGCAGGGGTTTGAACCCGAGCACATCATGGCCGAGCACAGCGCCGGACCCGAGCAGTTCGCGGACAAAGCCGATCACCACCATGCCCACCATGAAGCCCAGGCCCATGCCCACCGCGTCCCAGAAACTGTCTCCGACCCTTTCCTTGCAGGCGAACATCTCCAACCGCATGGTGATGATGGCGAAGGCGACGATCAGCTTGATGAAAATACCCATCTTGGCGTAGGCCCCGGGCAGATAGGCCGCCATGGCCAAGTCGATGACCGTTACCCAGGTTGCGATGGTCAGGGTATAGGACGGAATACGAATCCTCGGATGGATATGATTCTTGAACAGTGCAATGGTGACGCTGGAGAAAACCTGAACCAGCAGCACGGCGGCTCCCAGCATCAAGCCGTTCATCACCGTGGTGGAAATGCCCACGGCCGGACACATTGAAAGGGCCAGCCTGAATATGGGATTTTCGCTGAGAATACCCCGGCCGAGGAGTTCCCAGGTCGTTTTTGTGTTCGATGGATGCGTTGACACCTCAGCTCCTCCGTAATGGGTTAGAACGAAACGGCAATCTTCTGCTCTTCGAGCACCCGGTCAAGAACGTCGAGACGATAGGCACACTTCGTGACCAACCCCTTGACGCCATCGGTCAGCATCCGCGAGGAGATGGTCGCCCCGGTCAGGGCATAGATGTTCTTTGCCCTGTACTGTCCCATGATCCTGGCCGCATCTTCCTCGGTCACCTGAGCTTCCAGCGCTTGCCGATATTGTTCGGGCAACGGCTCCTTGACGACCTGCAGCCCTTTGAGCACATCAAAGGAACGCCCCTTGAACTGATTCTTGAAATAGTTTTTTTCGATCTCGGCCCCAAGTCCGGGGTCTTCCTCGTGTTCGAGCACTTCCAAACCCAGCATCGCATACTGTGGATCAAGTGCCAGCATCACGTTGATGAAGGTCTTGAACCCGGGAAATTTCCCTCCCAGGAGGTAGGCAACGCGCTTGCCGCTATCGGTCACCACAATGGTATGATCGGCGAAGCGGAGTCCCTTGCCCGGGCCGATGGCTTCCATGACGGCCCGGTCGCGGGTTTCCTTTTCCCGGCTCTGATCGCCGTCGAGCCGGGTCGGCTGCTGGCTGACCATTTTGCCGTCGAGGTCCAGGAGCACCAGGGTATATTCGGTTTTTCCCTCTCTGCCGGTGGGGAGCAAATAGCCGATGTGCTGCCGGCCCTGATCGGTGATGACATAGCGGTAAATCTGATGCAGCGCCAGGGTAGGGGGCACGGGCTTGCGTGCACCATAGCCCAACAGGCCGTACATGGTTTTTTCTTCGCGGACATGTTCGTTGTGTTTCTTGGCCTTGTCCGTGACGATGAACGCCGCACCCATCACCGCCGCCGCCATCAGGCAGGAGACGGTGAGGCGGAAGACGATGGTCAGGATATCTTTCATTGGCCACCTCCAGCAGGGGGCGCAAACCGCTTGGGTTTGAACCAGCCGTCCAGTACCGTGCTGATCGGATTCATCAGGAGGATGGCATAGCAGATGCCCTCGGGATAGCCGCCCTTGAGCCGGATCAGCACGGTCAGGGCACCGATGCCCATGCCGTACAGGAGTTGGGAGGTTTTATTGGTCGGCGAGGTGACATAGTCAGTGGCCATGTAGATCGCACCGAGGATGGCGCCACCGGAGAGTACGGCCAGCAGCGGATCACCGGTAAACAGGGTTTTACCGCCAAAGATCCAGGTCAGCACGGCAATGGTCGCCAGGATGGAGACTGGGATATGCCAGGTGATGTAGCGTTTGTAGAGGAGAAAGAGTCCGCCCGACACCAACAGCAGCCCGGAGGTCTCGCCGATGCAGCCAGGACGCCAGCCGAGGAAAAAGGAGCCATACAGGCTGGAGCCGGAACCGAAGGCCTGGATGAAGCCGGCCATGCCCTGCGCCTTCATGACCGTAAGCGGGGTCGCGGCGGAAACGGTGTCGGCACCGGTACCGATATGGCTGAAAACGGCCATGCCATCCAGCGGTTGCAGCCAGGAAGTCGTCATGGCCACCGGGAAGGTGGCCAGTAAAAAGGCCCGACCCATCAGCGCCGGATTGAAGATGTTGTAGCCAATGCCGCCCAGCAGATGCTTGGCGATATAGATGGCCATCACCGCGCCCAAGACCGGCAGCAGGTACGAAACCCCAGGGGGAATGATAAAGGCCAGCAGCACCCCGGTCAGGGCGGCACTGCCGTCTCTGACCGTTACCGGTCGGCCGAGCAGTTTTTGGCTCACCATCTCCACCGCCATGCAGCTGATAACCGAAACCGCGGTGATGAGCAGGGTCTGGATGCCAAAAATAAAGACCGACACAACCAAGGAGGGCATGAGGCAGGCCACCACGGTCCACATGATTTTTTCAACCGATTCATTGCTTTTTACGTGCGGCGAAACGGAAACAATCCAGTTCGGCTGCGCGGCAATTGACAGGTTGTCAGGTGCTTGCGTTTCGATGACGATACTCCTTCAGAACGATGTTACTGATGATTCCGCGTGGGGGATGACCTCACCCACGAACCTTTTTTCCGACATGCTTCCCTTGCAGGACACCTGCCGCGGGTCGCTCGACGCACTTGGCGGGGAGCTACCTCTTGGCCCTCATCTTGGCCAAGCGGACGAACTGCACCAGCGGACGCTTGGCCGGGCAGATGTAGGCGCAGCTTCCGCATTCGAAACAATCGAAAACACCGAATTGAGCCGTGTCCTCGGCCCGGTCGGCCTCGACGTACACGCCGATTTCCTTGGGCTCCAATCCCATGGGGCAGGCGTCGAGGCACCATCCGCAGCGGATGCACTGGGAATGGGGTCGGTTGTCGATCTCCCGTTCCGTGAGAAACAACACCGAGGAGGTGGTCTTGGTCACCGGAACGTCCAGGCTGGAGACGGCAAAGCCCATCATCGGCCCGCCCATGACCACCTTGACCACTTCCGATTTGATTCCTCCAAGATGGCGAACAATATCACTGACCCGCGTGCCGATCTTGACAAGCAGATTGGCCGGTCTGGCGATACCGCCGCCGCTGATGGTGACCACTTTCTCGCAGAACGGCTTGTTGAGCGCCACCGCCTCGTAGATCGCCCGGGCGGTGGCCACGTTATGGACAACGACCCCCACCGCCGAGGGCAGGGACATCGAGGGCACCTTACGGCCCGTCAATGCCTGGATGAGCTGTTTTTCGGATCCTTGCGGATACTTGATCCGCAACGTCTCCACCGATATTGAGCATCCCTGGGAACTGGCCTCACGCGCGGCCTTGTCCATTGCCGCGATGGCATCGGGCTTGTTGTTTTCAATGCCGATCCGGCAGGTGGTGATGCCGAGGATCTTGAGGATGATTTTTGCCCCCTCGATAATCTCTTGGGGATGTTCGAGCATCTGCCGATGATCGGCGGTGATGTAGGGCTCGCATTCCGCGCCATTCAGAAGCAAGGTGTCGACGGCGGCGTCAGCCGGGGGCTTGAGTTTGACGTGGGAGGGAAAACCGGCGCCGCCAATGCCGATGATACCGGCATCGTGCACCTTGGCCAGCAGTTCCTCCGCGCTGAGTCGCTGCCAGGGGTGCGGATCGAAGCTGACCGGGACGGCGGTATGATCGGTGGCGATGGTGATGGATGGCACCTTGACCCGCAACGGATGGGCCGACATACCGATATCCTTGATCAATCCGGCGACCGGCGCATGCAATGGAACGCCGAGCCCCTTGGCCACCTCGCCGATTCGCGCGCCCTCGATGACCGATTCGCGTTTTTTCACCGTTGGAGCGCAGGGCGCGCCGATATGCTGCCCCAGAATAATCTCCAGTTCATCCGGTACCGGCATGCGTTCGATGACAAGTGTTGCGGTCAGGTCCTTTGACTCCGGCGGATGCACACCGCCTTTGGGAAAGGTCAATAAGGAATTCATAAATTATGCACACTGAAAACGGAAATATTTGCGGCCAATTCTGCATATATGCTCTGGAAAGGACCGCCGAACACGGTGGATTGCAACGGCGACGATAATGGTCAGGCCATGCCGCCAAACTGTTTCATAAACTGAATGCGCTCAAAGGCGGCTGGGTTGCCGACCGGACGATGGCTGAGGGCACCGCGGAAGTCTGCGAGACGTTCATACCCTCTCTCGTTCATCCAGGATTCCAGTTCCTTGAGCATCCGGGTCAGTTGCCCGGCACCGTTCTTATACAATGTCGAAACAACCTGGACGGCAGCGGCACCGGCCAGAATCTGCTTGATCAGGCCGGAACCGTCATGCACTCCGGTGGAGGCCGCGAAATCCCGTTCGATTCGGGCTGAGAGCAAGGCGATCCAGCGCAGGGGTTCGATCATGTCTCCGGCGGTGCTGAACATATCGGCCTGTGTGACCTGCATCTGTTCCAGTGCAATATCCGGTCGGTAATGGCGGTTGAAGAGAACGAAGCCCGCGACCTTGCCGGTCCAGCTCAGTCGGCTGATCAGATTGGCAAGGGCCGGTGCATACGGGCTCATTTTAAGCGCGACGGGGATGGAAATAAGGTCGCTCACCTGATGGACAATATCGAAATACTGCTTTTCGATGGCTGCACAGGTCAGATTCGGGTCACTCGGCAGGAAGGAAATATTGAGTTCAATCGCCGCTGCACCGGCTTTTTGCACCGAAGCGGCAAATGCCATCCATTCCTTGGCGGACAGGCAGTTGATGCTGGCGATTATGGGGATGTCGACCGCGTTTTTGGCTGCGGCGATGAGGTCGAGGTATTCATCGAGGGCGCTGGTCCGCGTATACCCACGGATGTAATCAAAAGCTTCCGGGTAATCCGCCTGGTACTGATCGAGATTGTGAGCGAATTCCGCCGCGATCTGTTCCTCGAACAGCGACTTGAGTACAACGGCACCGGCACCGTTTTCGGCAAAGCTCTGAATCGATTCGACGGTATTGGTGAGGCCGCAACTCCCCACAATGAGTGGAGTTCGAAGTGGCAGCCCGAGATAGGAGGTGGACAGATCTCTCATGTTGTTTCACCGGATGTTGGCCACGTCTGCGGCTCTGGACGATGAACGCCCGCGACAATTTGCCCAGATTCCACGGCACGACGGTGGAGACGACAGCGATTCCTCCCGACGACTCCGATAATGCGGTCTGGCGTACTGGTGACAGGCAATTGTGGGAGCAAACAATGCATGGCGGGCAATATGGGGGTTCATCATTTCAACTTGATGCCTCTCAATGCAGTTCGGCCTTTGGGGCTGGCATCGCCGAATCAACAAAAGCTTGCTGTCCCTCTTGCCCGCGCCCAATAATCATTTTGCCAGCCTCGGCAATAGCGAACGAAGGGGTGTGTTTGCAGGGCAATTTATATTTTATTAAATATAACGAGTCAACAATAAAATTTGAGTTTTTTTTGCATTTGTTTTGATTTTTTTGATGATAAGATGAAGCCTCGTTTATATGAGAATGGAATCCTCTCGGGGAATAAGGACCACTTCGTAACGCCCGATTGTTCGCGGTCACGATGAGCTCCTTGGCCGGTGGCATGTTTTTTGGGGAATTCGAATTGTTAAAAATAACGATGAATTAAAATGATGGCATGTGGTGGCGTGATGGCAAGATTACAGCGAATAATAAAATGATCCGGAAGTGATTGGATGAGATGGAGCGGGGTGGTTGGAGCAGGTGGAGAAAGCGCTTGCCTCCAGGGAAGTGGTCGCCTGGAGATCGAAGATTCATTGATTGGCGTGAATGGTCTCTAAGGCGCTGTTCGATGGCCGCTGTTCGTTGCTCGTGGTCGGTATCTTTTGGGCACAGCTTCTCCGCGATCCCCTTGCCGTCCAGGCCCGATTCTCATTGCCCCCTGTACTGGCCATCCCCTCGCTGTCGTTTAATGATCGCGCCCACCGCATCGGTGGCAGCTGTTTGTCGGCCACGCCACTTCGCCCGTATCTTCTTGTACAGCCTCGATCAGGGACACCGCGGCATGGACAGATGCCGCGCCAGCCTTGGTAATCTTGCTCAGGATGGATGGCGGGGTCGATTGTTGTGCCACCTCTGCCATTGTCGGTCTGCGATGCCACCGCCGATGCGTCAGCGGCGCCGACAGCCGACCTCGGCAACGCTCAACCCTCCATTGACAACCAACAGCACCGCTTTCTCTTCTCGCGTGCGACTGTCTCGGCATTCGTTCCGTGGGCAGTCCTCGTTGCCTCACCGGCCAGCAGATTGGTGCCCATTATTTCCACACAGCCTTCCCCGGGACACTCTGCGCCGGAGAGGAGAGAAAATTTTGTCTGGCGGCCGCTCTTGTTTTCCTGTCCGCCGGCGGCGTGCTCACTATTGGCCGCTATACATCTGCAGCTGCGCCATGAGAAAATCAACGAAGGCCTTGTTGGCGTGGGAAAGATAGGCCCCCTTTTTCCAGGCCATCATCAGGTCGAGATGGAGCGGTGGATCAAAGGAGACGGTACAGAGCTCGTGATCGTCCTCGGCCACCATTCTCAGGAGGGTGGCAACACCCAAGCCACGCTTGACCAGGGATTTGACCAGGGAGAAAAGATTGGTTTCAAAAACCACATGGGGTTGCACATCAGCACTTTCGTGGAAGAGTTCCAGAAGCATTTCCCGCTGGTAATAGCCCTGTTTGAACATGATCAGGGGTTGGGTGGCGAACTCCTGGATGGTGACCGACCTCCTCAGGGTAAAGGGATGACCGGCAGGAACGCAGGCCACCACCTCTTCGCGCAGGACGTGCCGGACCTCCAAGTTATCCGGTACGTGTCCTCCGGCAATGACGCCCATGTCCAACTCGCCCTGGTTGATTTTCCGTTGAATGCTGCCCGCCCCTTCCCCCGACACCGCCAACTGTAAATGGGGGTACAGCCTCTTGAATTCGTGGATGATGGCCGGGAAGAAATAGGTGCTCATCATCGGCGGGATGCCCAGGCGCACCTCTCCTTTCTGCAACCCCTTCAAGTCTGCCATTTCCAGGCTTGCCGCCTTGAGATCCTCCATGATACGCTTGGCGTGGATAAGGAAAACTTCCCCTTCCGCGGTCAGGGACACCTGCCGGTTGCGACGGTTGAACAGAACTGATTCCAGTTCTTCCTCCAGCTTCTGGATGGCCATGCTCACGGCAGGTTGGGCGATATTGAGTGTTTCCGCTGCCTTGGTGAAATTTTTGTGCCGGGCGATTTCGATGAAGAATTTCAGCTGTCGGATATCCATGGAAGTGTGGAATAATATATGGTTATCGAATAGATAATTTTTATATATTTTATTTATAAAAGATGGGGGGGTATATTCAAGCGCAAATGAAATCAATGCCCGTGGAGACGGGTCGCGCACCATGAACAGTCCACGCATTCAAAGCGGTTCCATCGCATTCCGCAAGGTGAACCTGGCGCTTTTCGCCGCTGGCTTCGTCACTTTCATCACCCTCTACGACGTGCAGCCGCTGCTGCCCGAATTCGCGCGCGAATTCGGGATTCGTCCCGCCTGGGCCAGCCTGCCGCTTTCGGCCGCCAGCTTCACTCTGGCGATGGCCATGCTTCTTGCCGGGACCCTGTCGGAAACCCTCGGCCGCAAGCCGGTGATGATGTGTTCTCTTTTCCTGACTTCGATCCTGGCGCTGCTGACCGCGTTCAGCCATTCATTCTCGTCTCTGGTGCTGCTGCGCTTTGTTCAGGGGATCGTGCTCGCCGGCCTACCGCCGGTGGCAATGGCGTATCTGAGCGAAGAAATCGAACCCGCCACCGTCGGCACGGCCATGGGCCTTTACATCAGCGGCAATGCCATCGGCGGCATGTCGGGACGGCTCTTTACCGCCACAGTGACCGATTATTTTTCCTGGCACATTGCCCTAGGACTGGTGGGGGTGATCTCCCTAATGCTCAGCATCTATTTCGCCTGTAGTCTTCCCCCCTCGACCCACTTCCGCAACCGACCATTCGAGAATCGCTATCTTTTGACCTCCGTGCTGCAGCAGCTGCGCGATCCCAGCCTTCTCTGCCTGTATGGCATTTCCTTCATGGTGATGGGCAGTTTCGTCACCGTGTTCAACTACATCACCTTCCGGCTGCTCGGCGAAGAGTACGGATTGAGCCAGACCATGGTCAGCCTGATCTTTCTTACCTATCTGCTGGGAGCGTATAGCTCTTCCTCGGTGAGCAAGCTGGTCAACCGTTTTGGCCGTTTTTTCGCCATTCGGGCCTGCGTAGTGGTCATGTTCGCCGGTATTGCCATAACCCTGGCGAGACCGCTGCCTCTGGTGATTGCGGGAATCGCAGTGTTTACCTGCGGTTTTTTCGGCGCGCACACCATCGCTTCGACATGGGTGGGCCGGCATGCCAGAACCGCCAAGGCTCAGGCCGCGGCACTCTATCTCTTTTTCTACTATCTCGGCGCCAGTATTTCCGGTACGGTCGGCGGGTTTTGCTGGGCAGGGGTCGGTTGGCAGGGGGTTGTGGGCTTCATCAGTCTGCTGTTAGTCACAGCGCTATGCCTCACCTTGGTGTTGGCCCGCCTTTTCATCGAGCCGAAGGAAGCTGCGCTTCCGGTCCGGAATCAAGCCCGGGGCGGCAATGGATAGATCGCGAGGTTGCTGGCCGCATGTGCGAAACATCGCACCGAGTGAGGAGAAGAGGAGGAACGGAATTATTGGGTGGCTTGGAGCAAACGGCTACCTACCTTTCATGCGGCGGGCCGGCAGATTGACGAGAGAGTTCTTGGGACAGAACGAGAAAGGCCCTCCATCGAATCAACTCGACGGAGGGCCTTATACGTTTGGAACCTTACAACCAAACGGAATTCAATATATCTTAAAAAAAATAACGTTCAAGCAAAATCTTCTCCGCCACAAAAATTGACGGAGAAAATGGGATTCGGTTACAGGTGGGGTTGTTCTTTTTTATGACGAGTTGAACAGTTGGTCGGTTCAGGTTTGTTTTTTTTGTGGCACTCCTGGCATTGGACATGAGCAGCTTTTTTGAAGGTGTCGACTCTGCTCCGGCATCCCGGCTTTGCTGTTGTGGCAACTTTCACACGTTTCTATCTGCGGGGGCCTTGTCTTCCGCTTTCCCCTCTTCGTGGAGAAGCATCACTCCCGAAAGCAAAACACGTGCAGCCCCAATCGCCTTTCCTTACATCGTCTGCTCTTTTTTTCTCTTTCGAAACTACGGCAAGTTAATGGGTGCTGCGCTCTGCGATCATTGGTTGCTCCTGTTGGTCACTGGTGTTTGTGCACGCGAAAAGATTGATGTTTTCCTGCTGTTAGTTGGCATGCAGGAGGACGGCAAAACTGTTGAACGCCACCCAGACGGTTTTGCCGACCTTAAGGCCAAGGGTTGCTGCGTAATGGGCGGAGTGGAGGGAATGGACGTTCGTGCCGCCACCAATGTGGACAATACATTCCAAGGAAACTCGGCCACGGGTTATACCGACGATCTCTCCGGAAAAACAGTTGTCGACGCTGCTGGTGGCGTAGGGATTGCGCCCCTGCAGATTGACCGAATGCGCTTTGACCTCAGCGGTTACCATTCTGCCGGGCCTGAGTCCCAACCGTTCCGCACTGTCATTGGTGACCATGGCGCTGATGGGATGACCGGCATCGGTGAGCAGATTGATTTGCGCCTGAAGTGTATCGTGGTGTACTTCTACAATATTTCCGAAAAAACAGTTCCTTTCTGTTGTCGTGCCGGCAAGTTCCCATGCGGATGACGACTGGGCTGTTTGCCGCGTTGCCGCAACGGTAGGCGATCTCCGATCCCAGGACAGGTCTGGCAGGGAACACCCCAAAAGGTGCTCGATCTCCCGTTGCGGGGTGTCCTTGCGCAGTAACTCCATAACCCGAGCCCAACGGATCATTTCCGGGCAACTCAGTTCCTTGGGAAAGCCGCAGGCCTCGGCGCGCTCGGAAAATTTATGACGGACAACTGAAGGGTTGAGCGACCGAAGATCGGTCAAGAGTTCGCGGAGATCCGGGTTCTCCAAAGCTGTCCGGATCTCCTGGGCGATATGTCCGGCAAGAAGAACGTTCCGCGCCGAATATCCGGGAATATCGGGATTGCGAAAGAAGACCGCGCTATCGACAAGATCCGTAATCAGGTTGAGCGAGAGTACTTCGTGCAGGGCGGCGCCGGTATAGCGGATGAGGAGAAAAACGATCAGGATGCGGTGCCGTTCCAGACGGACCTCGTAGCGATTGGTGAGTCTTCCCCACTGCCGGAACGACCATTCCAGTTGAATCAATTGCAGCGGATCCAGGCAGGGATCGGGAATCCGGTATCTGCCCACGGCATTTCGGCTCTGATCCGTGCTGGAGATGGAGAGGAGGGGGGTGGCTGTTGTTGTCATCGCTCAAGCATCATCTTTCTGGTCTGAAAGGAAATCATTGCGTTCCTTGAAAAGAATGAGGGGCAGTTCATGAAATGTCCATTCCAGCGAATCCGGCGTCCGGACGGGTGATTGCTGCGCCGGAGTAAATTTTCCTACATTCAAGCAGGCGGCTGACCATCGGTTCGAGGTGGTTCCGGGGCGGAATGCAATTGATCTCACCTCGTTCGGTTTTCCGGTATTGCAGGATCCGGAGCCGGCTGCCGCCACGCGGAGGGAATCGTCCCTTTCGTTTACCTCGTCAAACGGTTGAGATGGGATGCGTAAGAGGGAGGCGGCCTGTTGCACACTCTGCTTCGACACCCCCGGCCTCCCATGCATCGACGTCCGTTGACATCCTGTTGATTGTCTATTTGCCCCCTTCCTCTATGCGCATTGCCTTGGATGTGGTGAACCATTTCTGCGCATTCCCCGAATCATCCTTCCGGCCATAAGGCAAATACCACAGTTCGACATCAATGGTGAAATCGTTGGCAATGATGTCCCTTACAGTTTTTCCGTCTTTCTGCTTTTCGGTATAAACAGGAATTGAAAATTCTTCCTTGATGGTTTTATGCGGCGGAATGCTTGTATCACGCAACAATCCGCTTTTTTCATAGGGTCCCCGACCCATTTTATCGCCTCGTCCCATTTGCTGGGGGATAGGCATGAAGATTTTTTCTTCTGAATAAAATTCCTTACCATCTTTCGTTTTCGCGGTCACATACAGTGCCACCCGGTTGGGGGTCGGTCAGCCGTCGGGAATGGCGTGTCCGGCTTTGTTGGTCAATGCCACCGTGACCTGTGCCGCCGGTGTCATCGTCGAAACGTCACGCCACTGAAATGCTTTTGCCTCAACATCGACATCCAAGGCCATCTTGGCCATTTCCGGTGAGCGATAACTCTGGATGTTGTGGCCTAGTTTGCTCTTTTCCATGTGGCATTCCTGGCATGTTGCCTGGCCGCCTTCAGGGATGTATGCAAACAGGTGGGATCCGTACAGTGTGGCGCATTGGGTTGGGTTTTCGAGTTCGAAGTTAGGTCCTAACCCATGACATTGCCCGCATTGAATGGACTCCTTCATGATTTTGCTTTGTTTCAGAAATGGATGTTTGTCATCCATGTGCACATCGTCTTTGGTCCCATAAACAGCGTCTTTCTGAGGGGTCCCATCTGTCCACTTGTGGACGATGGCGTTACGGTTATGGCACACCATGCAGCCGATGTTGAGTGACTGCAATGCCTTCTTGGCCTCCAAGTTGTCAGGATCGTCTACAAACGCATACACATTTTTTACAATTTCTTGCGCAACACTGTCCTCGGCTTCCTGGAGTTGGGGGAGGTGGCACTTGGCACAGATCATGAGATGCTTCACCCCGACATCTTCAGGTTTTTTCACGCCAGAGAAGGCCCATTCTTTCAGTCCGTTTTCAATGGTCGTTTTTAGGGTGGCGGCTGTTCTGCCCACCTTGTCAGGCCCGAAAATCGAACGGGCATGAAGTGATTTTTCCCACGCATCATAGACTTCCATATGGCAATCCATACATGGGGCAGAGTCGTACCGGGCCGCCAATTCCGCAATTGTTTGAGCTTTTTTTTCTTCGGTAATTCCTATGAGTTCTTGAGCGTGGCCGTTGTCTTTGGGCAGATTTTCATTTGCAAGGGTAAGCGATGAATCAAACAGAAGAGTAATCATTGCTAATGAAAATATTTTCTTATTGATACTCATCCTTTCTCCTGATACGCAAAAATATTGTTGACCCAATATGTTACAAATTTTCTTCGCAAGAAATGCTGTCGTAAAGAAAAGTATGACTGCATTTAGTGATTATCTATAAATAACCATGACTTTGTTCAGGACAATCATGGCGGCTGCCAATGTGTTGAGTGCAATGTACGAGAGATCTGTCTTCTCGTATCGTGGTATCAATTTGCGAAACCGGTTGAACCATGAATGTGCTAACTCAACGACCCAGC
>Ga0265295_1005601_pt1 | contig 15816 bp, 12 predicted proteins | sample Munlansysbiofilm_FD_192503 | JGI IMG/M metagenome (GOLD analysis project Ga0265295, IMG submission 192503) | Leachate microbial communities from a municipal landfill in Southern Ontario, Canada - Methane capture system biofilm | ecosystem: Engineered > Solid waste > Landfill > Unclassified ... | reverse complement strand
CCTGATGCACCGCCTTCCGACTGCATTTCACATACGCGAACAGTCTCGCCAAAAATATTTTTTCTTCCGTGTGCAGCCCATTCATCCACATACTCTGCCATATTGGATGAGGGTGTGATTGGATAAATTGCAGCAACTTCGCTAAACATATAGGCAATGTGCGAAGCCGCCATGTTACCATCACAAGTGATGAAATTCTTTTTATTTGTCATAGTGTGAATTATTAAAATTCCTAATTATTAAGCCTTTAGGGTAACCTCACAAATTTTGGGGCAAAATTATAAATTTTAACCCGATTTTCCCTATTTATTCGCCGAAAGGATTCCCTTTTAACTGTAATTTAAAATGATTCTAAATTAAAACGATTGCGATTGATTATGAACTATTTACATTACTCTCTCCAGACAGTGGAATAAAACAATTAACCAAAAAAAAAGATATCGGTAAGGCATACAGAATAAAAGATAAAAATAGCTCTGGGTAAGAAAAGCCGGAATAGTAAACAGCGTTTATCCCATGGATTTTGTTAATTTTGCCCGGGCATACGAACACAAAAATCGGAAAGGGATGGAATCAATAAAAACCATTTTCAAAATCGGATATGGGCCCTCAAGCAGCCATACCATGGGACCCGGAAGGGCAGCCCAACATTTCAAAGAGCAAACGGAAGCATCGGCATACGAAGTCACGTTATACGGATCACTGGCGGCTACAGGCAAGGGGCATCTCACCGATGAGGCCATCGAAAGGGTATTGGGAGCTGAAAGGACTACAATCCACTGGCATCCGGAAATTTTCCTGCCGCAGCACCCCAACGCACTCAGGCTGGATGCCCTCAACCCTGACAGAAGCCTGATCACTTCGGAAACCTGGTATAGTACAGGAGGTGGGGAAATCACAAAGACTCCCGGGGAAAAAAACACAAATTCCATTTACGGACTGCATACAATGGATGATATATTACAATGGTGTCAGAAGAAGGGAAAAAACATCTGGGAGTATGTAGGCGAACGGGAGGATACGGATATCTGGCAGTATTTGGATGGGGTATGGGCGGTAATGAAGCAGGCAGTAAAAAACGGGCTTGATCACGAAAGCAGGCTTCCAGGACCGCTAAACGTAGCCAGAAAAGCCTCGTCGTATTTCACAAAAGCACAGTCGCAGAGTACGCAGTACCAAATCAGGACCCAACTTTTCGCTTATGCCCTGGCGGTTGCAGAAGAAAATGCATCAGGGGGAAAAATTGTAACAGCACCCACCTGCGGTTCGTGTGGCGTTGTGCCTGGCGTACTTTATCTTTTGGAAGACATTCATCAATTCAATAAAAAAAGAATATTACATGCCTTGGCCACTGCAGGGTTAATTGGTAATCTGATCCGCTTTAATGCATCGATTTCAGGAGCAGAAGTAGGTTGTCAGGGAGAAATCGGAACGGCTTGTGCCATGGCAGCTGGAGCAGCAACACAGCTCTTTGGCGGCACACCGGCTCAGGTAGAATACGCTGCAGAAATGGGGCTTGAACATCATTTAGGGCTCACTTGCGACCCGGTCATGGGCCTGGTGCAGATTCCGTGTATTGAAAGAAACGCTTTTGCTGCAGCCCGAGCACTGGACGCCAAAGAATATGCACTCCTTTCCGATGGTATTCACCGCGTAAGTTTCGACCGCGTAGTGGAAGTAATGAAAGAAACCGGACATGATATCCCGGCTCTGTATCGGGAAACAGGATTAGGCGGACTGGCTAAAACACAAAAACCGTCTTGAAAAACTAATTTCAAAACGGCCTCAAGTGTATGAATATGTGGAATGTAATGGTTCTATTGTTCTAGCTTTTCGAGAATTTTTTCGGCATCGGCTTTATAAAATCCGTCTTCTTCATTGGCAATACGCAGGAGTTGAATCCGGGCCTCACTGGTTTTTTCCTGTTTCAGATAACACAAAGCCAGGTACCATTCAGCATGTTCAACATAAAGGTTGTCGTTATTTTCAATGATATAGTTAAAGGCCTCGATGGCTTTATCATATTTTTCAGTTTCAATATACGATATACCGCTATAAAAACGCAATGCAATATTATCCGACTCTTTCACCAGAATTTGTTCAAACATTTGTGATGCTGCTTCAAATTCTTTTTTCTGAAATTTCATCAGGGCTTCCACGATATTTACATTTCCTCTTCCCGACCGGTTAACAATTAATGCTTTATCGGGTTGATAATACATTTTAAACAACTTATCCGCTGTATAGGAACGAGGTGTAAGTGATAGCACTCCGGCGGTAATCAGTACACCCATCCCGGCTGCGGCTGCCACATATTTCAGATTCGAACGCATCATTTCAATTACGGGCAACAACGGGATTGTTTTCCGGTTTGGGCGGCGCAATGCGTCGAGTTTATGTTTAAGATCCAGAATATCTTCTTCCTGAAGCACCGAAGTCAATTCCTGCTCCAGGGCAATTTCCTTAAACAGGGAATTGTCTTTCACCAAAAGTGACTCAAACTGCTTCATTTCCTTTGCCGTCATCACACCTTTTAGGTACCGCTCTAATTGTTCCTGAATGTTATTTTTCTTCATCGTCTGCTAATGCTTTATATAAGGGGTCGTTTTTTATTCGTGCTTTTAATAATTCCTTGCATTGATATTTGCGTGCTTTTGCGTAATCATCGCTTTTGTATTGCATTTGTTCTGCGATTTCACGCACATTAAACCCCTGTGCAAACAGCTCAAGAATACGTTGACAATCGGGAGATAGCGAACTAAAATGACGAAGATAAATCCGTTTCCGCTCTTCCGAAGGCTCAACGATTTCATAGTCAATATCTGCTGACAGATCAGAATATTCTTCGGTATCGGTGATCCGGATAGTATTCCTCTGCCGTTTATTTAATCGCTGCAGCCAAAGATTTCGGCACACGCTGTAAAAGAACGTTTTAAATGAGCAGCTTAATTTAAGTTCTTCATTTCTAATTCGCTTATAAATAATAATCAGTGCATCCTGAAATAAATCTTCCGCATCTTCGTCCGTTCCGGAATTTCTATTGACCAAATTGATAATACAATCAATATAATTTCGATAAATTGCGGAAATGATCACATTTCTCCGTTGTCTGAGCCCCTCTATATAATCCTGATCACTATAAATTTCTTTTGCTCTCTTATTCATCCGATTTTATTCAAAAGGTAATACAAAAAAAAACATTTTTTTTAATAAAAATACTAACAAAAATTATAATCGTCTATAAGTCAGAGAAATACTCCGGCTTCCGTTTTTTTATAAAGCGTTAAGATAAAACATTATCTTTGGCTTGAAGGATTTTTTTAAAAAAAATGTCCTCAAAAGGTATTACCTTTTTAAAAAAAACGGATTAAAGGTACAGACATTGTTAAGGTCTCAAACCGCAATGTTTTGCGATGTTAAAAATATAAAAAATACAAAATGAAAAACCTGTACACTTTATTAACCTCATCTCTCCTCGTTGCAATAACATTTTTATCCCTGTCCGTATCCGCACAAAATACCTTTTACGGCAATATTTACTACCACGGTGATCCCACCCAACCCATGCCCGGGATTACGGTAAGTATGTCAAACTCGGATATTTCTTTCGCAGAGGAAGTGATAACGGATCAGGATGGGTATTTTACGATCAACAATATACCCGCCGGAACTTTCACCGTTACTGCTGAAACTACCCTTTCCGCCGGAGGAATTGATCTGGCGGATGCCTATCTGGTCATGCTCCATCTTTTCAACCTCCTATCCCTCGATGACTACCAGGCTGCCGCGGCTGATGTGAATGCCAACGGGTTTATCGACTGGGGTGATTACTGGGATATCCTCATTGGCTGGATTATGTACAGCAATCCCTTCCAAAATGATGAATGGCTATTTGATACACAAGAAATTACATTCCAGCCGGTTAAAGATGGCGGAACTACCATAGGCAGTGAACTGGGAGCCACTTGTACCGGAGATATAAACGGCACCTGGATTCCCGACGAAAAATCATCCGGCACGTACCTCCTCAATAATGAAACCGTAACAATTTTTCCGGGAGAAACCCGCGATATTACATTTACCGCCTCCAATTCCCTTACCGTTGCCGGGCTGTATATTGGTATTCAATATAACCCTGCCGTACTTACGATTCAGGGCTATGAAACCACTCCGGAAGCCATGGAATACAATACCATTGAAACACCAGGTCTGCTTGGCTTTCACTGGATGACTAACCCGCAGATGGAATTGCTCACACTGAAAAAAAACGACCCGGTGATCACCCTCACCGTTACGGTTGCTGAAAATGCAACGCCTCAAACCATTACTTTTACCCTCGACGAGGAATCAAACTACATCAGCGCTGCGGGTAAAACACTGAAAAGCAATCCACTGTTTGCGCAATCACTGGAAGTACTAAAAAATGAAAATACAACCACCATCAATGAAACCAGCGACAGGGTTTCTCTCTATCCCAATCCCGCATCGGAATACTTAATTATTGGGACACATAACCTAAACCAGAAAATTGTTATTCATGACATGACCGGAAAAACAGTATGTGAGGCCTCCCTGACAACACTACAAACGCGGTTAAACGTAAGCAGTTTTAAGCCGGGCTACTACTTTTATCAAATTATTAATAAGGATGACGGAACGATCGATCATTCAGGGAAATTAGCCGTTACCCGATAAGCTGCTGTGGACAACAGCAATACATCGGGGTAACACCCTTTACAAAAAGAAAAAGGTTGTCAGAATAACTGGCGACCTTTTTCTTTTTGCGCAACCCACAGCTGGTAAAGGAATTATTCCTATTTTTGTGTACGTAGGTTAGAGGTATGCAAGTGCTTTAGGTAATAATGAACAATCAACCCTTTTTCTTTATTCTCAGAAAACTAGTATTGATAGGAATTTTGTGGGTAGGGCAAATAGCCGTTGCACAGGATAACATCAATACCTATAATATTCAGCAGCAAAGGAATTATGGACTTTCATATTTGAATCAGGATGATTTTGATCAGGCCTTTGTTGTTTATTCTCAGATGAATAATTACGCCGAACAAAACCACGATGAGGCATTACTATTCGAAGCAAAGGCGGGAAAAACAATCGCAGCCTACCTGAACCAGGATTTTGAATTAGCCGATTCGCTGCAGCGGAGTACATTAAAAGGAAGACACGCACCCCAACCCGGAAACGAAAACGCATTGGCCTCGCTGCATTATGTAAGGGCCGGGCTGGCGATAAAAAACAAAGCCTATACGGAAACCCTGCAACATTGTGACTCGGCGTTGTTTCTGGCCATTAACACGGCAACACCCGACACCTCCCTCCTGGGAAGAATTTATAACCTTAGAGGATTATGCTATTTTCGCCTCACACAACATGAAAAGGCGCTTAATGACTATATAAACGCAAAAAAAACTATTGCAAAATTTTCAGTACTTAACCCACTTCATAATGTAAAATACACACAAAACATAGCCATGGTTTACGCTTCGCGGCAAGATTACGACCAGGCCCTCCCCTATTTTGATGAAACGCTGGCATTAAAACAAAAATACAAGCTTCCACCAAGCCGCAGCGATATTAGTTACAACAACAATCTTGGGAGGGTATTTTTCAGCCGGAATGAATACGAAAGGGCTTCAAAACACTTTAACGAAGCCATCCGGATCACGATTACGCTATACGGTCCTGACCACGAATTACTTGGAGATGTATATCTGAATCAGGGCAACCTATATACACAAATTGCCGATTACCCCAAAGCCCGCGAGTATTACAAGAAGGCGCTGACGCTGATCCGAAAATACCGTGGCCCAGACGACCCTGCCTTCCGGATTCTGAATAATAATATTGCCTACACCTATCAACGGCAGGAAGAAAACAGAACCGCGATCGGGTACTACAAAACCGCTATTCATGAAACCGATACCGACCTTAATACTTTAATTGCACTTCGAAATACGGGCCAGTGCTATTTCGGAATCAACAATACGGACAGTGCCGCTTACTATTTCAGGAAAGCAGTGGAACTTGCAGAGAACCAACAGGAAGAGTTACCGGAAGAATATGCACTTGCGCTTCAGGATTACGGCCAGTTCCTTTTAGAGACCAATCAGCACCAGGAAGGAATCCGGCTTCTCTTTAACAGCCTCACACTCTTCACCGAAAATAATACAGCCAACAGGAACAATGAAGCCTATATTCACACTCTTTTGGGAAGTTACTATTCACGACACGACTCAACGCTTCCAACCGCGCTCCATCACTTTCAAAAAGCGCTTATCGCACAAGAAGAATCCTTCGAATCAATAAATTACGCAGATAACCCTGATATTCTTGAAACTGAACTACCCTACGAATTACTGGGCGTTCTGGCGAAAAAAGCAAATGTATTATATAAGCATTACAGGGTAACTAACGACCCGGAGTATCTGAACGCTGCTTCATCAACCTATTCACTTTCCATAGCCTTAATCGACCGGCTAAAAAAAACCTATCGATACGACGAAAGCAAACTCTTTATTTCCGGGCAAAGCAACACTATCTTTCAACAGGCACTACGGGTTGCGCATGATTTGTATACGCTTACCGGAAGCGACACTAACCGTGAAAAAGCTTTTTATTATGCCGAAAAAACGAAATACTCCACTCTTCTCGAGGCTTACCGGGAGAACCTCCTAAGAAAAAATACCATCCCGGAAACTCTTTCAGAAAAACAGGCTACCTTACAAAAGTCACTCGAAAAAAACACAAGAAATCTTTATATTTATCGACAAAACACAATGGTTGACCAGGAGATTATCGACAAATACAATGCAACAATCTTTGATCTAAACCGGACCATCGACCATTTAAACGATTCGATCCGCACCAACTTTCCTGAATACTATTATGCCAACAGTTCACTTGCTGTTATTTCGATTACCGACATTCAAAAAAAACTCCGGCGTAATCAGGTTCTTATGGAATACAGCCTGCAGGACTCCCTGCTCTTTATCTTTTTTATCAGTCAAAAAGAATTCCATCATACCATGGAAGTAATTGTACCTGAATATATTGATTCACTGCGTCACTCCGTTATCTCCGCTGAGTTGGGGAACTACACCGGAAAAGAATATACCCAATTTATTCATGCTTCGCACTACCTTTATACTAAATTCATCGGGCCATTCCGTGATAAATTAAAAAATAAATCCATCATTCTGATTCCGGATTCCAAAGCAGGGTATATCCCGTTTGACGCCCTGATTACCACAAAACCAAACGCCGGGCACATGGATTACCGGAACCTGAGCTACCTGATTCACACAAATACCATAAGTTACTCCTATTCATCGACGCTGCTTTTTGAAAAAGAATCTAGACCCATTCCTTTAAAAAAAGTCAGGCTCCTTGCCTTTGCTCCTGATTATACGCTGCGTCATAATACACCCGTCAATGATACCCTTCTGCGTTCACTGATGCCAATTCCCGGCGCCAGGGAGGAGGTCGAAGGAATTTGCACCCTATACAACGGCGTTGCCCTAACCGAAGAAAAGGCTACGGAACACAACTTTAAACAAAAGGCACCGGATTACGATATTCTACATCTGGCCATGCATACGCTGATTGATGAAGAAAATCCGGCCTATTCAAAAATTATTTTTTCTCCCACAAAACAAGATTCCACCAGCGACGGGCTACTATTTACCAGTGAGCTTTTCACTTTGTCGCTGAATGCACGGATGGCTGTTTTAAGTGCTTGCCAAACAGGAGAAGGAAAAATCAGAGAAGGGGAAGGGATTCTTTCGCTGGCCAGAGGTTTTTTCTACGCCGGTGTTCCCAGTGTAATTATGACCTTGTGGCCGGTCGACGATATCAGCAGTGCCACCATTATGAACGCGTTTTACCGGCAATTAAAAAAGGGGCACAGAAAAGATAAGGCGCTACGGCAGGCGAAACTCGACTTTCTGGCAGCCAGCGACCCCGTAAAATCCCATCCAAGGTTCTGGTCTGGATATATCTCCATTGGTGACCAAAACCCTGTGGTTGCCCCACTCTGGGTTATAGGATATCTGGCATTGGCACTGCTTGCTGCGGGTAGTCTTGGTTGGTTTCTTTTCAGAAAGAAATAAATCATTTCGCTGATGGATTCCGGCGACAAAAATTATTCGTGTATTTTTGCAAAAAAAAATTGTGATTTATCCCGAAAACTTTGAGGTAAAGACCGGATTCGACAAACTCCGCATCATGGTAGAAAACGCCTGTATCAGTGACGCCGGAGTTGCCGCCACCCAACGCATGAAAGCTTCTTTCGCGTACGATACGCTACTGCATAAACTTCGGGAAACGGAAGAATTCCGGCAAATTCTTCTGCTCGGGGAACCTTTTCCCGCGCAGGACTATTTTGATCTGACAGACGACCTGACAGCACTTAAGCTGCCAGGAACGTTCCCAGAGGTGGAGATGCTCGGTTTTTTTAAGGCCTCACTACTTACTTTGGCGGGGATATCCCATTTTTTCTCATCCGAAGAAAAAAACGAACGATTCCCCTTACTCTCCCAATTGAGTAAAAATTTATGGGTGGAGCCTGCCATCCTCCCAAAACTTGAAGGGTTAATCGACGAAAAAGGAATAATCCGGTCGAACGCATCGGAAAAACTCAGGGAGATCAGAAAAAAAATTGAAGGAAAACAAGCCGGGATAGGAAGCCGGATCCATAAAATCCTTGTGCAGGCCCGCCAGCAGGGATGGATTAAAGAAGATACAGAAGTCTCCATCAGAAATGGAAGGCCGGTTCTTCCTGTTCCCGCAACCCACAAAAGAAGGATTAAAGGATGGATTCATGATCAATCGGCCACCGGACAGACGGTCTACATCGAGCCAGCGGAAGTCTTTGAAATCAATAATGAAATCCGCGAACTCGAACTCGACGAGCGGAGGGAAATCATTCGGATATTAATTGCTTTCGCAGATGATATCCGGCCTCATATCGCCGAAATCATTCATGCTTACCGCTATTTGGGTGAATTTGATTTTATCCGGGCAAAAGCGAAAGTGGCCCTTGAAACTGCCAGCACAATGCCGATTCTCAGAAGACGGCCTGTGATGAATATCCGCAATGCACGACATCCTCTTCTCTACCTTACCCTGAAAAAACAGCAACGTAAAGTCATTCCGCTCACACTTGAACTCTCTCATAACGAACGCATTCTTGTGATTTCCGGTCCGAATGCCGGCGGAAAATCAATTTGTCTGAAAACCATCGGCCTGCTTCAATATATGCTTCAATGTGGAATGCTAATTCCAGCCAATGAAAATTCTGAATTTGGAATATTCAGAAATATTCTCATTGATATCGGCGATGAACAATCACTTGAAAACGACCTAAGTACCTATACTTCCCACCTGCAGAACCTAAAGGTATTCCTTCGCAATGCCGACCGCCACACGCTTTTCTTAATCGATGAATTCGGCACCGGGACTGAACCAAATCTTGGCGGAGCAATCGCTGAATCCACGCTCGAAACACTCAACAACCTTAAGGCCTGGGGCGTGGTAACAACACACTATGCCAACCTCAAACTCATGAGTGGAAAACATGAAGGTATTGTGAATGGTGCCATGCTTTTCGACAGCAAGAAGCTACAACCCCTATTTATGCTTCAAACAGGCAAACCAGGAAGTTCGTTTGCCTTTGAAATGGCAAGAAAAATTGGGTTCCCGGAAGAAATTCTGGAACTGGCAGGGAAAAAAACAGGAAAAAAACAACTTGATTTCGACCAGCAACTCCACCAAATGGAAATCGAAAAAAAAGACCTTACACAAAAACAGACCGAAGTTCAGCTGGCCGATGAATTACTGAAAGAAATTCTTGAAAAATATAAAACAAAAATCAAACTGCTCGAAGAACAACGAAAAAAGATACTTGAGGAGGCCCAACAAGAAGCCAAACAAATTATTGCCACAGCGAATTCACGTATTGAGCATACCATAAAAGAAAGCAGGGAAGTACAGGCAGAGAAGGAAAAAACAAAAACCCTGCGCAAAAAGCTAACCGCTGAGGCTGCCCAGAGCCAAAAAAAACACCACCAGCAATTCATCCGTTTAAAAGAAGAATTAAAAGAAATCACAGTTGAAACCGGGGAAGAAATCCCCGTCCTTTTGCCCAAAGCTGGGGAAATCTTCAAAAAAGGAGATGCGGTAAAAATCAAAGGGCAAAAAGAATCAGGAGTCATCACCTCCATCCGGGGTAAAAAAGCTACCATTGAGTTTGAAAATATGCGAATACGTGCCGAACTGGATACCCTGGAAAAAGCCGAGCCACACCAAAAAGGGAGCCGATCGGTCAGGCTTACAACGGCTGCCAGCGGAAATATTATTCACGATCTCACGCTAAAAACCGCCAATTTCAGAATCAGCATTGATGTAAGAGGCCAAAGAGCAGAAGAAGCCCTTTCAACCCTTGAAAAATATATTGATGACGCCCTGTTATTGCGCATTCCGGAGATAAAAATCCTGCATGGTAAGGGAAACGGAATACTTCGGGAAGCCATCCGCAATTTTCTAAAATCCATGCCGGAAGTACAGAATTATAAAGACGAGGATCTGGAAAGAGGAGGCTCAGGCATCACGACTGTCCGTCTTCGTCTGTAATTCCTGCCGAAGTGCATAGGGCAATCGCTCCACAATCAGCGCATACGAATCGTCAATCCATTGGTATAATTCGGCATCAGCTATTGAACCATCAACCACAATCGTATTCCAATGCACCTTATTCATATGGTATCCGGGTTGAACCGCCGGGTATTGTTCACGTAAGGCCTGCGCTTTCTGAGGATCACACTTCAGGGCCAATTTAAAATCATCTTCGGTATCCGTAAGGGCAAACATTTTCCCCATCACTTTAAAAACCAGGGTCGTTTCATCGAAGGGAAAACACTCACTCACAGCGGGTTTTGCCAGACAATAATCTCTAAATTCTTCAATATTCATACAAACGATATTCGGTTACAGCTACAAAGATAAGCAAGACGGTGTAGTTAAACACCCCAAAAAGCAGTGCGTAAAACTAAAATACGTATCTTTGCCTTACTTTGGTAAAAAGTGTTTATTATGGACGAAACAAACAACACAAACACAAACCCTAAGCAACGAAATTCTGAACTCAGCAAGTCGAAAAACATACTTAAGTTACGAAAAAAAATTGCATTACAGGGAGGCGGCACTCAAGCAATTGAGAAGCAAAAGGCCATTGGAAAAATGACAGCAAGGGAAAGGATACTTGCCCTGGTTGACCCTAACTCATTCCATGAATATGACCTTTTCGTGCAGCATGCCGGAAGGGATTTCGATATGGATAAAAAGTTTCTTCCCGGAGATGGAGTCATCACGGGAACAGGAACCATAAATAACCACCCGGTATGTATCTTTGCTCAGGATTTTACAGTTGCAGGCGGATCGCTGGGTTATATGCATGCCAAGAAGATTACAAAAATCATGGATCATGCCATGAAACTACAGGTTCCACTGATTGGGATTAACGATTCAGGGGGAGCAAGGATTCAGGAAGGAGTTAATTCTCTGGCTGGTTATGGTGAAATTTTCTACCGCAACACTCAGGCTTCCGGAGTCATCCCTCAAATTTCAGTAATACTCGGCCCCTGCGCTGGCGGTGCAGTATACAGCCCTGCCCTGACTGACTTTGTCTTCGTGGTAGATAAGATCTCAAAAATGTTTATAACCGGACCGGAAGTCATCAAAACCGTATTAGGGGAAGAAATTTCCATGGAAGATTTGGGCGGAGCAAAAGTGCATGCAGAAATTAGTGGAAATGCACATTTCTATGCTGAAAGTGAAGTGGAGTGCTTCGAACAAATCAAACAACTGGTCTCCTACATCCCCTGGAATAACAAATCAACAGCAATCCCATTCCCCAAAAAATCGCCCAAAACGCGGCAGTATAAAATTGATAATATTTTTCCATCCAACCCCAAACAACCATACGACGTCAGAGATATCATCCGGTCGATTTCTGACAACTCTGAATTCATGGAGATTATGGAAAAATTCGCATCAAATATTGTCATCGGATTCGCGCGTATGGCCGGGAATACAGTAGGCTTTGTAGCTAACCAACCATTGGTGCTTGCCGGTGTACTTGACGTCGATTCCTCCGATAAAGCAGCCCGGTTCGTCCGTTATTGCGATGCCTTTAATATTCCCATGATAACGCTGGTCGACCTGCCCGGATATTTACCTGGGATCGATCAGGAGCACAGCGGAGTAATTCGTCACGGAGCCAAAATCCTTTATGCTTTCAGCGAAGCTACAGTACCCAAAATTACCCTAATCATGCGAAAAGCATATGGGGGAGGCTATATTGCCATGTGTTCACACCACTTGCGTGCCGACTTTGTGTTTGCCTGGCCATCGGCCGAAATAGCAGTGATGGGTCCGGAAGGTGCTGCCAATATTATTTTCAGAAATGAAATAAAAAATTCAGAGAACCCAGACGAGGTAAGAAAACAAAAGGTTAAAGAATATAAAGAAAAATTCGCAAACCCTTATGTGGCAGCCGCCTACGGTTATGTCGATGCAGTAATCGAAACGGAAGAAACCCGCGATATGCTAATCCATGCCATCGACATCTCCAAACAAAAACGCACAGACTCTCCGGAAAAAAAACATGGACTACCTCCATTTTAATATCAGACGTAGTCGTTATTATTTTTAATTAAAATGTTGAAATATGCGATATAAAAGTGCACCAGAAGGGTATAAATTTCTTAATGTGGAAAACGGACGCTATAAAACCATGCTCACCACAAAATTCGTTTCACGGGAAAAATTTATCCCCAATGATCCAAAAAAAATATACAGTGTCATTCCAGGAACTATCCGGGAAATTTATATCAAAGCCGGATCGAAAGTTAAAGAAGGCGATACGATGATGATTCTGGAAGCCATGAAAATGATGAATAATATTCTTGCACCTGAATCAGGAATTATCAAATCGATTCATGTGGAAAAAGGGATAGTTGTACCCAAATCGGCTCTTCTCATTGAATTTGAGTAACACTCACAGGGATGCGGGAAAGAGGGGGTTGGTTTTTTCAATATAATCCAATATTTCCTCTTTTCCGTTTTTCGTAACACTACTGCTCAGAATACAGGGAGGCAATGACTCCCATGATTCCAGTAAAGTACGTTTATAGGAAGCCATATTGCTGCTAAGTTGGTTCACTCCCAATTTATCGGTTTTTGTAAAAAGCAACAAAAAAGGGATCTCATTAACAGCGAGCCATTCCATAAACTCCCGGTCGTTGTTCTGCATTTCGAGGCGGGCATCGATTAAAAGAAAAACCGATAAAAGATTTTTTCGACGGGTAAGATAATCCCGAATCATCTTATCCCATTTCTCGGCCACAGATTTTGACAATTTCGCAAAACCATACCCCGGAAGATCTACCAGATACCAGGTTTCATTCATCAAAAAATGATTGATCAAACGAGTTTTCCCGGGTTTCCCGCTAATTTTTGCCAATCCTTTACGATCGGTTATCATATTAATAAGCGAAGACTTTCCCACATTTGAGCGCCCAATAAAGGCATACTCCGGAAGGTCAGGGGGTGGGCAGCGTTGCAAATCAGGGCTACTGCAAATAAAAGTGGCGGAGTGTATCTTCACGAACCCGGATCCTCCTCCTTTGTTTTCAGATACGAAGTTACATACCGTTCATATTTCAGGGTAGTTATATCCCTGATTGTCACTAAAATACCAGTCTCTTCCACATCACCAAAAGTATCATTCAATGAAGTACCGAATACCCTCATAGTAGGCGACAAATTCATATATGCATTGACCAATGGGGGTATATTTTCACCACGGCTTCGCACTTCACGAACCAAAACTTTATAATCGGCATCATAGGCATTTCCGGCAAAAAGGGTAGTAAGGAATTCGGTATCCAAATTAATTTCAAGCGGCACATGCGGGGTTACAAGTTTTTCAGGATCCGGGAAATAGAGTTGCATAAACTTTAGAATGATATTACGTGCCATGGAATTAAAATGCGGATACATCGTAATTTTTCCAAAAAAATATTCGGTGTCGGGATAATCCACGTGCAACGATCCGATCCCATCCCAAAGATTATCCAGAGCAAAAAGACCTTTTCTTTGGTCACGACTAGCCTGAAAAAGAGGCTGCACAAACGAGCGTCCCAGCTCCACCGTATGGGGAAGATACGTAGAAACAAAATGCGGGGAAAAGCTAAAAAGATGGCCCGTGGCACTTCGCGCGCGTCCCGAAGCATCAACAAAAATATCCTTCCCATGAATAAACCGATATCCTCCAACAATTTCCTGTTCCTCAGGATTCCAGACGATAAGCTGATAAAATGGCTTTTCATCGGTATCGTAATGGTCAATATCAGCAGCATTTCCGGTACCTCCGCCAGCCAAACGGAATGTTTCTTCCCTTAGCCTTCCCACTTCCTCCATCAGAACCGGACAATCATGAGCAGTAAATACATAAATTGCATTACTGCCGGCATTTGTTTTTCTGACAAAACGAGCCCGATTCAATTCTGAAAGAATCCGGGAGCGTTCAATTTTTTTTATGATATCCTTCATACTTCTTTATCAACACTAAATTCAGCATTTGGATCTTTTTCCAGCCGATACACGTGATTTTTAACGCGTTGTGCCCATTCCACATCGCGGTAGCGATTATCAAAAACTGTCCAGGGAATCGGTTTTCCAAAAACAATTCGTATATTCTTATCTTTCAAGCGATAAGCTTCATCAACCAGATACATCATCTCGATATTAAACCGTATGCCTAAAAACTTTCTCCATCGGGCAATCCGATAAAAACGTTTGGAGTTATGGCCGGAAATAAACACAGGGATAATATCGCGTTTTGTGTGTTTTGCTTTCGTGAGGAATGTTTTTTTCCATTCCAGGTCACAAATGTCTCCTTTATTTTTTCGGGAACAAAGCCCGGCAGGAAAAATCAAAAGCGTATCCTCCCCGCGGTAAGCCATTTCAAGACGACGTACGTTGGAGGCATTGGAACCCAATTTATTCACTGGGATAAAATACCTACGCATATTTTCGAGGTACATTAGAAAGTCATTCACTTGAAAAATCAAATTCTGTCGGATAGGAATAACCGCATGAAAAAGAGCCATTCCATCAAATCCACCCAACGGATGGTTGCTGGCAAAAAGAATCCGTCCCTCTTTCGGAATATGCTCCAGCCCCTGGGTTGTAACAGACACACCAAATTCATCCATCAACAGGGTGCTAAATTCCAGCCCCACCTTTCCGTTTGCGCGCTGCATCAAAGCGTTGATATCATCAATATGCGCTATTTTCCGAAGGTAACGAATGACGAACCCCGGGATTTTGTCGTATAACCCCGGAGATTTTTCCTCCACTACTTCACGCAGATCGATATGACCCACCTTTATTTCACTCGTATCAAGCGCCTTATCATCCATTGTACGCTGCTTTTATTTTACAAAAATAGGGAATAATCCGGAAAACAGTTTCCATAGGCGAAATTATTTGAATTCGACTGCCTGAACTTCATAATCACACCCACAGATACCTCCCACCAAAAAACTAATCTAATCGATTGAATTTCAATGATTTTATATACCTGAATATTTTTTTCTTCCCGAAAATGCAACAATTGTTAATAATTTGTGGTAAAATGTGGAGAATTGTGGGAGGATTTAACTTATCTTTACATCACGATATGGCAGAAGATCAATTTCTCATCGGGTCGTATGAATGCAAAATCGATGCGAAAGG
>Ga0265295_1005599_pt1 | contig 15819 bp, 14 predicted proteins | sample Munlansysbiofilm_FD_192503 | JGI IMG/M metagenome (GOLD analysis project Ga0265295, IMG submission 192503) | Leachate microbial communities from a municipal landfill in Southern Ontario, Canada - Methane capture system biofilm | ecosystem: Engineered > Solid waste > Landfill > Unclassified ... | reverse complement strand
GTAAGGTTTAAGCATCTTAGATAAGCCCGACGGTTGTTGGGCTTATCTTCTTTTATCACTAATTAAGAATATATGTTAAGTTGCTTTCCACAACACAACCCCTTTTTCGGCTTGTGTTTTCACGATGACTTGATCGTTTTGCATGTGCTTGATGAGGATAGATTCGATGATGGCATCATTAGGGGTGAGCTCTTTTCGACCAAGCTGTTCGTAAGCATACTCTTTTGCTTCTTTAAGTGAGTATATCTCTTCCCACCCTGTATCAAAAAAAGTACTCTTATAAGCAATCTTTTTTTCATTTAAAATCTCTATAAATTGTGCCACTCTAAAACATCCCGCCGATGAACAATCGTCTTCTTCTTTGCGTGTGTGTGCTTTGACTAAGTCTTCCACAAGCTTGTTGATGCGGTATTTCCCCCAGCCGACGTAAATGCCAAGTTGCTTGCTTGCACTTAGCATTTTTTCAATCTTTTGCACGTCATTAATTGCAGGAGTCATAGAAGCGATGACAATGTCATATTGTGTTGTCAGCGCAAAAGAACCCCAATCGCTTTGATGGGTTTGGACATGGTGTGACACGCCTGTTTGGGTGGCATCTTCATCGAGCGCTTTTAGCATATCCTTTGAAACATCAATGGCAGTGACACGAGCTCCTTTTTGTGCAAGAGGAATGCTCATAGAACCCTTTCCCGCACCAATGTCAAGAACAGACATATTGTCAAAAAGAACATCGTTTTCGTGACACCAGTTTAAGATATGATGGACATCTTTGCTCATTGATGCGTCATTAAAGCGTGGATAACGCTTTGCCATGTTGTCCCAAAAAGCCAACTTTGCTTCCATGAAAATCCTTTAAAATTCGTTATATAATTGAAACTATAACGAATTTTAAAGGGAAGTACAAGGCTTAGGTGTTTAAATTTGAACCATTGTGTGATATTGGCTTGGTTTTGCAAAAGAGCGATTGACGGAGGGGAGGCTAAAGGTACTTTCATAAAAGAGTTGGTAAAAGAATTTGGCTTCTTCTAAAACATCGAAATGGTAAAGCGTTGGGTGGAGCATATTGGCGATGTGCATCAAGCCTAAAATCCAACGAGGGCTTCCAAAATCAAAACAAGGTGCAAGGTGTGTGTAGATGCGTTTGTGTTTGACTGCGTTGATAGCAATGCCTTGTTTTTCGCAGAAATCGTAAAATTCATTCAGTGGGCAATCTAAAAATGACGAAATAAAAATAACGTCTGGATTGAGTTCATTGAGTAATGGGGCAGAGATTTTTCGTCCAGGTCTTCCTTGCAAATCCAAACTTTTATTGATACTAATGCCTCCTGCCATCTCGACCAATTGGTTTTCAAGGCGTTCCTCTTCAAGGGCAAACAGAGGTTTTCCCATCACATAATAGACACGTGGTTTGGTCTGTATTTTGGGAAGCTCTTGTGTGATTATGGCAATTTTGTCTCGCATATAATCCAGTAACCTCTCAGCCGTCTTTTCTTGATGCGTCATTTTGGCAAGATAGTTGATGGTGTTGGTATAATCGTCAAAGTTTTGAATATTTACATGTAAACGTTTTAGCCCGTCTCCTTGTAAAAGTTCTTCCCAACATGCCGTAACCTCTTTTTGCTCTTTTATACCCAATGTTGCGAGTGTTCCTTCAACGATTTCTAACGCTCTTGTCAGTGGATAGCCACCTTCAAAACCATCTTCATTGAAGATTTTTTCGGCAGGTTCTCCTTTAATAGGAAGAATGTGATGGCAGTGTGAACAGGTGTTGTTGCGATAGCTTGGACTAATGGCTCTTAACTTTGCACCCATCGGACCGTAAAAATCTCGCTCAAAAATCAATGCACCGCACCGAGGACAGTAGGTGTTAAGGCACTCCGTTCCAGGGGAGTTGAAAAGATAGACGTAATTAAGATGCGATAAGAGTTTTTTGTAAAGGGTTTCAGACGCTAAGATAGAAGGCTCTAAGGTGATGCTTGCATCGTCAATGGGAATAAATCGCATGATTTGAAGGGGAATGTCTTTGGAGATGTTTGCCAACGTTTGTGCAATTTTTAAAAGCTCTTCTTCGTTGTCTGTTTTATGAATGCACGCCACTTCAACGTGCACACCTTGATGGTGAAAAAGCTCGATATTGCGTAATACAGGCTTGTAGCTGGACGCACCGCAACTGCGGTAAATATCGTTGCATAAGCCTTTGAGTCCAATATTGACAAAATCCAAATAAGGAGAGAGTAAGGCTAGGGATTGGGGTGTAAAATAGCCGTTAGTAGAACATCCTGTCAAAAGTCCATGTTTTTTAGCCAGTGTGCAAATCTCTAAAAAGGTGTAAAACGAGGCTAGAGGGTCATTCATAAGAAAAACAATGCCATCACACGCTTGCTCTAGGGATTGGTTAATAATTTGCATCGGCGAAAGCTTTTTGAGTGCAGGGCTTTGCACGTCCATCTCCTTAGCAACTACCGTTGAGATACACCCTAAACAGTCAAAATTACACCCTGTAGTGCTAATTTGCAAAAACTTGGCACGAGGGTGAAAGTGCAGCACAGGCATGGTTTCTGCCGAAATGGGCGCTACGACAAGGTATGTGTTTGGAAAACGCTCTATCATGGCATGGTCTTGACATTCATAACGACCACACGCTCCAATGCCTTTTTCTTCGACATGGCATCGTCGTTCACAGATTGGACAAATCATAAACTATCCTTTTGTTGCTATAACTTAAAATAGGTTTCTAAATCCTCGTCACTGAGCGTGACACCAAAAAAGAGCTGATAAAATGCTTTGACTTTGTCTTCAATTTTATAGGGATAGCGTGCTGGATAGAGTCTACTTGCAATCCAATGTGCTCCAAGAATCCGCATAAAGGAGGGAGGGCGGTCTGTCCAATTAAAAGGTGATTTTGGGACTAGGTAAATGCGTTTATTTTGAACGGCTTTGAGAAGTGCCCACTTTTTATCGTTAAAGATGGTTTTGTAAAACGCAGGATTTTGCACGATGATTACCTCAGGATCATACACAACAACCTGTTCAAAACTGACTTCTTGTAATCCTACAACGTTATTTTGAACACATTTGTGTACTAAGTTACCTCCAGCAAGCGCTAAAGGTTCTGAATGAAAAGAGATGTCGCATTCTGTTTGGAGTCCTAAAGCTCCCTCCGCATAATAAACCTTGGTACGCTCTTTTTCAGGGATGCCTGAGACAAATGTTTTTAGTTCATCTAAGTAGGTTTGCGCCATGTGAGCCAGTGCATTGGCACGTTCTTCTTTATGCATCACCCGACCAAGATAACGAAAAACCTCAGGATAGTTTTGCGAGTTGTCAATATTGACTTTGAGCGCAGGAATGGTAATACGTGCTAAATCTCTAGCTGTTCTTTCATTAAGGAGGGGTGTATCCCAGGTAATAATAACATCGGGTTTTGCTGCTATGATTGCTTCTAAATTTGGAATATTATTGCCATGCCAGCCTCCTAAAATAGGTAAATTCATAAAATGATCACTCAAAAATTTTTTACCATCACTGTTATCTTGGTTGGTTTGTGGAAAATTTACACCAATAAGTGGGGTGTCATCAATGACATAAATCATAAAACTAATCGGTGGTGCGGAGCCATAAATGCGTGTAATTTGCTCAGGCAGGGTGATAGTTTTACCCGAAACATCAACAAAAGTGCGTGTTTCATTGGCAAAAAGAGAGAGACAAAAAAGTAAAAGAAAAACCAATAAATGCATGGAATACCCCCAAAGATTTTTTTCATTGTATAAATAAATATATAATGAAAACATTAAAAAATTATTTGAGGGATTTGAACGTTGATGATGAATAGCTTACACTCAAATACCTAATATAACAGCGGATGCTTCAAAGAACATATAGGCTTCTTCATTGATTTTTAGTCCCAATGTTTCAAAAGTATCGTTGGTAATCGTTGCTGTTAGAGTGTTTTTACTTTCAAGTTCTACTGTGATTTCTGTGTGAGTCGTATCACTTTCAAGATAGATAGCTTTTCCTCTTAAAAGATTTTGGTATGCTCCCTCAGGCTTCGTTTTTGAAACCATAATAGAGTTCGCTTTAATAATGGCGATGGCACTCTCTTTAAGATGGAGTCCTAAGGCTTCATAACTGTGTTTTGTAATACTCGCATAGATTTTATCGATTCCTTTAAGTGTTAGTTCTATTTGAACATGGATATTTCCTTGATGGATCGCACTGATAATGCCTACAAGTTGGTTACGAGCACTTAATTTAAATGAAAGACGGCTTAAGGTTTGAACAATGCTCAAGAGGTCATCGCTACTGCCAAAAATATCTAAAAATTGTTGATGTTTTATTTGAAGATTGTGGAAAGCATCAATGATCTCTTCGCCTTTTGGGGTTAGAAAAGTTCCTCCTCCTCCTTTGCCACCGCTTATTTTCTCAACCAATGGGGTTTCTGAGAGATTATTCATCGCATCGACTAAGTCCCAAGCGGCTTTATAACTCATCTTCATCACTTTGGCTGCGGCATAGATAGAGCCATGTTCTCGGATACGCTCTAAAAGTTCAATGCGTCCTTTACCAAGATAATTTTTGTTACTTTTTTTCATCCAAAGTCGTGCTTCTAGCATTCTAATGACCTTTCATCGCTCTTTATACTTTGAAAAGTATAACCAAATCACAAATCAATCGTCAATTTTTTAGAATAAGCTTCTTGATGTACGTCATAGATTGCCTCAAAGCGAGACGATAGAATTACCGTTGTATTTATATTTATATTACGTTACAATACTAATGTCTTCTACAGATTTTTTGTTCTTTATCGTTGTGTACTTGATATACATAACGATTCAATAGAAATTTTAGGATTTAAAGAAAATGCATTTATAAGGAGAGAAGATGCTCAGTGAAAAACTATTATCGTTTGCCCTTTTTGGAATTGACCCTGTTCTTTGGATTTTGGTTATTATGAGTGTGGTTGCTGTAGGGATAATGATAGAGCGTTTTTTGGCGTTTCGTATGCTTCAAAAAGAGTACCAAACCATGGATTATTATGCGTTGCGGTTGAGCCTTGAGTCGCATTTAAGCATTTTAGCAACATTTGGAAATAATGCTCCTTTTATTGGGCTTTTCGGAACAGTCTTAGGAATAATTCAAGCGTTTCATACTATCGGCTCTAACAATGCGTTTGATGTTCAGCCTATTATGCAAGGGATTTCTGAAGCATTGATTGCAACGGCGACAGGGCTTTTTGTCGCTATCCCTTGTGTGATGGCTTATAACTATTTTACCAGACGTGTTAAAGTGGTTTTAACACACAAAGAGGCGCAACTCAATGAAGCGTGAGCCTGTTTATGAAAGTGACATTGCTGAAATTAATATGACGCCTTTTGTGGATATTGTTTTAGTGATTTTGGTTATTTTTATGGTGACAGCCACTTTTGTTACCCAAGGCAAAATTCCGCTCAATCTCCCACAAGCCTCTAGTGCCCAAAATCATAAAGATGAGCAGAAACCTCTTGTTGTGTCGCTGAAGGAAACGGGAGAACTCTATTGTGATGATGTGGCACTTTCCATAGAAGCGTTGGATGCAAAAATAGCGCAAATACGTAGTAAAGAGCCTTATGTTCTCCTTCGCAGTGATGCAAAGACACCCTTTGAACATGTGGTAAAGGTTATTGATATTTGTAAAAAGAACCATATTAATACATTTGCTATTCAAACTACAAAGGGAAAAATGTGAAAATATCGCATTTTTTTGTTGCATCTTTAGGGACATGTTTACTCCATTTTTTAATGGCATATCTGCTTTTTATAGGCAGTGCCACGTTCTCTCAACCAGCTCTCAAAGAATGTATGCTCACACAGGTACATTTGATAGAAGAGCCTCAACCTAGACCACATCAAGAGGAGATTCAACAAGAGCTTCCACATAAAATTGAGCCTATTGTTGAGAAAAAATCTGAGAAAAAAGTTTTTAGAGCGTTGGAAAAAACCATTTCTGCTCAAAAGTCCATTTCAAAGCCTTCTTTAGAGTTTGAACGCACCGTTTCACATAAGCCTTTAGCAGAAGAAATAGCAGGTATACAAGCAAGTGAATCTACTGTGCACGAATATTCTCAACCTAGTGCATCAGAACATAAAGATGAGATCCTTCTCGTGTATCTTGCTAAAGTAAGAAAAAAAATTCAAGGGAGCCTTCGTTACCCCTCTTTGGCAAAAAAGATGGGGATGGAGGGTGAAGCTATCGTAGCCTTTTTCATTCATGCCAATGGTATGGTAGATGCCTCATCAATCAAAATCGCAAAATCCAGCGGGAAAACTGTTTTAGACCGTAATGCCATTGATGCCGTGATAGAAGCACTTCCCTTTGACCTTCCGCCGTATAAAGATATGGAAATTAAAGTACCCGTTGTTTTTAAATTAACGTCTTAGGGAGCTTGGAATATGCCAATGCGTTTTAAATTTCATGGATATGGAAAATTGAAGCCATATGCTTTTTATTGTGAAGTTAAAAAGGAAATAGTATGAAAATTATTGTGTTAATGTGTCTGTTTTTACTCATCGGTTTGGAGGCACGTGAGATTGTCGATATGAGCGGTCGAAAAGTTGAAATTCCTGAGAAAATTACCAAAGTTTTTGGGACATCTCCTCCCACAACGTATATGATTTATACCTTAGATGATTCCTTGATTGTGGGGTTGAACTTTAACCATGCAAAAGGCAATAATGCCTCTTCTAATCTTCTAAGCCCACATTTTATGGCGCTTCCCATTGTGGGTGGGCTTCAAGGTGGTGGTAATAATATGAACAGGGAAACCCTGCTTTCCTTGCACCCTGATGTGGTGTTTTCATGGAACAATAATGCCTCAGGAGGGCTAGCGCAGTATCTGCTTGAAAGCAGTCGTATTCCCACCGTTAATGTGGATCTTGAAGGGATTGAGAGTTTACCCAAAGCGTATCTGTTTTTGGGTTCGGTTTTGGGTAAAGAAGAGAGGGCACGTGTTTTGTCTGCTTATGCAAGTAGGGCACTTGAAAAAACACAAGAAATTGTACATGCGCATCAGGCAAAACGTTTTGTTGTCTACTATGCACAAGGCGTGGATGGGCTTGCGACGGAGTGCGACAACTCTTTTCATTACCAAGCCATTAAGTATGCAGGTGGCATCAATCCGCATTTGTGTGAGATGAAAACAGGCTTTGGGCAAGAAAAAGTCTCTTTAGAGCAAGTGTTGCTTTACAATCCCGATGTCATTATCGCTCAAGAAAAAGATTTTGTTGAAAATGTAAAAAAAGATTCCAGATGGCAGTCGGTGAAGGCCATCAAAGAAGGTAAAGTTTTTCTCGTTCCCAAAGTTCCTTTTAACTGGATCGACAGACCGCCTTCGTTTATGCGTCTTTTGGGCGTACGTTGGCTGACACATGTGCTATACAACACACCGAATACTGCGCAATTTAAGCGTGAAATGCAGGAATTTTATCAACTCTTTTTGAACATTGATGTGCATGAGCAACAGATCAATCAGATACTGGGTCTTTCATGAAAAATTCGATTCTCTTTGGGCTTATTCTTTTTTTACTTGGGGGAAGCATGTTGGTCTCTTTGGCACTGGGGCGTTACGAGATACACCTTGACACCCTTTGGCAACTGTTGGTGTGGAAACTTCTTGGAATAGGAAGTGCGCCTCATGATGTTGCGATGCTATCCAACATTGTTTTTGATATTCGTTTACCACGTATTTTAGCCGTTGTGCTTGTAGGGGCTGCTCTTTCGGTCTCAGGGGGAACATTTCAAGCGATGTTCGTTAATCCTTTGGTCTCTCCTGGTATTTTAGGGGTGTTAGCAGGCGCTTCGTTTGGTGCAGCTTTAGGCATTATGGTGTGTGAAGAGTGGATAGGTGTGCAATTTTTTGCGTTTTTATTCGGTTTTGTAGCCGTCATTCTTGCGCTTGGGGTAGCAAAGATTTATGGGAGCGGTGGCTCAAAAATGATTCTTTTAGTGCTAGGCGGTGTTGTCTCCAGCGCTCTTTTTTCCGCACTGCTCTCTGTTGTCAAGTTTGTGGCTGATCCGTACAATAAGCTTCCGGCCATTGTCTATTGGTTGATGGGTTCTTTTAGTGCGGTGGATATGAAAATGGTGACACAAGTAGCACTTCCTTTGGCGCTAAGCACACTGATACTTTCTTTGATGGGCAAATACCTCAATGTACTCAGTCTTGGCGATGATGAGGCAAAAGCTCTTGGGGTACGTGTTGCTTGGGTGCGTAACAGTGCTATCCTACTTGCAACGTTGCTGAGTACTTTAACGGTTGTTGTGGCAGGTATGATTGGTTGGGTGGGGCTTATCATTCCACACATTGCACGGTTTTTAGTGGGTGCGAACAACCGTGTTTTACTGCCCATGTGTACCTTGCTGGGTGCGACTTTTTTAGTCATTGTCGATACATTGTGCCGTACGTCGCTGAGCATTGAAATTCCCATAGGCATTGCAACCTCACTCATTGGTATTCCCATTTTTGTTCTAGCTCTTCGCAATGCGAAAAAAGGATTTGCATGAGTTTTTACAGTGCCAACAATCTTCATTTTTCCTACAACGATAAAGCCATTTTAAAAGGCATTGACCTTCACATTGCGCAAGGGTCGATTGTCTCGCTTTTAGGGCCCAATGGAACGGGAAAAAGTACATTGATGAAGCTTTTTTTAGGGCTATTAAAACCTAGAAGCGGTGAAGTGATTTTAAAAAACAAGCGCTTGGAGAGTTATTCGGTCAAAGAGCGTGCTTTACATGTAAGCTATGTGCCACAAAGTACGCATGTCGCTTTTGCGTTTTGCGCCCTTGATATTGTGCTTATGGGGCGCATTGCTTTTGAGTCATGGTTTCAAAAAGCACGTTTATTGGATATTCAAAAAGCACGAGAAGCGATGGAGCGACTGGGGATTTTGCATCTGGAAAAGCGCACCTTCCAAACACTCAGTGGTGGTGAAAAACAGTTGGTTCTCATCGCACGCTCTTTAGCGCAAGGGGCAAAGATATTGGTCATGGATGAGCCTGTTTCAGGCTTGGATTATGGTAACCAGCTCCGCCTTTTGGAGACGATTTTAAGCCTCTCAAAGGAGGGTTATACCTTTTTGAAATCAACCCATTTCCCTGAACATGCGTTGATGTTAGGTGGTTATACCTATGCGTTAAAAGAGGGTTATGTTCTAGCGCATGGGCTTACATGTAAGACCATTACGCAAGAGTTGATTAATGAGTTATACAACACCGATATTGTTCTAAAAGAGACAGTATGCGGTTATCCTGTGTGTATTCCAAAGTTTGTGAAGACTAAACAGTAGGAGGGATGAGGAATTTTCTATTTTAGGGCAGGGTGGATTTAACGTTATATAAAATAAAACATAATGTTTTTGTATTACTTTTAAGGAGAGAGAGATGAAATTTAACGTTGGCTTGGCGCTTTCATTGTTAAGTGTATCTGTGTTAATGGGTGAGACATTTGAACTTGGAAAGATTGAGGTGACATCCGAAAAAGATATCAGTGCAAATCAGACAACACAATCTATTGATGCACAAACAATGAAGGAGAGGGAAAGCAAAAATGCTGTGGAAGCATTGATGGAAGTACCAGGTGTGTTTGTCGAACAAACAGGGGCTAAGAATCAAATGGATGTTCGTATTCGAGGGTTTAAAAAAAGCCGTGTTCCTGTTTATGTAGATGGTATTCCTGTGTATGTTCCCTACAATCGTGAAACGGATTTAAGTCGTTTTACAACCTATGATTTAAGTGCAATAGAGGTTTCAAAGGGTTATGTTTCACCGATGTATGGGGCAAATACAATGGGTGGTGCAATTAATCTTATTACAAAAAAACCAACGAAAGAGTTTGAAGGCGAAATCGGAGTAGGCGTTTTTAGTGGCAAAGGTCAAGAAGAATACTTAACACTTGGAACAAATCAAGGCACATATTATGGGTTGATTTCTGTTTCAAATTATCAAAGAGATTATTTCAAGTTGTCCAATGACTATACCGCTGCTGGTTATGAAAATGGTGGTAAGCGTGAAAATTCAGATTCAAAGGATCAAAAAATCAATATCAAAGTAGGATACACACCCAACGATACAGATGAATATGCATTTAATTATATTGCGCAAAGAGGAGAAAAAGGGCAACCTTATTTTGCAGATAGCCAAACAGGTTTTATTAATAATGGTCAATATAAACGCCATTGGTACTGGCCAGAATGGGATAAAACAAGTTATTATTTTTTAACGAAGACGGCTCTTAGCAATACAACTATTTTAAAAACACGATGGTTTAGAGATGAGTTTTATAACAAAATGGAATCGTACAATAACTTACCATCGACAAGTCCCCTCATTACCGAAGCTTCCAAATACGATGACTATGCGTTAGGGGGGAATATTGAACTTGACTTCAAATTGACCGATGCGCAAAAGCTTAAACTATCGGTCATGCAAAAAAACGATTATCATAAAGATATTAATTCCAAATCTCCTGGTGCGAATGTTCATGCAGAAGGGAAAACGACGTCTTATGGGTTTGAGTATTCATTAAAAGCTACAGAAAAGCTTACATGGGTTGTTGGCGCATCGTACGATAAAAATGAAGTGAAAAAAGCAGAATATAGAAATAGTGCAAAAACAGTGATACAGGGTGAATTTGAAACAGGTGAAGAGAGTGCTTTCAATCCAGAAACAGCATTGTATTATACACTCAGTGATACGACAACCTTGTATGGAAGTGTGGCAAAAAAAAGTAATATGCCTACTTTAGCGGATCGCTATTCAACAAAATTTGATACAACGCTTCCCAACCCCAATTTAAAAGCAGAACGTTCTATGAACTATGAAATTGGAATTGAACAAAAACTTGGGGATACTCATTTGGCAAAAATGGCATTTTTTATGTCGAAGTCGGATGATTATATTGCGAGTGTTGATATTAATTCATCGCATAAACAGTATCAAAATATTGGCAAAGAAGAGCATAAAGGTATTGAAGTCTCTTTGGATTCTTATTGGAGTGACGCTCTTTCTAGCAGCCTTTCTTACACCTATATTGATGCAGATATTAAGGATAATGCTACAAACCCTTATGTGACAGATATACCAAAACATAGCATAGCGGGGCGTCTTAAATACTCTCCTATTGCCACAGTTGATATTATCCCACAGTTTCGTTATGAAAGTGAACGCTATATGAGAAGCGAAGCTGTGTATAGCCACTATCAAAGTCCAGATTGTTTCCTCATGGATTTAAAAGTAGCTTATAGACCCATTAAAGTGCTTGAATTGGCTGTTGGTGTGAAAAATATTTTTGATAAAAACTACTACTATAGCTACGGCTACCCACAAGAGGGTCGAAACTATTACGCCAATGCACGTTATAGCTTCTAAGAGAATTTATTGGTGTGATTTTAATCACCAAGGATGCGTGTAAATAATGAATCAATTGAACAAAAAGGATATCGTGTGGAATTACTATACAAAATAATGCTGAGTGTACATCTCTTGTGTGCGATGCTATTTATTGGCTGGGGTTTTGCAAAATTATTTGTGATTGCCCCGACTAAAAGTACGTTTGGTAGTGATAATTTTGCAAATTTACAAAAGGAATTATCCAAAAAAGTCTGGAAAATTTATCCTGCAAATATGATGGTATTGATCTTAACAGGTACGTTTTTAAGTACACAGTATCTTACCTTTGAAAATGGAATTTTCCCTAGCACGTTTCAAACGATGCTTATATTAAAAGCCTTACTCGCTTATGGAATTGGTGTCAAAGTGGTGTTATCCATTACAAAACGTCTTTTCTTCAAAATGAAAAATGCACAAGATCCAAATCCTGTTGAAAGCTCTGCTTATTATTATATTTTTACCTTGGGTATTGCCATTGTTTTGTTAGCAAAATGGATGTTTTTAGTTTAGATTCTTTTAAAAAATGAGAGAGGGAGTGATAATGAAGCAAAAAGTTGTTGTGATGAGTTTAATGGCGACACTAAGTATCCTGCACAGTCAGGATACGTATACATTAGAAAAAGTGACCGTATCAAACAGTAGCGATGGAGGAGCTACTTTTGAAACGGACAACAGGGATAACATTAATTCTCAAGGTTTTACAAAAGAGGCGATTGACCTTTATGGAGGACCCATTGGCATGTCAGCATTGAAAGTTGTTGGTATGTCCCCTTCTGTGGATTATCAGCCTGCAGAAGCTTTTGGTTCGAATGAGACATCTTTTCATGATCCATTAAGAATTAGAGGCAAAAATCAATCAGGTCCAGGTGGTGTGTATATGCTAGAATCCCTACCCGTGAGTGGAAATCCTGGTGGTGGTAAAACCATGTTTGATATGGAAAATATTTCTGGCATTGACCTCTATAAAGGATACGCACCTGTGGATAAAAGTCTTGGATTTTCAAATCTTATAGGCAAAATTGATTTAACAGTCGCTAGACCCAAAAAAGAGATGGAAACACACTTTGCTCAAACCGTTGGATCAGACAATACCTTAAGAAGTTTTTTGCGATTTGATACAGGGCAAATGAATGATATAGCTCTTTTTGGCTCTTTCTCGAAAACAAGTGGCAATAAGTGGAAAGGTGAAGGTGATTTAGATCGAACGAATGTCATGTTAGGTGGAGTTTATACTCCTAATGATAATTTTAAAACAGAAATGTTTTTTATTCACAATAAAGATGAACACCATAATTATTATGGATTGAATTACGCAGAAGCGAAAGATTTAGATACGTATGCTAAAAAAGATTGGAATAGTGTTCCTAGTACAGGTAGCTCAAATTATTATGATTGGAATAAACAATCCTTTACCGATACACTCTTTGCTGCGAACTTTGAGTATCGTTTTATCAATGATTCTGTGGTAAGGTTTAAACCTTATTATTCCGAAGATAAGGGAACGTATTGGTTTGCTAATGATGCTAAAACAAGAGAAATTGAATGGCTCATTGATCACGATAGGTATGGTGCAGTCCTTGAATATGAAGTTCCTTTAAACGATGAACTTACTATGAAGATGGGATATTGGCGAGGCAGACAAGAACCACCAGGACCACCATCAAGTCGTAGACTTTATACGATCAATGCCTCTGGAGCATTGCAATACGCAGGATGGAATATCTTAGCGAAGAATGAATACCATGAGTTCAATTCTCCTTTTATAGAGTTTTCTGGAGACATAGAGGATTTTAGTTACTCGTTTGGGCTTCGATACCTTGATTTTCAATTAGGAGGATTAAAGAGTTATACTAATGGAACAAATGCCTCAACCAGTCTTGATTATGATACTGCCATTGCACAAGGAACACTTGATTCATGGGCGAGCGTTAATTCAAAAACATTTCATGAATGGTTGCCAAGTGTCTATTTAGGGTACAAACTTACCCCAAGAACGGACATCTATTTTGATTATGCTCGAAGTTACGGGTATGACGTCAATCTATTTCCCACTTACGTCACCAATCGTGCTAAGTTTGTAGCAAAGAATGTAACGTTGCAACAGTTATGGGATCAACAGAAGTTAGAAATATCAGACAATTTTGATATTGGTGTAAAGTACAGGCACAATGGAATTGTTTATAATCCAAATCTTTTTTTCACAACCGTAACAGGTAAGCAGGCAAATGTTTATAATGCGCAATATGGCATAGCGTATCCCACCAATAGTATTGATGCTATGAGTTATGGTGCGGAGTTTGCTATGAGTGGTGCCCTTAGTGAATCCATAGATTTTCTAGCAAGTTTCTTTTATAACCAATACCACTATACAGAAGATTTTCAAACAACGGCTGTAGGAACAAGTTCCATTAAAGGTAATCAAATCCCCGATGCTCCAAGGCAAGGTGTGAAAGGTTCACTAACGTATAAGATAGAAAATTGGAAATTTACGCCTATTGTGAAGTACACAGGAAGTCGGTATGGAAATGCCGATCATACGCAAAAGATTCCTTCATTTACCACAGTGGATTTTGACGTTGATTATAAACTCCCAAAAATTAGAGGGTTTAAATCAGCTGATTTAAAACTGAGTCTGATTAATGTATTTAATAAGCGTTATATCTCGTCCATCATTACACCCGATAATGCACTTGCTGCGGATACAACACAACCTACCTATTTAGTAGGGGCACCTTTTAGTGCTTATTTAACCGTTGGGTTAAAATTTTAGTACTGTATCCATGGTGGCTGTATGATTTTAATTTTTGGGAGAAGATTCTATTGGTTACATGTAAAGCATCAAGAGAGTTTAGGCTCTCTTAAACATTGATTTTTAAAGGAGATGTGATGCGTTTATTACTCGTTGTGTTAATGTTTTTTTCAGCACTCTTTGGTGCCCCTCGTACCTTTTTGGATGTCAATGATAAAGCAGTGGTTTTGCCTGAGCACTTAAGTCGCATTTTTACGACAGCACCGCCTGTCTCTTTTTTGATTGCGGTGATTGATGACACGCCGCTTATTGGTGTCAATTTTCCGCAAATCAATAAAAGCAACAAAAATGGCGATAAATTTTTGAGTCAGCATTTTATGGAGTTACCGATGCTTGGAACATGGCATGGCGATAGCGTGCCTAATCTTGAGACCATCTTAGAAGCCAGACCTGAATTACTCGTGACATGGGACACCCCCTTGCTCAATCAAAAAATAAGCAAAGACCTTGCCCGTATTTCTGTGCCTACGCTTAAAGTCAATCTTGATGATGCGCATAACTATCCTGAGGTCTTTCGCTTTATGGGCAAAGTCTTGAACAAGGAAGAACGTGCCAATAAACTTGCCGATATGGCGTCAAAATACCTTAAAGAGATTGACCAGTTTGTCAAAACCTTGCCACAAGAAAAACGTGTCAAGCTCTACTATGCCGAAGAAGCGGATGGTTTAGCCACCGATTGTGATCAATCATTTCATACCGAGGCGTTTGTTTTAGGGGGAGCTGATTTGGTACATAAGTGTCAGCAAGCAACCATTTTAGGCTTGCAAAGAGTGAGTTTTGAACAAGTTGCCACGTATGACCCTGATGTGATTATCGTACAAGAAGCTTCATTTTTCAAAAAAATCTTTGATGATGCAAAGTGGAAAACACTCAAAGCGGTGCAAAATAAACGGGTCTATCTTGTCCCCAATACGCCCTTTAACTGGGTTGATAGACCCCCTTCTTTTATGCGAATTTTGAGTGCGCATTGGGTGGCGAGTCGGTTGTACCCCAAACAGTACTGCCATTCCATTCAGGATAAAGTGAAAGCGTTTTATCAACTATTTTTCAACGTAGAACTCTCCGATGAAGCGCTCAAAGAGTATTTTAATCTTTAAGATAGAAAATGCCTACGCCACATGCGCATGAGGAGTGTGTGGTTGTAGGTTAGTTCATTTGCCGTGTGTTAGACAAGGCTTGGCTGAGCTAAGCCTTGTCTCTTTACATGTAAAATACGTTTTGTACACCATCCTTGCCTGCTTCTTCTTTACATGTAAAAACCATGGTATATTATTAACTTTAGTGCGCTACAATCTTTTCTATTGACGTTAAATAGGAGAGAAAATGGAACCTGTTTTTAAAACTACGATTACGAAAATCAAAGGAAAAGAGAAATTCGAGCGAGAGGACACGTTGGTGCGTGAAATCAAGCTAGAACTGATTGTCAATGGCAATCGTGTGGGTGCAGTCATGGCAACACCCGTGGATCAAGAAGCCCTTGCGATTGGCTATTTGATGAGTGAAAATATCATTGAAAAACTCAGCGATGTCACCTCCCTTAAACTTTTAAATGATGGTATGCGTGTGGAGATTGAAGCGAAAGTGAATG
>Ga0265295_1005597_pt1 | contig 15826 bp, 13 predicted proteins | sample Munlansysbiofilm_FD_192503 | JGI IMG/M metagenome (GOLD analysis project Ga0265295, IMG submission 192503) | Leachate microbial communities from a municipal landfill in Southern Ontario, Canada - Methane capture system biofilm | ecosystem: Engineered > Solid waste > Landfill > Unclassified ... | reverse complement strand
TTCGCCGATCGCCTACGCTTTGATCGGATCAACAAAAATCAAGATTCATGAAGTGGCTTGGGAAGACGCTTCGATTTATCACCAGGGTGAGGCTGGGAAAATCCGAGAAGTCTCCAAACAAGGTGTTGTTGTCGAAACAGGAAAAGGGTTTCTAAGGTTACTCAAAGTGCAATTGCCAGGGAAAAGCGCGATGCCAATTGCGGATTTCTTGAATGGCAGTGGCAAAAACATCTTGATTCCCGGCAAGTTTTTCATCTAAATTGCCATGTTTCATCGAATATGTGATATAATATTTAGTTAGTATCGAACGGTTATGGGGTGAAGAAATGAATCGCCAAAGAACACTATTTTCCCGAGAAGAAATGTACCTTATGAATGTGGAAAAGCTGAAAGAACGGGGAGTTAGCATCGAACAAATAGCGGAAATCGCTTATAAACAACAATCCAAATGGAAACCGGACATTTCGTTCAACGAATGTCTGGAATCGGTTGAGAAAATCCTCTCTTTGCGAGATGTTTTCCATTTGTTGCAGCTGGGTGCGGAAATTGACCGGCTCACCGAACAAGAAGCATTTCTCGGACCGATTCAGGCCATCATGGCCTCCGATCTTGGCATGTTTGGAATTGATGAATTGTTTGGATTGGAACTGGCCGGACTTTATGGCACGATTGGCAAAACCAATTTTGGTGATATTGATGTCAACAAGCCTGGTATCGTCAGTCGCTTGAATGATGCCGGAAAGAAAAATAAAGGAGCCTGCCATACTTTTTTGGATGACATCGTCGGTGCGATCGCCGCTGCCGCATCCACCCGCGTGGCTCAAATCGAGAACGAACTCGAAGCCCGAAAGGATCCATCCATCATTGAGCAACCCAAACTCTTTTAAACCGGTGTGAACATCTGGAGGAGGTGAGACTGTGGACAATCGCGAAAAAGCCTTGGACGAATTTTTCCGGAAAAACGATTCTGGAAAGAAGAAACGTTCGCAAAAACCCGGAAAACCCGATAATGAAGCCCGGATGGACGAGTACATGGCCTCCGTGACCCCAGTCAAGCCACCGAAAAAGCAGACATTTTGGCACAAATTCATCGATTTTTTTAAAATCACTTCGTTTAAAAGTCACTTTGATGAACAGAAGCTCGCGGAAAACCAACGTGCCGCTGATTATGAAGGGAAAAGTAAGTTTGCGGTGTTTCTTAGCAAACTAAAACTCTTCTTTGTCAATCGGTTCAGCTTTGAGGCGGGCGTCGATATTTTGGATGAAACCCAGGTATTGTTTCGGAAGAATCTGGTCATCCGCAACATCCTTTGGCTGACCAATATCGTCTTTATTCTCTTTACCTTGATCGGTTCTGAAGGGGTCAATCTCAAAGTCAATTTGATCGTTACCTTTGCAATATCGCTCATCATGCTCTTTACGAGCCAATCGATCCGCAAAATCATCTATCAAGAACCCAAGACATTGCACCGCCAACAATTAGGCGAATACATCGCGGCTATTTACATTCTTTTGATGGCGACCACGGTGTATATCAAACTGAAGCTCACGCTAGGAGCGGATCCCGCGGAAGGCTTCTTCAGCATCACCCAAGCCGGCTATGCCCTCATCTATTTCGCGATGGTGGTCTTGGCCTTGTATCAAGATTCCAAACTGCTTTCGGTGATCTTCAAGGCGACAATCGTCGTCATGACGATCATCCATGTGACCGTGCTTTATCCCGTCTATCAACATGCGACGGATATTCCAACGCTTTGGAATTACTTGAAAGGTCCGATTCTGACCGATTTGGTCCTCAGAACAATGGTGCTGGCAATCTTCATGTTGGCGCTTTATTCCACGGCGAGAATCACGGAAGACATGAACAACAAACGCAAGATGGAGCTAATCAAGCGCCGCTCGATGGAAAAAGACTTCAAAGAAGTTGTGACGGATGTCTTTGATGTGATCAGCGTCTATAAACAACATGCGGATGAATTTCAAGAAAAGATGCAACAAAATGCCGGGCGGAGAGTTGCGGAAATGGCTGCGAAGCTCGGCAACTTTCTTGGCTACTCGCCAAAACTATGTAAAGAAATCTTTGATTTTTCCACGATCCATATCGATAAGCGCGATTTTCTATCTTTGGAAGACTATCAAGACAAAGACGTTCTCGATGAAGCTGACTTTCGGAAAATTCGCGAAAAAACAATTGTTGGATCCGTCATTATCAAACGGCTTCAACTTGAAAAAAAAGGCGAGGACATCGTCCGCGCTCATTTTGAAAAAACCGTCGATAAGGAATTTGTCAAAGAGATGAACTTGATTCAAAACAATCGCGAATCCCAAGTGATTCTCTTAACACAAATCTATGATATATTGCGTCAGCCCCGCAACTACAAACGGGAGTTGAAGCATGCTCGGGCGATTGATTTGATTCAACTGGAGTTTTATCCTTATTTTGATCCCCAGATCGTTGATCGTTTTGCAAAATATGGCGACGAGTTTGAAGCTATTTATTATCGGCTCTCACAAGAATAGGAGCGAGGATTATGTATCGATTTTTTACTTCCGAGTCGGTGACCGAAGGTCATCCCGACAAAATTTGTGATCAAATCAGCGATGCGATTTTAGACGCCATTTTGACCGATGACCCCAATGCCCGGGTGGCTTGTGAAACCCTCGTCACGACCGGACTCGTATTAGTGGCGGGCGAAATCACGACGTCGACATACGTAGATATTCAGAAAATTGTTCGCGAGTGCGTGGCGGATATTGGCTATACCCGGGGGAAATACGGTTTTGACGCGGATAATTTGGCGGTGCTCGTCTCCATTAACAGTCAATCTCCGGATATTGCTCTTGGGGTCAATGAAAACAAAAACCACGAACAGGGTGCCGGAGATCAAGGAATGATGTTCGGCTATGCAACGAATGAAACTTTTGAATATATGCCGGTGTCGCATGTCTTTGCGAATCGTTTGGCAAGACGTTTGGCGCAGGTTCGCAAAGAGAAAATCTTGTCGTATCTTCGTCCGGATGGAAAAACCCAAGTGACTGGCGAATTCAATGACGACGGCAGTTTGCGCCGAATCGACAAAATCCTGATTTCCACGCAACATGCCCCGAATGTGACGCAAGAGACGATCCGCGAAGATTTGATAAAACAAGTGATTTATCCAGTGATCCCATCCGAATTGATGGATGATGCAACGACAATACTCATCAATCCGACGGGACGGTTTGTGATTGGCGGACCCTTAGGCGATTCCGGAATGACAGGACGCAAGATCATCGTCGATACCTACGGTGGTGCCGCGCATCACGGAGGTGGTGCTTTTTCCGGAAAAGATCCTTCCAAAGTCGACCGAAGTGCCGCGTATATGTGCCGCTATGTCGCCAAGAATCTGGTGGCCGCGGGCATTGCCTCGCAAATTGAAGTCCAAGTCTCCTATGCAATCGGTATCGCCAAACCCACATCAATCGGGGTCGATACCTTTGGAACGGGCAAACTGCCCGATGATGAGATTGTTAAGTTGATTGAATCGCACTTTGATTTGAGACCGAAAGCTATTATTGATTATTTTGATCTGAAACGGCCGATTTATCGCCAAGTGGCGACCTATGGTCACTTTGGCCGCAACGATCTGGAACTGCCCTGGGAAAAACTCGACCAGGTCGAAGTGCTTAAAAAAGCACTCAGTAGAGGTTGATGTCCATGTTTTTGGCCAATTTGGGTTTGATTATTGAAATAGTCATTGCATCCATCGTGGTATTAGGACTGATTATCGTCGGGTCTTTTTTCGTTGTAAAATCGCTCAAGAAAAGTTATCGGGATGTCTTTAAATTTCAATCAAAGTTTGATATTGAACTCCGCAAACTGGTGAACTTGCTCTCGAAGTTTAACGGCGTCGGAGCAAAACTCAAAGTCTTTCAAGACGTCATCATCAAAGATTTGAGCCACGACAACAAACAAACGGTGCTTACGTTGGTCGAAGAGATTTATCAAAGCATCGATCACGACGCCGAAATGAATGAATATTTGGTGGAAACCTATGAGAAATTACAAGAAATGCGACGCATCCGCGACAGCAAAGCCATCATTTTCAACCACAAGATTCTGATGTTCCCTTTTAATTTCTATGCGAAAGTTTTGAAAATGAAAGCCTGGCATTTGTATACCCGGCCGGAATAAACCCCACAAAAAAAGGTTGCGAGCGCAACCTTTTTTGTTGGTTAATCGTTGAAAGTATCGACCATATCCTGAATTGCTGTCGAAGAGAGCGCGATCGGGATCAATAAGAAGTTTCCGCGGATCAAATCTTTTTCTTCGAGTTTGCCTAAGAGCGCTTGGATATCTTCATTGTTTTCGACTTGTTCCTTCAGTTCCTTGGACGTATCAAATTCTAAAATGACAGCTATTTTGCTCGATAAGAGATCGGCAAGCGTGTAGACATGAACACTTACTTGAACGTCACTTTCTTCTAAAGACTGTAATGCCGCGTCCATCAAATCGTTGGCTTCTTGGCTATAGGTATAGCCGGCAGCTTCAAAGTTTTGGTCGATTTTCTCGAAGCTGACACATCCCGTCAATAATGAAAGAATCAAAACAAAGGCTAAAATCAAAAATACTTTTTTCATGAAATCCTCCTCGGCATATATGATCACTACTTTAAATATCATAGTAGAACATTATCACAAATAAATCAAGAATAAAACAAGAAAGAAGAAGAATCTGGTTTCGTCATAATGTGCTTGTTGCCACAGGGGGTCAATAGTCCAAGGCGATAATAGCGACGAAGATTGGACCTTGGACATAAAAATCTCAATAACAAGGACCTCTTGGCTTGAGATCCCTTGATCACATAGTTACAATAAAATAGTTGATTATTATATTTATGGAAATTCGATCAAATGCTTTATCATCTAGCGACGTCCAATTATCATAGTCCTAAATGAAGAAAATATAGATCATTCCATTTTCATGAACACTAGTAAGAAATTCTCCAGAATTTTTAGATCATCATTTTTACTGATACTAAAAACGGAATCTAAGCTGCTACATTATAGTCCTTTTTAATCCAGCTTTTTATTTAGTTCGCCATAATGCCATTGGATGATTTTGAATACGTTTCAGAATCTGATTATTGTCAAATAATAATGATGGTTCATATTGATTTTTATGAAAGAAATCGATGAACCTTTCTTCATCTTGTGTAAAATCCAATAAATTCACTATATATTTCTTAACCACTTCTCTGACTTCAAATAAATTAAAATGATCATTTTTTGATAGAACTGGCATTAAATCTCTCTTAATAATGCGTTCATCGATCGAATCAATCGCTTCAATGTGAAACGTTTTATCATTTTTTCTTGCCGTTATAACAAAATAGAAAATGACGGATTTTCTAAGATGATCTCTATATTCGTCTTTAATTAACTTGTTTATAATCATGTTATGAACATCATATAAATCTCGTGCAGCTGCTCTTGTCATTAAGGCGTTAATTTTACTAGCAAAAACCTCGATAGCACTTAAACGATGAATTTGAAAATCATTGGTAAATAATAGGTGATTTGCTTGGACATATTCCGTCGGATCAATGTGAGTTCTTAATGAATAATTCACTTCTATTTTAATATTATCATAATTTCCACTAGCCCCTATATATCGATAGACAAAAGAATCTAAACTATGCGGTGATTTTGATTTTGGACTGAGTTCATAGGCTTCACTTAACATATACTTATGGATAGCGCTATTCATAGTTTTTCTTTGCATAAGCATTTCTTCTTTGCTACAGGGATTAACAAAATCTAAATCAATATCTACCGATAGCCTTTGTAAATCCAGCATAGTGAAGTATATAGCTGTTCCCCCTTTTAACGCTAAGCTATTTTTCAGTAAAGGCATCGTATTCATAAATCTGAGAATATCGTATAACCTAGTCACCTTCTCAAGTGTATCACGATTAAATCCTAGTTCTTTAGCTTTGTTTCCTAGATACACTTTATCAACTTTATACAATTTCATCACCTCCATAATCCCGTGGAGCTGGTTCCATGACTTGCCAGGTATTATTAAACTTTGAACCACTTGAATCATCAACCAAATAAACGATACCTTGTTTTATTTTTGACTTGCACATTTCAAAGAAATGATTTGTCAAACCAAACGTATCGTGATATTTTTCTAATATATACCCTGATTTTTGATAAAGAGATTGGATATCATATGCTTTTAAATAAACGAATAGTTTTTCTTCATCCAAATGATGAAGAGCTTCTATAGCATTGCTTAATTCCTCATAACCGGTGATCTTGTTCATTTGATAGATACTATCAATGATCGTTCGCTCGATATCTGTTAAACGAATATTGTCGGTATTGGTTGCAAAAATAATCCCTACATTAATCTTTGGAGCAACATACTTATAAAGAACTCCTTGAAATTCAAAATGATTAAATCTGCTCTTTGAAGAGACATATACGTCATTAAAAACTTGATTAGACAAACCGTGGTACTCAAGAGCACTGTGATGTGACAAATACGCATCTTCTCTTAGGGCACAGGCAATTTGATATCGATTTGCTAACAGTAAGCCAGTTGACAGATCAACGGGTGAATAAATATTCTTTCTCACTTTTATGACATAGCCTTTTTTTATATATCTATTCATTGCTGAATAGGCAGTTTTTAAATTTCCTGTTAACCTTTCAACCATTTCCATATTAAATACTGGATACTTGGACACTTCTTTTAATAAATTCATACGATCACCTAATTTTTAATTTGCGCACAATTATCTTTATTTATAAAGATTTTTGTGTATTTTTTTAAATCGTATTTTAATTTTATCACGTTTTTCTTTGTTTGTAAAGAAAATCATGCTTAATATAAAAATACAATTTTTTATCGCCAAAAAAATCGAACAATATGCAAGGCGATCCATCAAGTTTGTCATTTTTGGGTATTTTGTATTAATCCTAATTAAAAAAAGTGATAACTAAACTCAATGGATTAGTTATCAAAAGGTAGTGTCAAGAAAGTTGTGACGATCTAAGTCTTGTCAATATGTTATTGAATTAATTATTAGACAACACTCAAAAAGTTGAGATTTCCGCTGAAGGAGTCAACGACTTTTGAATAGACGGCTTTCCACATCTTTAAGAAATCATCGAGAATCTCTTGCAAAGCCTCAGTGGTCTTCTGCCTATGGATTTGAATAACTATAGCTACTCTACTGGACCATCATCAAGAGGATCCATGGCAGTAAAGGAGTATTTAGCAGCGGTTGATTATTGTTTACATGTGTCACCGTTAAAATTGTCAAAAAAGATTGCCATCCCACCCGTCACCCTCACATGATTCGTGATGTTATCTCGAAAAACACTATATGAGCGTCGTTGACGATGGAGATCATTTCGTCCACCTTGCTCCTTGGAAAGAAGAATTCTGACGTAAACGTTTGTCGATCTCGTTCGTGACGACAAACTTTTTAAGGGTCCAGAGGGGGGCGATCAGATCTGCCTTCACTGGATCGCCCGTCAGTCGGTAAAGAATGATATCCGGCCTTAAGAGTTCAATTTGACTGGAGGTGATATCGACATAGTCGGACAAGCTCAGCAAGGGAAAAGGGTGTGCAAGATAGTCCCTTCCCAATTGGCTTCCTTTGACGAGATAGAGCATATGGATCTTCAAGCCGTTGATGGGCAAGGTATTGAGAAAACGGATGGTGTCAAGCATCATCTCGTTGGTTTCACCTGGGAGTGAGTTGATGATATGGACAACGGTATGGATCTGGCGTTTCGAAAGTTCGGTAATTGCCTGAACGAATGCTTGGAGATCATGGCCGCGGTTGATTTTTTTTGCGGTTATTTCATGCATTGTCTGTAAGCCAACTTCCACAGTGAGGAAGGTTTCTTGGTTGAGCTTTCCAAGATAGTCGAGAACATCTAGGGGGAGGCAATCGGGTCTTGTCGCAAGCGACAGGCCGACAATCTCGGGGCTTAACTGAAGGGCTTCGGAAAAAAGGGATTTCAGCGTGGCAACGGGAGCATATGTATTAGTGTTAGCCTGAAAATAGACGATCGTTTTGCCGCTTGGCCATTTTTTTCGAAGCAGCGCCAAGCCTTTCTCGTATTGTTCGCTTAAAGAAACTAGCGGATTTCCGGCAAATTCACCAGCTCCCTTTTCCGTGCAATAGGTGCAACCGCCCCACCCCAAAGTCCCGTCCCGGTTAGGACAGGAGAAGGGGCCGGACAAGGGTATTTTGATGACTTTTTCCTTGAATTTCGCTTGATAAAAATCATTGACGGTGTAATAGGGCCGTTCTTTAGAGAGAAAATCCATCGGATCACCCAGATTATTATAGCATAATCAGGTTGTTTTTTGTTGGGAGTCCAATGGTTTTATGGTATAATGATTCCGGTTGGTGATTCCATGTACAATATTGCAAAAGACAGTCTGTTTCAACCGAAGATGCTCTTGAAATACCGGAACAAATCCGGTTTTTTTACCTTTTTATATCTGTTGGTTTTAGCGCTCTTTTTATCAATCGGCGCAATCGTTTATTATGCCGGGTATAAAACCAATTCCGTCTTGACCGAAGAGACAACCGGATGTCAGTTAGTCGCCGGTGAAATCGTGTGTTCGGGAGCGGGATATGATCCTTTGACCCGCTATAATCTCTACGATTACTCCGTGTTTTTTCTGAATGCCGATGACAATATCGCCATCCTCAATGCCGAATTATCTGGCCAAGTGATGGTCTTTCAGGAAAATACCGTGCACTTTTATGTGTCTGGAGTCCATCTCAGTGCCTTACAAATGATTCCCGATGATTCCCAAATGACCTTCACTGAATTCTTTAAGACGCTTCAAACCGGGATGATCATCACCGTCCTCATCGTCAATTATATCGGAAATTTGATCTTGCTGCTCTTTATTTCCTTGATCTCTACCCTGCCTTTTTTGAGGCTCAAGAAATTCATCCCCTATAAAAAAATCTATCGTTTGGTCGTCTTTTCAATTACGCCGCTGGCGTTTCTTCTGACGTTTTATTATCTGATCGATTTGCCCGAACTTTTGTTTTTCCTGCTCATGTTTTTGGGGTATCGATCGGTGTTCATCTTACAGCGGGAACTGACGTTTCAAACCCTGTCGCACCTGCAAAATCTGTCTGATAATGTCATGGATGGGGATTATAAAGTGGTGGATGACGAGCAAAGCGACAAAGAAGAAAACCGAGAAGAAGAATCCGAAGATGATGAATCTGATGACGGGGGCTTGTCAAACTAATCAATTCGTGCTATGATAGGATAAATTGCGATGAAGAAGGAAAAGTACTCTTGAGCATTGATTTTCTAGAGACCCGGCGGCGGGTGTGAGCCGGGATCAATCCAAGACGAATTGGCCTTTGGAGCTGATCGGGCGAAACTCGGGAGTTCGATCCGCGACCCAGCGTTAAAAGGGTTAAGTGCCGACCAACGTCGGAACAAAGGTGGTACCGCGATCCTGATCGTCCTTTTCTGGGCGATCTTTCTTTATTAAAGGAGTGTCTCATGAGTGAATTTATTCCGAGTTTTTCCCACAAAGAAATCGAACCCAAATGGCAAAAAGCATGGGAAGTTTCTCACGCTTTCCAGGCGGTGGATTTTTCAAAGAAACCACCCTATTACTGCTTGGTAGAATTTCCTTACCCATCGGGAGAGGGAATGCATAACGGCCATATCCGGGCGTATATGTCGTTAGAAACCATCAGCCGCAAGCGTCGGATGGAGGGCTTTAACGTCTTATTTCCGATCGGCTTCGACGCCTTTGGTTTACCGACGGAAAACTATGCGATCAAACATCACATCCATCCGCGGATCGTGACCGATCAGAATATCCAAGTGTTTACGCGTCAATTAAAAGCCGCGGGTTTTTCTTTTGATTTCTCACGGGTTGTGGATACGACCGATCCCGAGTATTATCGTTTTACGCAATGGATCTTTTTAAAGATGTTCGAAAAGGGCTTGGTCTATAAAAGCAAAGCCTACGTCAACTTCTGTCCCGACTGCAAAGTCGTCTTGTCGAATGAAGAATCCCAGGGTGGCATTTGCGATCGCTGCGGATCGGAAGTCGAACAGAAGGAGAAAGACGTATGGTTCTTAAAGATTACTGCCTACGCCAAACGCCTGCTCGAGGGATTGGACAAGTTGGAATGCCCGTCCCGGATCCGAATCGAACAGGAAAACTGGATCGGTGAATCGGAAGGGGCATTGATCCAATTCCCCTTGAAAGACACCAACGAGACCCTCGAAGTCTTTACCACGAGACCGGATACGATCTATGGCGCCACCTTCATGGTCATCGCTCCGGAACACGAACTCCTCAAACGTTATCAAGAGCGAATCCAGAATTGGACTCAAATCGAGGAGTATCAGGAACAAGCCAAGAAAAAGACCGAATTCGAGCGCGTACAGCTCGTCAAAGAGAAGACCGGTGTTCTGATCCAAGGACTTGAAGCCATCAATCCGCTGACGAAAGAAGCCATTCCGATCTTCATCGCCGACTATGTCATGATCACCTATGGCACAGGAGCGATCATGGCCGTTCCCGGCCATGACCAACGCGACTATGAATTTGCGAAAAAATTTGGACTTGACATCATTGAAGTGATAGCCGGTGGCGATCTAAGCGATGAGGCCTACACCGATATCGACAACGGCGTGTTAGTCAATAGCCCGTTGATCAATGGTCTTCTTGTCAAAGACGCCATTGCCAAGATGGCGGCTATTTTGGAAGCCACGGGGATGGGCGTCAAAACTCGGCAGTTTAAAATGAAAGATTGGGCGTTCAACCGCCAGCGGTACTGGGGGGAACCGATACCGATCATTTATTGCGAGAAATGTGGCGTCGTGCCGGTACCTTTCGCGGATCTGCCGGTGACCTTGCCGATGATCGATCAATATGAACCAACCACTTCGGGCGAAAGTCCGCTCGCAAACGTCAAAGAGTTTGTCAATTGCACTTGTCCGATATGCCACGGGCTAGCTCGCCGGGAAACCGACACGATGCCGCAATGGGCGGGATCCAGTTGGTACTATTTGCGCTATCTCGATCCCAAGAACCCAGCAGAAATCGCCTCGAAGGAAAAACAAGCTTATTGGGGACAAGTCAACTGGTATAACGGCGGGATGGAACACGTGACCCGCCACTTGATCTATTCGCGTTTTTGGAATCAATTCCTCTTTGATATCGGGGAAGTGCTCACGGAAGAGCCCTATAAGAAACGCACAGCCCAAGGCTTGATCTTAGGGGCTGATGGCGAAAAAATGTCGAAATCCAAAGGCAATGTCGTGAATCCGATGGCGATCATCGACGAATACGGAGCGGACACTTTACGCATGTATCTCCTCTTTATCGGTGACTATGAAATGCCAACACCCTGGAATGAAAACGGGGTGAAGGGGTGCCGGCGCTTTTTGGATAAAGTCTGGCGGGCATTCCCCAAAGTCACGAAAGCAATGGCTCTTACAGAAACTTGGGAAAATTTGATCCATAAGACAATCAAAGGCGTGTCGGAAGATATGGAAAATCTGAAGTTCAATACGGCAATCGCCAAATTGATGACGTTGATGAATGAATATACTGCGAAAGAATCAATTTCCAAAGGAGATTACGAAACACTGCTGAAACTGCTCTATCCCTTCAGCCCGCATGTGACCGAAGAACTCTGGCAAATGCTCGGGCATTCGGAGTCGCTTGTCTTTGAGCCATGGCCATCTTTTGATCCAAGCAAATTGACGGAGGAGTCCGTCGAGATCGTTATAAGTATCAACGGAAAAGTGCGGGATAAGCTCGTGGCTCCCTTTGATTTGGCTGTGAAAGAGCTTGAAGCAAGAGCCTTAAAGCAACCGCGGATCAAAGAACTATTGGGAGATAGGCCGATCAGAAAAGTGATTTGCATTCCCAATAAACTGGTCAATATCGTTCAGTAACAAGAGAATCCACCCAGTTTGGCGTAAGCTTAACCGGGTGGTTTTTATGAAATGTCTGTATTTTCCTTATCAAATGCCGAAAGAACAACAACTCCAAGTGGTGGAAAAAAACTTGTGCCGGCGCTGCCTTGCGCCGAAGGAGCGGATCCAGGAAGAAGCCAGTGGCGTGCTTGTCTGTCAAGACTGTGGCGCATCCTCAATGGATGGTTGTGCGTTTCAGAAGCGTCTTCTCACGAAAGGTTCTCATCGCCTTCAGTTGGATTTTTCCTTGTCGAAAAGTCAAGAAGCGGGCAGTCGGTTTTTTTTGGATTGCGTCCGTGAACGGGTGCCTGGATTTCTCCAAGCGGTTTGCGGTGCCGGGAAGACGGAAATGGTGTTGGAAGGGATCTGTATGGCTCTTAACTCAGGATGGCGGGTTTGTATCGCCATCCCGAGAAAGCCAGTGGTGATCGAACTCTATCATCGCTTGAAGCGCTATTTTCCCATTACCTCCCTGAAAATGCTTCATGGCGAGATGAAAGATGATCAGAATGCTCCCCTTCTCATCTCGACCATTCCTCAACTTATCCATTATCAAGCAGAGTTCGATCTCCTTATTCTCGATGAGATCGATGCCTATCCCTTTCGGGGAAATGTCTATCTCAAAAGACTTGTACAAAAGGCGCTGAAACCGACAGGGATCTTGTTGCAAATGTCGGCGACCATGGATTTGGCTATTCAAAAAGAAATCGAGCAATCGTCGATTCGTTTTCTCCGGATTTCCGAACGCTATCATGGGCACCCCTTGGATCTTCCTCGCTGTGTTCAAGTGACGAATCTCTATCGGTCGCTTTCTCGCGGCGTTTTACCCGAAGAGATCGCGCTGATTTTAAAAAAGTGGCAGAAAGATAAAAAACCAATCTTGTGTTTTGTGTCGAAAGAGACACTGGGGCGATTGGTCGTTAAAGCACTCCAGCAAAGAGCCTTTTCCGCCGAACTTATTTATAGTCAGACGAAGCAGCCATATCGCATCTTGGATCAATTTCGGCGACAGGAGACGGAGATACTCGTGACGACAACGCTTTTGGAGCGTGGCGTCACCTTCCCCCACTTGTCGGTCATGGTGATGGATGCCGATCATCCAATCTTTACCCGGGATGTATTGATCCAGATATCCGGCCGGGTTGGAAGGCATCGGGAGTCACCCTCGGGGGAGATTTTGTTTTGTTCAAAGCACAAAACCAAGGCGATGGTCACGGCGATTCGAATGATCCGGCAAATGAACGAGTTGAAAAATAGTGGGAAAAAGGTCACATGATCTGTTTGTTCTGTAGTGCGGTCTTCGTCGTCGAACTCACATTTGAAACACTGTTTCATCCTCCCAAATTGTGCCCAACCTGTCAAAAATTGTCAAAGACAAAGCCCCATCTGGAAGTGATTCCGACGAGGCTCGGAGAGATCCATTACTCTGTTCTGATACCCAGTGACAATGCCGACAAAGAACAGCTGAATCGACTTCAACCGTTTTTGACGGAATCACTGGAAATCGCCCTATCAAAGCAAAATGAGGACTCGATCATCCTTTGGATCGATCGAGTGGAATTTGGCACGTTCCAGCAATGGTTCCCCGCGTTAGGCGGGTATCAACACTATCAGTTTCTCTCGCTTTTCGCCTTTGATTTTTCTTATTACCTCGAGTGGATATAACCTGAGAAATTTACAGTGTATTTGTTGTCACCGATCAAAAAGGATGGTATAATAAAATTGCAGTTAAAATTGAATAAGGAGTGATGAGAATGAAGCTTGATGTAAGAGGGACCGGCGGACTCGAAATCTCCGAAGCCATTCGTGGTTACTTTGAGAAAAAACTCCGAAAGATCGAAAAGGTCTTCAGTGGAGAACTCGAAGCGTTCGCCGTCTGCAAACTGTACCGTGACTTGACCAAAGTTGAGGTGACGATCCCGATCAAATTCATCACAATCAGGGCGGAAGTCGAAGACAAAGACTTGTATGCCGCCATCGACAAGGCCGTCGATAAACTGGAAGCGCAGATTCGGAAGAACAAGCACAAAATGAATCGCTCGCTTCAAGAGAAGATTGGGCTCAAAGATGTCTTTTCCAATAGTGATTTGAACTTTGAAGACTTGGAAAAAGAGCTGATTTCCCCAATCAAAAAGAAACGGATTCAACTCGATATTTTGTCACTCGATGAAGCCATCACCCAGATGGAACTCTTAGGACACGACTTCTTCATCTACTATAACGAAGACAAGGAAGTCTGTGTGCTCTATCTTCGAGAAGACGGAAAATACGGACTTATCGAAACCCATTAGTTTTTCCAAGTGACCTTAAAAGGTCACTTTTTTTGTTTGGTGCTGTCTAATTCAGTTGTATGTACCCCCTAGTTCATGGTATGATATAGGGTGAATTAAAGAGGTGAACACGGTGTTTAAACTATTTGATCCCAACAAACGCATACTCAAACGATTAGAAAAAATGGCCGATCAGGTTCTGGCGTTATCAGAGGAATACCAGAAACTTTCTGATTCTGAATTGCAGGCAAAAACAACCAAATTCCGCGAAAGACTCCAAGCGGGTGACACAATGGACTCGCTCCTCATCGAGGCGTTCGCAACGGTTCGCGAAGCCTCTACCCGTGTCACGGGGATGACCCCGTTTCGAGTTCAGGTCATGGGTGCCATCGCGATCCATGAAGGCAACATCGCTGAAATGAAAACCGGTGAAGGAAAAACCTTGACCGCGGTCATGCCGGCGTATTTGAACGCACTTCCAGGCGAAGGAGTACACATTGTCACGGTGAACGAATACTTGGCCGGACGGGAAGTCAATGGAGAAATCGGTGATTTATTCCGATTTTTAGGCCTCTCTGTCGGACTCAACATCCGCGATCTGACGAGCGATGAAAAACGCGAAGTGTATCGCTCGGACATCTTGTATTCCACCAACAACGAATTGGGATTTGATTACTTACGGGATCACATGGTGATCTATAAAGAAGCCATCGTCCAGCGGCCTTTGAACTTTGCAATCATCGATGAAGTCGACTCGATTTTGATCGATGAAGCGCGCACACCACTCATCATTTCCGGTGGGGAGAAAAACACCGCGGAGCTTTATAAACAAGCCAACTATTTCGCGATTCGTCTCGATAAAGAGGCGGATATCGATATCGATATCAAAGACAAATCGATCAACTTGACGGAAACCGGCATAAAGAAAGCGGAAACCTTCTTTAACTTGGAAAACTTGTATGATGTCACAAACGTCAACCTTTTACACCACATCAATAACGCCTTGCGAGCCAACTTCATCATGGCCAAAGATGTCGACTATGTCGTCCAAGACGGCAAAGTCATCATCGTCGATCCCTTTACCGGCCGCCTGATGCATGGCCGGCAATTCTCGGAAGGCTTGCATCAAGCCTTGGAAGCGAAAGAAGCCGTCGAGGTCAAGAAAGAAACATCGGTTTTAGCCACCATCACTTTCCAGAATTTCTTCCGAATGTATAAGAAACTCTCCGGTATGACCGGTACGGCAAAAACCGAAGAAGAAGAATTTCGAAACATCTACAACATGACCGTTGTGGAGATTCCCACGAATGTCCCCGTCATCCGCATCGATGACAACGATTTGATTTTTGCGACCATGGAAGCGAAATACAAAATGCTCGCCGAAGAAATCGAGCGGCGTTATCGCATGGGGCAACCGATCTTGGTCGGAACGATTTCAATTGAAAGTTCGGAATTGCTCTCAAGCCTCTTGAAACGCCGGGGAGTCAAGCACGACGTGTTGAACGCCAAACAACACGAACGCGAAGCCGATATCGTGGCCAAAGCCGGGTTGACTGGCCAGGTGACGA
>Ga0265295_1005595_pt1 | contig 15829 bp, 10 predicted proteins | sample Munlansysbiofilm_FD_192503 | JGI IMG/M metagenome (GOLD analysis project Ga0265295, IMG submission 192503) | Leachate microbial communities from a municipal landfill in Southern Ontario, Canada - Methane capture system biofilm | ecosystem: Engineered > Solid waste > Landfill > Unclassified ... | reverse complement strand
AGGACAGCCCCCCCATAAGGGCATTTCCAGGCAGCTTGATGGGGGATCTGCCCAGGGCATGGACAATGGGAATGCCAGCAAGTAAGCCTAGAAAGGTCTCCCTTGTGTATCCCGTGCCAAACATCTCCCAGAAGAAAAAGATCGCTCCCAGAATCGCAATCCCCCACCAGACTGCCCAGGGGAAAAAACCATCGAAACTGCTGGAATTGTTCTGTTTTCTGGTTGATTCAAGACAGCTGCCCAGGGCGAAGATAAAGAACACCCCGGGGATCAGGCGGTAGCCAAAATAGTCTGGATTGATAATTGAAAAATTGGCGGCCATATAGATGCAGATGGAAGCTGTAAGAAGCACGAACTTCAACCGGGGATATATAAAGGCGAGGGGCAGGAGGAGGTAGGCCTGGAGCTCAGCCCCCAGGGACCATGCAGGCGGAATCAGGCACCAGCTGGGGGCTGTAAGGATTGTAGTGTCCATCACCATGTAGAAGTTCAGGGGGATGATAAGGAGGTTGCCGAGGAGCTTAAACAGGGAAATCTGGGGCTCTCCATAGCCCGTAACAACCAAAAACACCAGGGTCAGGAGGGCCACAAAGAGGTAGAGGGGAAAGATGCGAAGCGTGCGATCCCTGTAGAATCGCTGGATTTTTCCCCTTCCCCCTGGAATTATATCCCGCCACAGCTTTGCCACCACGTGGCCCGCCAGGATATAAAAGACAACCACGGCCATCACCCCGGGGTTGAGGCCGAAGAAGCGGATATCAACATGGGAAATAAGCACAAAAAAAGCAAGCACAAACCTGAGATACCCGAACATGATCGACCCTTGTCTGGTTCTATTTATCCATTTCTGGTTTGATCTGACCAGAGGCCGGCTGCCCGAGCCCCATGGCGTGGTAGAGCTGGGCCATATAGATCCGGCAGTCAAGAAGGGTGCGGCTCTTTGTGGATTCAGCCCTTGAAAGCATGGTCTGGGCGTCCAGCACCTCGGAGATGGTGCCGATCCTTGCGTTGAACCGTTTCTTCTGGCGGGCATAGCTCTCCCTTGATGCGGCAAGGCCTTTTTCTGTGGATACAAGCCTCTTCCGGGTCTCTTTAAGGGAATTAAAGGCCACACCCACGGCCTCTTCTATCTCCATCCTGAGTTTGTTTTTTTCTGTTTCAAGACGGTCCATCTCAAGGTGATAGCGCTTCTTTTCATAGTGGGCGGTTCCCCCGTCAAAGAGATTCATCTGGACGGTTAGCCCCGCCGTCCAATAGTCTGAACGGTAGTCATACCTTTTGGCTGACTCTGCATCATCATAGCTTTTATCCGTATCATAGAGGTTAACATCAAGGTTCACCCGGGGATAGTAACGTCCCTTGCTGATATCTGCATCCTTATCTGCCATGTGGATCTGCAGGTCAAGCAGCAGAATTTCCGGCCGGTTAGAAAGGGCCATGTCCATACAGGCATCAAGGTCATGGGCAATGGGGGCGATGGGGATATCAAACATGTCGTCAAACTCAACCTCAGCCTGGTCCCTTGAGAGTCCCACAAGGCTTTTCAACCGGGCTGAATTCTTAAACAGAAGGGTCTGGGACTGCCACAGGTTCTGCTTTGCTTCCTCAAGATCTGCCTCGGCCTGGAGCACATAGACATAGGGGGCAAGCCTTTTGTCGCTAAAGGCTCTTGCAGATTCCAGATCCGATTCCAGGCGGCGGATGCGCTGATCGATGGTTGAAATATCATATTTGGTTTTCAGGATTTCAAAAAACAGAGTCTTTATCTGGTGAACAAGGTCGAGACGCTGAAGATCGAGCAGGGCCGTTTCGTACTCTTTACTTAGCTTTGCCCGGTCAAACCTGTTTTTGTTTTCAAACCCTGCAAACAAGGCCTGACTTATCCGGAGGCTAAGGTTTTTGTTTGTCTGATCCAGGATATCGGATTCTTCATACCCTGATCTATATTCACTGGTAAGCTCAGAGTAGGTATATCCTGCGGTAGCGCTGGGTAAAAAACGTCCCCGCTGGGACTTGATATTCATATCAGCCTGGTCAATCTTGATCTCTCCCCCCTTGAGCACGGGGCTGTTTTTCAGCCCAAAGGCGATGCTTTCATCCAGGGAAAATATTTCAACGCCCCCTGCAAACAACGAGGTCGGGGGAGCCGCCAAAACGAGGACCACAAGAACGATCTGTATCGATATTAATATCGAGTTTTTACATATCATAACAATTCTCCAGTTAAATTTTGTTGACATTATACAGGCCGCCCGTTAGCACTAAGATCTGGGGACCCAAGGTCAGGCCCGGGATACTTTGCGGCATTGGCAACCATGATATTTCCTAGGCGCGGCCCAAGCCTCTCCCAGGAGTGGGAGTCAAGCCAGGCCTGCTGATTTGCTGCCAGCCTCTCCTTGAGGGCGGGATCGGCCAGCAGCTCTGCTATTCCCTCTGCAAGGGCTGCGGGCGAACGCCCGGGCAGGGTGTAAACCACGTCTGCCACATCATCAAAGATCTCAAGGCAGGTTGTGGCCACGGGCCGGCCCGTTGCAAGACCTGTCCTTACGGCAGCACTGCTCGATTCCTGGGTGTGCTGGTAGGGATAAACAATCAGGTCCGCCCGGGTGAGGCGATCATTTACTGTCTGTTCCTCCAGGTAATCGGTAACCAGGGTGATATCCTCTCTGAAAGGGCTTTTATCGATGCGGGTGCGGCACCGGCTGTACTCGTCTTCAGAGGCCCCGCCCGGATAAAGGGCAGTGAGCAGCAGCAGCTTCACGTCGGTTCTTGTTTTTCTCACGATCTCAAAGGCCTGGATAAGTTCCAAGGTTCCCTTGTGGGGCAGTAAAAACCCAAAGGCTGCCAAAACCTGACCGGTCTCGCCGGAGGCGGAACAGGGGGGCCCGGCGGGCAGGACCTTAACACCATGGGGGAAAAGGGTGGTGTTGTGAAAGATCCCCTTCTCCTTAAGGTTGTTGAGATCGTTTATGGAATGCACAAACACCCGGCGACAAAGGGATAGAGCCCGGCCCATGGTGGCAAGAGATCTTGGTTCATGGGGCGGCTTTACATCTCGTGTGGAGTGTAAAAACATATAAACCCGGACTCCCCTTTGATCAAGGGCTGCCACAAGTTCGGTCAGGGCCTCCAGATTAAAAAAGCTGAAGTTAAACTGGACAACCACATCGGTGAGGCCCTGACCCAGAATGGTATCACGGAGCTGTTCGAGATTATCGTTCCCCCCCGCCTGCCAGCACCGGATCACATGGTCTGGGCCAGGTTCCAGGCCAGACCCCAGAGTTTCAGAGGTATAGTTGGCAAGGATACAGGGGTATTTTTCTGGAAACGAGCTGATCAGCATCCCAGAGTAGGAGGCAATTCCACAGGGTATATTCCAGGTTGTGACCCAGCCCGTACGCAGGGGCTTTACAGGAACAACGCGGTCGCCAAGGGCGTCCACTGCTCCCATGATCCTTTGGGCCACCCGGTCCCAGGTGTATTGTTCAAGGATGTTTTTTCTGGCAGGTCCGGTTTTCCGGTCCCTTTCAAGGTCCGAAAGAACGGTCATGCGGTTCATTTTTTTGACCAGATCATCCAGCCTGGGTTCCATCCATACGGAATCGGAAAACCCCATGTGGGTGCGGGCCCTGGCAAAATCAGCCTTGATGAGCCAGGCGGTTTCCGGGGTACAGAAATCAGCCTGCCCCCCCATGGCCGTGGTGAGAACCGGCAGGTTGAAAACCATGGCTTCAGCCATGGGAAGTCCAAACCCCTCTCCGCGTCCAGGGGCAATCAAAAGATCGCTGTGGCGGTAGAGGAAGACCATCTGCCCCGGGGTCAACTCCTGGTCCAGTAAAAGGATGGTTTTGCCGCCATGGGCGGGAGAGTGGTAGGTGTATTCCGATACCGGGTGCCAGCCTGCCAGAAGAAGGTCCCTTTGAATGGTGTTGTGGGGATTTGGAAAAGTCTTGATGATCAAGACGGCCTTAAAGTCCTCCCCATAGGCCTGGGAAAAAGCCGCAATCAGAAGATCTGGGCCTTTTCTAGGAAAACCTGAAGAAACGTGGAGCAGGGTGTACCCCTGGGGAAGGTCAAAACCAAGGGGTTCTTCAGGCACCTCCTTCAGGTGGTCCACACCGATTCCGACCGTTTTAACGGGAACGGTCACCCCGTTATCCTGGAGGGTCTTGGTTACAAATCGGGACATGGTTGTGATTAAATGCAGGTTCCGGTTGAAATCTTCAGCCCAGGTTCCGGGAAATGCCGACTCTTCCCAACCATAGGGTCCGAGGATCTTTCGACGGCCGTTCATCCGGGTGACCCTTGGCGGATAGAGGTTGCGGATCACAAGGTCCGCCAGGGGCGGATCTAAGCTGGGCTGCCACAGGGCCTTGAACCGGGGATAAGCCGTTAAAAACCGTTCGTCAGGATTATAGTCCCCCCCGCCTTCGGTGGAAAAAAGGCCCGTGTCCAACCCCATCCTCTTAAAGGCCAGGGCCAGATTGGAGTTCACCATGGCAAGGCTGTAGAAGGAATCAAAGGGCCCCTCTATCCTGAGGGTCGAAACCTGTCCGGAAGGAGAAGTTTTTTGTTGTTCCGGGGCAGGTTGCGGACAGGAGGTTTTGATTCCCAGGGTGGAAAGAAAGGCAGAAAGCCCGGCCTTTAAAACCCCGGGGGCAAACCTTACAAGGGTGTTCCGCTGGGATGAAACAAGCCGATACCTCCATTCTGGCTGTTCCATCAACCCCTGCCAGACCTTTGAGACATGGCGGCTGTTCTTGTGGGTGAGGAGAAGGCCCGATCCGCCGAGCGTATTTTTAACATTTGAGCTGTCATAGGCTACAACCGGCAGGCCGGCAAGGGTGGCCTCCACCAGGGGAATGCCAAACCCCTCGTGGTCGCTGAGGCAGGCAAAGATATCGGCGGCACGATAATACCCCCACAAAGCCTGTTCACCTACCCTGCCTGTAAAGATCACCCGGTCCTGAAGGTTGTAGTGGTCCACCAGTGTCGTCAGATAATTACGATAGTCGTGACTTGTCACGCCTCCCACAAGGAACAGCCGGGTGTTATCCCGGTCAAGGTCTGCAAAGGCATGAATGAGATCGTGCTGGCACTTATTTTCCACAATCCGGCCCACAAAGATAAAATTAAAGGTCCCCTCATGCTTCAGGAGGATCTCCCGGTCTGGAACGATGGATCTTTCCAGATCCACCACCAGGGGAATGGTATGGATATTTTTATACCCAAGGCAACTAAGCTCCCTGGCGTTGTATTCGGACACGGAAATGGTTCCGGCAAAAAGTTTTGACCATTCTGCAAGCTGTCTGCGTCCCTGAAAACTCCCCTGTTCATGCAAACAAGAATCGGCAAAAAAATGGGCCGGAGTAATGTTGTGGTAAACCAGGACCTTTTCATCGTTAAGGCCTTCTATCCACCCGGGATCCGGCTGAGCAATTGCATGGTGAACAATAAGAATCCCATGGCCCGTGTCCTTATAGCTGGTATAGGGAATTACACCTCGAGTAAAATCCGGGTGAATCCTGCCCGAGTAGATATTTGAGTCAATCCCCATCTCCAGGAGAAGTCGCTGAATCATAAAAACGCTGTTGCTGACCCCGTCACCTGGCTCAATGGTGACCGTGTACTGGTGAACGTAAGCTTTCATGATTGGGTGTCATCGGCCCTTTTGCCGGGCTTTAAAGCCTTTACCAGGTAATCCTGGGGCCCGTAGATTAATGTATTGAACCTGCGGGCCATCTCTGAATCTTCCACAAGGTGCATACTTTTGGGAAAAGGATGTCTAGGACTATACACAAGATCGGTAAAACCGTAGAAGGCAAGAAGATGCTCACAAAGCTCCCGGGGTATGGGATGGTTGTGGGTGGGGTCCCGGTAAAACATGTTTGCTGCAACGTACAGATTTTCAGGGTTGGGGGTTTCTAAAAGCACCATGCCTCCTGGCTTAAGCACCCTGAACATTTCGGAAAACAAACGGGTAAAGGCTTCAAAGGGCAGATGTTCGATCACATGGAATGCGGATACCAGATCCAGACTTTCATCCGGTTGATCTTTAAGATACGCAAGGAGATCTCCTCTTAAAGCGTCCAGATCGTGGGCCAGACATTGGGCCACCATGGAAGCACTTTCATCCACACCCCTTGCAAGACAGTTATGCCGGGTTAAAATCTCCAGCCACTCTCCCCGGCCGCAGCCAAGGTCCAGGGCGTGGATTCTATTGTCGCCATGATGATCTCCATGGAAAAGGGGACGGATCAGATCCACATAGGAAGCATACCGTTGAAGTATGTCATCCCGGCTGCCCCGGTATTGGTTCTCAAGGGACTCATAGTAGCCGTCCAGGGTGTGGGGGGCGATCCTTGCCAGTCCGTCGATCAGGGGCTGCTGCCCGTGCCCGGACCTTTTCCCGGACAGCTCAATGGCCTGCCTTGCTTCAAAGATAAATTGATCGATGCGGCATTGGTGGGCCTTTGCTTCCATGCCCAGGCTGTGGCGGAGGCTTGATTCCATGCGGGCTGTCTCGTCGGCAAGGCGCATTGGTAACCGTGAGATCTCATCCTCAAGCTGGTATTGTCTTCTGGTCATTCCATCTATTTGGGTGGACTGGGCTAAAAGGAGGGACGGCAGCCGCCCCATGGTTTTAAACCAGCTCAGGATGCGCTCTTTTCTCACCTCCAGGGCCAGCCGGGTCCGCTGCATCCGGGACAGAACAAGCGTCCCGGCCTTTGACTGCCGGGCCTCCCTGGAAAAGATAAGATCTGCCATAATCTGTTTTCTTGATATACCCGCTACAAGTCTTTCAAGGTTCATCTTTTCACCCCGGGCATCGGGTGTTCTGCCCAGAATCCCACGGTAAATCGCCTGGACAAACAGGGCGTCACCCGGTGTATCCAGGAGCTTTTCAAAGCTTGGCACGGCCTGGTCCAGAGGAACCTGATTTTCTGAAATATCCTGGCTATCTGAAGGATTCTGGCTATCTAAAGGATTCTGACTGCCTTGCGGGTTCTGGTTTTCAGGCGACAAAGGAGGATTTTCCTTCGCTTGAATCTCTGAATCCGCCTGGACCATGCGCACACATGCCTCAAACAGCATTTCACTGCTTTCCTTCCAGGTGATCCATCTCCCTGAATCTTCTGCACAAGGCACCTTGATGCCAAATCCGATATCAGACCCGTGCTCTTCGGCATTTTGGATTGTTCGGGCAAGATCTCCAGGATCGACAAGGTTGCAATAACCGATCCTTTCCCCGCCAATTTCCCGGTGTACGGGGATATCGCTTGCTATCACCGGAAGATCATGGGCCAGGGCTTCGATAATGGGCAGACCGAATCCTTCGGCAAAGGACGGAAATACAAGGGCCCTTGCCCGGGAGTAGCAGTATTTAAGCTCGTTGTCATCGATATCCTGCCAGAAAAAGAGTTTTTCGCCAAACAGCCTGTGGCCGTAAATGCGATCCATCACCGCATCCACCTTCCACCCCCTGCGGCCGATGATAAAGAGGCTGACGTTTATTCCCTTTTTCCAGAGAAGATCAAATGCATCCAGAAGGTATTCATGGTTCTTTCTTGGTTCCACCGTGGATACGATGATATAGGCGGGACGTTTTCCAAGGGCCGTTTTCAGCTCCGGGCGTAGGGTTGACCTATCCAGGACCTTCCCGTTAAAGTCTGCCCCAAGGTAGAAGTGGGCAAATCGATTGGGATCCATAGGTTGAGCCTGATGAGTTGTCAGGAATTGCTTGAGGTCGTCCCTCACCGTTTTTGAAATCGCCACATACCCGTCAACCCTTGTCAGGGAATCCATGAACCAGGTCTTAAAGACATTGACCAGAAAATCATCACAAAACCTGGGATGGGTAATGGGAATAAGGTCGTAAATCACGGCAACAACCCTGCCGCCTCGTGCACGAAACTTCTCCACACTTGGCCAAATGTCAGAATACCAGGAGGAATCGAGCAGAAGAAGAAGATCCCCGGGTTGGACCTGTAAAAAGGGGTCCGAAGATTCCCCGGGCTTTTTCCGGGAGACAAGACTTCTAACCGGGTTTAGAATCAGGCGGTGAATCATAAAACTTAGACCAAACCTGTCAACCGGGGCAAAGAGCAGTCGTTCCACAAAACGATTTCTACCGGACAGGGAAAAAACAAACATACGGCCCGTGCGATATATATCCACAAGGTAATTGTAAGCCCTGTTTTTTAAAGTGGCAGGAGAACTCTTGGCCTGGTCGTAAAGGTCGCCTGGGGCAAGAATATCAAAGGCCCCCCCGGAGATATGAACCGGATGTACTGTGATGTTGTGGTTATCCTGGATGAATTCGGCGTTTTCCATGAAACGGCGCACCACGCGCTGGATACCGGTGTTCAGGGAGAGATGTTTATAAAGATAGGAACAGTCTACAAAAAGGGTTTTCATTTCAAGTCTCCAGCATCATCAAGGTTGCCCTATTTCCAGATACGGGGTCAGGCGAACCAACCCTGCAAAGACATGGTCGCTCCCGGCAACGACCTCAAACACAGCGCCCCTGTCCAACCAGTGGTAGCACTCATCCACATGGGTCGAACCTGCATGGGCCGCAACGGTCACTGTATATTTCCCGGGGCCCAGGTTAAATTCGTCAAACAGATAGGTGACAACAAGGGTCTCGTCTTTTTTTATCGACATTTGTCTTTTAAGATGGAACGAATTAGTTCCGTAAATATCCCGGCCAAACACATCCCGTATGGAGATTCCCAGGGTAAGATCATCCACGGTCCCATGGCCTTTCAGGGTGATCCGCATCTTCAACCCATGACCGCTGATCAAGATCTCGGAACTATTGTTGCTTTCATCAATCAGGGCAACGTCATCGATCACCACCTTTCGATTGCCATAACCTGATGAGACGTCTTGACCTTCATAGGTTATTTCATCGCCCCTGGAGCGCTTTGCAATCAAAAAGTTATAGGCATTAATCACGGCTTCTGGATCACCCTTTTCAACGACGCTGCCCTTTTCAAGCAGGATAGCCCGGTCACATAGGACCTTTACCGCATTAAGGTCATGGGAGACAAAGACAATGGATCCACCATTTCCCTTGAAGGCCCTTATCTTTTCCATGCATTTCTGCTGGAAATAGGCGTCACCAACGGAAAGGGCCTCATCCACGACAAAGGCCCTGGGGTCGGCATGGATGGCAACGGAAAAGGCAAGGCGCATGACCATGCCCGACGAGTAGGTCTTGATGGGTTCGTTGATAAAACTGCCAAGCTCTGTAAACTCAACGATTCGATCCATGCGCTCTTCGATCTCACGGCGGGAAAGTCCAAGGTAAGTTGCATTGTGGAATATATTGTCAATTCCGGAAAACTCCGAGTTAAAACCGGTCCCAAGCTCCAGAAGCCCCGTGATTTTTCCTGCAATATTAACAACCCCGGAATCGGGAATAAGAATTCCTGTCAAAAGCTTTAAAACGGTCGACTTTCCTGCACCGTTTTCTCCTACAATGCCAAGGGTTTGCCCTGCCTCAACCTCAAAGCTCACATTGTTTACAGCCTGGAAGGCCTTGTGAAAGGATCGCCTTAACACAATCTCCTTAAGGCGATCAGAGGGCTTATGGTAAAGTTTAAAACGCTTTGAAATTCCTTGAACGCTAATCATTTTGCCACCTGTTCAAAGAGTTTAAGGGTTTTTTCGGCCGTGCTATCCCAGGTAAATTTACCCGCCTGTTGAAATCCCTTGACCACAAGATTGTTTCTGACACTCGTGTCGTGGACAACGAGGTCAATGGCCCCGGCAAGGTCGTCACTGTCCAAGGGGTCAATTAAAACAGCGGCGTCGCCTGCGACTTCAGGCATGCTGGCCGTATTTGAACAGATCACCGGGCAGCCGCAGGCCATGGCCTCGACAATGGGCAACCCGAAACCCTCGTAAAGGCTCGGATAGATCAATGCCAGAGCACCGGTATAGATGGCCGTAAGATCCATGTCCGGCACATGGCCGGTAAAATAGATCCGGTTTTTCAAGGCTGCCGAACCTAGCCTTGAAAGCCACCCCTTGGTTCCCCATCCCTCCCACCCCACAAGGACAAGGGGGATGTCCGAGTTGGTTTTTTCAAGGGCGTGGATCAGCAGGTCAATGTTTTTCCTTGGTTCAAGGGAACTCACAAAAACAAGGTAATCAGCAGGCAAGTTGTACCGGTCAAGGACCGCCTGCACCTTACCGGGTGGAGCAGGAACAAACACAGGATCCGGTGCAAGGGGAATGGCCGTTACCATTGACGGAGGGACCTTAAATTCCCAGATAATTTCCTGGCGGACAAATTCGGAAATGGTGAGAATGTGCCGGGCATACTTCAACCGGGTCTTAATGAAATGCTCAAACAGCCATACCCGTTCCTTTGGCTGGGTCTGCCGAAATCTTCTCAGGCAGAGGTCGTAGAGGGAATAGACCGTTGGCACCCCTGTAAATTTTGCCGGGGTAAAGGCTGTCTCATGGTAAAGGTCAAAACAATCCATGCCCTTTTTTCTGCAAAGCCTTTCCAGGCCATGTTCATACTTCAACCAGAGGGCTGCCCTTAAACCAAAGAGAACTGGATCTGGAAGATTTCTCACAACCCCCAGGGCCGCCTGCCTTTTTCCCGACACAGCCTTGGTGGGTATGGCATGGCTCATCCGGGTGCCGTTAAAAAACGAAAGCTCAACCGAATCCATCCGACCCATGGCAGTGTAAAGATTTCGAAGATAGCGTGCAATTCCGGTCAACAAACCGGTCATGGGCATTGCATTAACGAGAATTCTCACAAGCCTACCACCCAGAGGGGGAAAAGATAGAAAACCCCGGCAAGAAAAAACAGATTCACAAGAATCAGGAGATAGATCCTGTTACGGCTCACAACTTTCCTTGTCACCCAGAAAACAGCTCCAACAAAGATGGCTGTCCAGCAAAGGAGAAACATGACTTCCATCATAAAAAATCCCTTATATCCTTTTCCAGGAAACGAAACAGCACAAACGAGAAAAGGAGCATGGCATGGGTCAGGACCGTCAGGAGAACAAGGGCATGAAAGGGTGGATAATCGTTAAACACAAAAATCCTCTGGTAGGATTGCACAAGGATATACATTGGATTATACACTATGAGTTTATGGACCACACCCGGCAGGATGTCGGCCACATACACAATGGGGGTAAACCAGAACCAGAGCTGGAGAGTCACCCCGGTTATTTCACGCACATCCCGGACAAACACATTCAGCACCGCAGCAAAGAGCCCGACGGCCATGGCAAAAAGCTGCTGAAGGTAATAGAGAAAGGGCAGCAGGATCATCCCCCTGTGAAAATCATGCCCCTGGAAGAAAAGAATCAAGATAAAAACCGTCATTGAAATCAGGTAGGTAATGGATTCCGAAAGACAGATGTATACCAGGAGCGACGGCAGGGATGTGTTGACCTTGGTGATGATGTGTTTCTTGTCAATGAATACAGACACACTACGGTTTATGGTACCTGAAAAGGCGGTCCATGGAATAAGACCGGCTGCAAGATATATCCCATAGGCATTCATCTCTGATGTCCCTGGAAGTCGGGCCCCCATGATCTTGCCAAAGATGACAATGTAGATGAAAAGATTTACAAGGGGCCAGATCACTGCCCACAATGAGCCAAGAACCGATCCCGCAAAGCGTTCCGTAAAATCTCGCCGGGTTATCTCCAGTATAAAAGAGACATTCAGAGATGACATGTTTGACCTTGAATTCCTTGATCATCTTGATCATTATTCTTTGAAAATTTACTCATGGAAATCACACACGGCAAACCCCGCCTGTTTGCACAGGTCGTCTCGCTTAGCCTCTTCAAGGTCGTTGCGGACCATCTCTTTGACCATGGATTCAAAGGAGATGCTGGGCTCCCAGCCCAGCTCTTTCTTTGCCTTGGAAGGATCGCCAAGAAGGGTCTCAACTTCGGACGGACGATAATAACGCGGATCCACCCGGATGACCACGTCCCCCTTAGTTAAAACCTTTTTTCCGTTCAAATGTGCTTCATCCTCCGTGCGTCGACCCTTTACTTCAAGGGGCTTTACATGGTCGACAATGCCCTTTTCATCGACCCCTGTTCCCTCCCATCGCAGGGTAATCCCGACTTCGCCTGCCGCAAGCTCAACAAATTCCCTGACCGAATGCTGAACCCCGGTTGCAATTACAAAATCTTCGGGTTTCTCCTGCTGAAGCATGAGCCACTGCATTCTCACATAGTCCTTTGCATGGCCCCAGTCCCGCTTAGCATCAAGATTGCCGAGATAGAGGCAATCCTTCAGTCCAAGGACAATGCGGGCCAGGGCCCGGGTAATCTTCCGGGTCACAAAGGTCTCGCCCCTCATGGGGGATTCGTGGTTGAACAGGATGCCGTTGCAGGCGTACATGCCGTAGGCTTCCCGATAGTTGACCACGATCCAGTAGGCGTAAAGCTTTGCCACGGCATAGGGGGAACGGGGATAAAAGGGAGTTTTTTCCGTCTGGGGCATTTCATTGATCTTGCCGAAGAGCTCGGATGTGGAGGCCTGGTAAAAGCGGCATTTTTCCCCAAGACCCAGAATTTTGATGGCCTCAAGCAGTCTCAGGGTGCCCAGGGCACCGGTGTCGGCCGTATATTCTGGTTCCTCAAAAGAAACGGCAACGTGGGACTGGGCCGCCAGGTTATACACCTCATCCGGCTGAACCCTCTGTACAATTTTAACCAGGTTGGATGAGTCAGTCATGTCTCCGTAGTGTAAAATAAGCTTACGGTTCTTTACGTGCTGCTCCTCGTAGAGGTGATCTATTCTCTGGGTGTTAAACAGCGAGGCTCTTCTTTTTATGCCGTGGACCTCATATCCCTTATGGATTAGAAACTCGGTCAGATAGGCTCCGTCCTGGCCTGTTATGCCGGTGATTAGTGCTTTTTTCATCTTGTTTTTACCTTTTATCTTCTTTTAGCTGTTAGCTTTTAGCTGTTAGCTATCTCCTCCCCAACCATTAGCCTTGCCACATCCTTAGCGGTGTATCTGGCCTTCCAGTTGAGTCTGTGTTCTGCTTTGGCAGGGTTGGCCCTGACGACTTTTATATCGGTTGGGCGTTGAAATTTTTTATCGGTTCGTACATGGTTCTGGAAATTCAGCCCAAGGGACTCAAACACAGAACGTATAAAGCTCTCGAGACTGCATGTGATTCCCGTTGCGATGATATAATCTTCAGGCTCGTCCTGCTGGAGTATGAGCCACATGGCCTTGACATATTCCGGAGCCCATCCCCAGTCCCTTTCTATGTCTGTATTGCCAAGCACCAGGGTCTCGTTGCTTCCTTTGGCAATCCTGCAGGCAGTCGAGACTATTTTCCGGGTTACAAAGGTTTCAGACCGCAAAAAGGACTCATGGTTGAACAGGATACCTGTGCAGGCAAAAAGGCCGTAAAATTCCCGGTAATTTGCCGTCTGGAAACAGGACGAGGTCTTGGCAACGGCATAGGGATTCCTGGGGGCAAAGGGGGTTGTTTCCGTTGCGGGTATCCCAAATGTGTCGCCAAAGCACTCGCTTGAGCCCGCATTGAACAACTTAACGGGGGAGTCGAGACTGCGGATCGCCTCAAGAAGATTGAGGTTGGTAAGGGCTATGCTTTCATGGGTTTCAACGGGCTTTAAGAAGGAGAGGGCAACGGAACTTTGCCCGGACAGGTCATATATTTCATGGGGCCTTTTGTCGTTCAAAAGCTCAGTCAAGGATTCGCCATTGCGCATATCACAGGCAATCAGTTCAACCTCTTCGTTGATGTTCAGCCGATGAAGATTAACCGGACCGTTCCCGTGGATCTGCCTTGAAACACCAATCACCCGATAGCCTTTTCCCAACAGCAGTTGAGCCATGAAAGCACCATCCTGTCCTGAAACTCCGAATATGATTGCTGTCTTCAATGTCTTACCCGCTTATTTAAGAAAACTTGAAGCAAAATAGACAAGGAATAGACACCAGGCCTATTCCTTGATTTGCTCAAAAACCTAATTTTTATACAATTGGAGGATGAAAATGTCAAGGTTAATGAGGGGAGATATCCACAGGCAAAGACACAGGCAAGAACAAATCCTTTTCAACAAACTCAAAATGGAGAATCGGGGTCTCTCCACAAGGAATCTCAAACCGATAATCAAGGCCCTTTTCAAGGGCTACGTTAAAATGACCGGAAGCATCGCTAAAAGTTCTGCCAACAAGGGTGTCGATGTCATCCAACTTACGGTATACATTCACGACTATTCCTTCTTTCCCTTCGCCGGGGGAATATATTTTGTCTTCATTGGTGTCGGAAAAAACCACGCCGTAAATGCGGGCCAGCGAGTTATTGGGGCCTTCGGTGAGTGAAAGGTCATCAACAGGGGGGGTTCTGGCATGGAGGACCAAACCGGCCCATTGTCTTTGGTAGTGATCGATGTCTTTAGAAAGGGCAATTCCCACCCCTCCTTCATTGGTTCCGATGGAAAAAATGGCTCCCTTTCTTAATGGTGCCCTTAGTTCACTACCCAGCAGGGATGTAAAGAGCTTAGTTACTAGTTGATCTGAGGTTGCATCAACGGGCGTCATCACGTCATAGGCCACAGACTCTTTCTTGCCCTCATAACCCCCGTGTTCCTGGGATATTAAATTCATATCCTTCAAGGAGGGATCATTGGGGTTTATTAATTCTGTGACCCTGAACCGGGAAGAGTCATGGAGGTCCACATTCTCGAAAAGGGGTGGAAGCTTGGAACTGTCCCTGAGGGGAGGGTAGAGCCAGAACCACTTTGAAAGAGAAACCAGATTGTAGTTTAAAACCTTGATGAGACTTAATCCCATATAAGTTTCAATGGAATAAGGACTGTATCGAACCTGGTTGACCATGTTCAACACCTGGGCCTCGGCCTTAGACCTGGAAGAGGCAAAAAGAATGGTTACAAAATAGGCGTTTTTCTCCTCACCACCCACCACTTCCCTTCCTCCCTCCATGGCTACCCCCATGGAGTTAAACCCGGGATTGAGTATGTAAAGAGGCCTGTCATTATCCGGTTTCAGCTCCTTCTCAAACTGGTTTCTGATAACAATCTCCCAGGCAAACTCAGGAGGCATGAAACTATAAAAAGATACAACACCGCCTATTTCCCCTGTCAGAGCCAGATCCGATCCCAGAGGGTTTTTAAGCAGCTCACCATCATCTTCCGTTCCGGTTTCTTTGATTACATCCTGTTGTGGCAATAAATTTTCTTCCCGGGCAAGTTTATCTAAACCTTCACTGGGAGAAAAATCGGGTAAACCATTGTCCAGAATATCCACAAGCCATGGTAGCTCCTGACGCAAGGTTTCCCGGTCTAACCCAATCTCTTCGGCATAGGCAAGGGGGTCCTGTCGGATTTTATTTACAAGCTTAAGGGCATGGGAGACCTCTTGGGTTTCGTCTTGGGCATACCCTGGATGAGCTACCGTGATCACCATTAAAATAAATATTATGTTCGATAGTAGTTTCATGCTCATTTCTCAATGCAAGTTATGGGCCAAACATCCCAACGATCAGGGATAAACTTTAAAAGGCCTGAAGGTGAAGTAGCTCCACTATTTTTTTATTTCCAGGGTCAGGTCACCCAGTGGCTGAAACAACCCACGGATGTTCAAATATAGCCAGACATGCAGCACACACCTTCGGCCGACCAATATATCTACCACTTCATTTTAATGAGCACACCGGCATTAAACGACTTGCCCTGTATCTCAGAGTACATACCCGGCATGGAATAACTTTCATCCCAGAGATTTTCCACAAAAAAATCAACGGAAAACGGGAAGACATCCT
>Ga0265295_1005594_pt1 | contig 15838 bp, 13 predicted proteins | sample Munlansysbiofilm_FD_192503 | JGI IMG/M metagenome (GOLD analysis project Ga0265295, IMG submission 192503) | Leachate microbial communities from a municipal landfill in Southern Ontario, Canada - Methane capture system biofilm | ecosystem: Engineered > Solid waste > Landfill > Unclassified ... | reverse complement strand
ATTGTCCAAGGAGTGAGGATTGTCCATTAGACGGGCTCGGTACGTCAAAAGGTCGCCTGTGGTCTCCGTCGGAATTTTTGCATGTCTGTAAGCGCTCAGACATCCGCATCTTCCAAGACGTGTATGATCTGCGATAGAAGCAGGTGTCTTTGTTTTTTTGCGCGGCTTTGGCTTGGAGAAGGGATTTGTAAATGTGCTGGGGTATGAGTGCCGGTCAAGGAAGGATATCTCAAGTTTAACGTGACCTGTTTTCGAAATAGAAGGAACGTTTATTACTATTTTATAAAAAAAATGATACGATTAATATTTGTAAATATAAAATCAGTATTATTACTTTTATAAATTTTAAAATTACAATTGAAAAATTCTATGTATTATTTTTTTTGTATTGCCTTGTACTTGATGCATCCAAAAGGATTTATTGTTATGATATTAGTCATTGGGCAAAAAATATTGCCTATTGCATTTGTGTCAATTGATTGGTTATCGTTATATAAGGTTCCAAGTGAGATATGTGTTAGTTGAAATAAAACTCCATTTGTCGTAATGCATTGTATATCAATTGTTTCTATTTTAGAGAAAAATTCTAAAATGAATGGAGTGTGTATGAGTTCAACATCGAAAATTCCGAATATATTATTCAATTCATGTTCTGAATTTATATTTTGAAAACCTACAGATTTAGCCCATTCTATTGTCTTAAATAGATTCATTTCTGTAAACATTCCAAATGAGCATTTCATGTTTATTCCTTCCTATGCTTTGTGAAATCAAAATGATTCATTTTAAGTCGAGTGTTGGATTTGTTTTTTCAAGTCTGCAAGAAATATGAAAATGAGTTTTTTTGGGGGGGGGGTAATGTCAATCCGCAGATTGCCGACAGTCAGGTGCCCGTGAAGTGCGACAGCTATCGCATCAAAGTCGGTAAGTCCATACTGAGACAATCCAAATCATGTGCTCACGGATTATAACAGCGCTTAATAATTTGCTTTGTTATGTGGTTCGGTGCTTTGAGAAGTCAGCAGAATTTTGGGCGTGCGAACTGAAGGGCTGTCAGGGAGGTTTGTTAAGCAGTGCTTTTGGCTGAGTGTTGAGAAGGAAATGCAAGGGTTGGCGCAGACTTGAGGCTTCAATCCTCTCCTGCAGTAACTTCTGTCAGCAGGCCTCGCTTGACAAGAGCCGCTTTCACTTCCGGGCACGGCGTGTATCTTCCCTTCAGGTACAGGTCGAAGAGCAGGTCGCCTGCGGTTTTGTCTCCTGTCACGGCATTGCGTTCCAGTGTGTTCAGTTGAACGTCATTATGATCGCATGGCGTGGACGTTGGTTCAGTTGTAGTCATCTCCTCTTCCTGGTTTTCCAGGTTTTGGCCGGTCTCATGCCCCTCCCTGGTCTGATGGCACGGCACTGTGATTCCTCCCAACTTGGCCCAGTATTCGGCGCGCTCCATATCCTTGGGCACTCCATCGCTCCCCCTTGCGTACACGCTATAGAGGGCTGCAATGGCCGTCTTGTCTCCATTTCGGGCTGCGTATTCGAGCGTCGTCAGTCCATGTTCCTTGTCGAGTATACCACCGAGGACGAGGAGCATGCCGCAGGAAAACTGTCCTCCAGACGTGCCGGTACACGCTTTTGCAAGTGATTTAGCAGGTGGAATCTGGACCCCAACCTGTTGGAGTCCATTTTTTTCCGCAAAAGCCCCTACAGGAAAAGTCAGGATGAGCAGAAGCAGCAGGATGTTTCTTAAGATCGTCATGAAATTTCCCCTTGGTCTGGGCATACTGGAATGTGCTTTTTACGGAAAAGGATTCGAAGTCCAAGATAACCGGTTGGGAAGCTCGCGGCTTGATACATGGTCACGCCAGATGCGTTCACGGCGCCAGTTTCAGGTGGATGTTGGTCTGGCCGCGCAGGCTCCAGCAGTCGGTTTGGGGGTTGTAGTTACCGCCCAAGACAATAACGCTCCCAGTGTTCGCGTTGCCGTCGTCGATCATTTTGTCCAGGGCACAGCAGACACGCTTGTCCGCTTGGGTTCCACCCGGTAGATCCAACCAGTTTAGATTCTTACCCAGCATTCCACTTGAACTCATGTACACAGTCCAAGGTTGACCATATAACGACTCCCGGTCCGAGGACTCGAGGATACCGGTCACGTCGATGAGAAGATGCCAGAACGCTCCAAGTTCCTTTCCACTCAGATATCCATTTTTCGGTTCCGTGCATGCCGCAGGGCTTGCCGGGGTCGCGTCAGGGCAGCCGTCTCCCGGAAAAGCTCCATAGCGGTCATAATAGGTGTTGCTGGCTCCGATGATTTTTGAATACTGGGCGGCAAGGCTCTTGACCCGGCCCTGGTCGATGAGTTCGCGACCCTTGAAGACCATGCCGAGGATGAGGCCGATGACCACGAGCACGACGGCCAGTTCGATGAGGGTGAATCCGGTCGCTTGAGTCTTGCAGAAACGGTTTTCGGGCATGGTGCAGGGTTTCATGAGCTCCTCGGCGGGCTGGGCGCCCCGGACTGAACCCGGGGCGCCCAAAGTGTTTGAATGGCGTTAGGGCAGAACCTTGAGCAGTACGCTGGCTGTACCTTCCTTGCTCCAGCAGTCCGCTCCAGCTTTGTAGCCATCATTATCTTCGGACTGGGCGGCACCGTTAAATGTATCCTCAGGACTATCTTCGCCGGCACGAATGATACCGGTGTCGGGATTGCCATCATCGGCCACACGGTCCAGATCGCAGACCAGGCGCAAGTCAGCGGCCTCAACGTAGACCCAGGTCGCGTTGGAGTTGCCACCGACTCTCCATTCGTCACCGAGGGCGCTCTTGGTATCGGCGGTGGTCAGGATGCCCGAATTTTTGAGAAGGGTGAAGAAGGCGGCAATTTCATTGGCGTCTGAGACGATACCGTCGTACGCTCCAACACCTTTGCCAAGGCAAGCCTGGGGAGTTGTGTCAGCAGCTCCACACCCATCACCAGGATATACCCCATAACGGTCCAGATAGATGTTCGTGCCGGCGACAACCTTGTTGTAGGCGGCGTTGGCGCTCTTGACCTTGGCGCTGGCGATGAGCTCGCGGCCCTTGAAGACCATGCCGAGGATGAGGCCGATGATCACCAGCACGATGGCCATTTCGATGAGGGTAAAACCCTGCTGTCCTTTCTTTTGCATTCAGATTCTCCTTTTTTGTTATTGGTTGGTCGATAATGTTTGAGTTCTTCCGGCACGTGCGCGGCTTTCGCTGCGCTGGCCGTGCCTGCGGTTCCCGAGGTGCAGTTCGAGAAAAAATGTCCGACCGACCTGTGTTACCATGTTGAACTTGGGGCCGTTTCTCCCTGCGCGTCATGCGCGGCCAAGCGTTGACGCCTGCGGAAGAGCGGGGTCCGGTGCCTCTTTAAGTCGCGAATCACGATGGGGTCGATGCATTCATTTCTGGTCGCCTTTTCACCTCCTCTGGGATGATTTTTCCCAGATCACGTATTTTCTGATCTTGCGGAAAGTCTTCCTGCAGGTGCTTCCAGGTTTGACGGGCGGCCTCGTTTTTCTGCTGCCCGAGCAGCGCCAGCACCAGGTTGACACGGACCGTAGCGTCGGCCCGGTGATCCCGGGTCAGGTTGACGAACATTTTTTCGGCTTCGGCATGGTCACCGCGTTTCAGGGCCACAGTCCCTGCCCATTTCCGGTACAGGACACTGTCCTGCCCAGCCTCGCGCAAAAGTTGCTGCAGGAGGGGGCTCATGGCCTGCAGGTCGTCCCGAATCCAGGCCGAAGCCAGTTGCCGATCAAGCTCCATGACTACACGGTTGCGGCGCGCCCTGCGCTGAAAGAGCTCCTCCAGTTCCTTTGATGGCTGGAGCTGCTGGCTGGTATCCGGATCCGGGGCGGGCAGCGTTTTTTGCACCGGGGGAGCTTCGTCGCGCGCGTCCAGGGACGCCGTCAGCGTCTCCAGTTTTGCGAGGGGCGTGGGCAGCGATTCCTCTTCCCAGGGGATGGTTTTTACAGCGCCGGGCCCCTCAATTACCCGCTCAGTCTGCTCAATAGGCAGCCAGAGCCGGACCTCCTTTTGGGCCCAGACCACCAGGCCGTAGCCCGTCATGCAGAACACGGACAGAATCAGGAGCAGGAAGACCACCTGTTTGGACATGTCGCGCCCCAGGGCCCGTCGTTGCTGCATGGCCGGGCGGAAAGTCTCTCCTGTCGCCCCGCCGGCGGTGACCTGCTGCAGGCTCTGGTAAATGAGACTCACCCAACCACCCTGATATGCATGACAACGACCAACTCGCGGACCTGCTCCGCATCCTTGCGGTTGTTGAAGGCCCATCCCAGCCCGGGAATATCGGCCAGACCGGGCACGGCGCTGTCGGTTTTGCGGGCATCCTTGTAGATCAGTCCGCCGAGAATGACCGTGTCCCCGGAGTGGGCGCGCACACTGGTGTTGATGTTGCGCACGTCGACCACGGGCAGAGTGACGCCAGAGCCGTCGACAAAGGTCATCCCCTGGCTGAGGTCGACCTTGCTCGTGATGGGGAAGACCTGCAGGTCGATGCTGCCGTCGTTGGTGATGAAGGGGATGACGCCGAGCATGACGCCCTCGAAGGCCGAAGCCGTGGTCGTGCTGATGTTGACGACGTCGCTGTCCGTGTTGGTCTCCCGGGTGATCTCCTTGACGTAGTTCTTGGTTGTCCCCGATGTGACCAGCGCCGGCATGCCATGCCGGGTGCGCACATGCGGGTTGGAGACGACCCGCACTCCGCCGAAGGTCTGCAACGCGTTGACCGTGGCCTGGAAGATGGTGTCCACGGTGTTGCTGACCGTCGTCAGCGTCGGGTCACCAAGGACGATGGCACTCAGCGCCGAGCCGGTGTTGCCTCGCGTGCCGAGACCCGTATCGGCGTTGGCGCCGAGTCCGTACGCATATCCCCGTCCGTCGTGGACGCGCTTCTGGACGAAGTTCCAGTCGATCCCAAGATCGAAACCGTCGCTCAGGGCCACTTCAAGAATCTGCGCGTCAATGATGACCTGGCGGCTGAGTTTTTCCCTCAATTGCGTGATCATGGCCGAGATGGTGCTCATGCGCCTGGGAGTGGTCTGTACGTATATGCTGCCGGACATGGGGTTCAGCGTGCTCGCGCCCTGCTGGCCATCGGCGCCACCAAGGATGGATTCGATGTTCTTCTGCAGGCCCGCATAGAGCGATCCGTCCTCCATCGTGAACGACTGGGAGGAGGAGAGCTGAAAGGTGCCGCTGAGGTTGTTGCCTGATCCTTCCCCGTCGGAGCTTCCGAAGATGTTTCCGCCGGACTGAGAGATGACCTGGGATTTGGCGTTCATGAACTCGAGGTTGAACGTCCTCTCCTCGAAGCGCTCCACTGTCAGCACGTTGTCCCGCACGCTCCAGTGCACGTCGTAGGCACCGAGCAGGGACCTGACCACATCCGAGGACAGGGCGTCCTGAAAGCTGATGGTGACGCGGTTGTCCAAGGAGATTTCCGGGTCGATGACCAGGTCGAGGCCGGCGTTGCGGACCACCACGAAGAGGACATCGTTGAGTGGTTCATTGCGCACGGAGATGGAGATGCGCGTCTCATCCAGGGGGTTGTAGCGGGGCAATTCGGGCACAAGGACTGGACGATCCTGTACGGTGGAGGATTCAAATTCCCGGATGCCTTCATCGCGTGTGTGCAGGAGGTCGCGCTGCTCCTGCGCCATGGCCTGTCGGAGTGCCTCGTAGTTTTTGGGGCCGTCCAGGCGTGAACGGTCTTGATTGGGTGCGCAGGAGCAGAGCATTATCAGCAACGCTGTCGCCCAGAAAACGCCTGCATTTTTACGTGTTAATGTATGAGAGATTGTGCTGTATTGAGATGAATTCATTTTATTGTATTATTTATAACAAAAATATTTTTTATTTTTTTATTTCTATCATTATTGTTACTTCAAAATTGTGATTACGTTTTTTTTGATAAGAGTACTCATTTTTCATTCCTTGATAAAATGATTATTTTGATTTTGAGATAAAGAAAAGAAAATCAGCTACGTAAAAAATGCGTAACTGGATGTGTGTCGCGGCTTATATGCGGGCAAAATTCGTAGATGCAGGATTGGTTATGTTTTTCACAAATGAATTCTGGTGGCGATTTTATTTTAATGAAAGGTTGCAAAATGATTCTGAAGCGCAGGTTTCCGAAAGTGTTCGTGCTTCAAGATGAACTGGTCGGGGTCAGTTCGTCGGATTCGGGCTTGCGAATTGACGCAGGAGTTGCATGACCTGCCCGGGTTTTACTACCAGACGATCCAGGTCCGGGTCGAGAGTCGCACCGGCAGCTCGCTTATCCGCGCTGGCCTTTGGCCCCCCTTGGGAGGGTTTCTCGAGTCGGACCTCCAGGGGCGGCGTCCAGACCACGAGCTCGGCCTTGTCAGGTGTCAGCAGGATAACTCCATGGGCCGTTATATCCTGGACGATGCGCCCATCGGGGAGAACTTCGCCCTTGCGCACGACGCGTCCATCGATCATGGCCACGGGCGTCCGGGTGTTGTGTAGAATCATGCCCAGTCTGGTCTGGTCCCGCTGGCCTCCGCGTGTGCCCAGCAGCGTCGGATCGACCTGCCTGACAGCGGGTTTTGAAGCCTTGCCATTCGTCCAACTGGCGGCATCGAGCAGGCTGGTCATAGCCTCCGGTTCCGGCAGGCTGGCGGGTTGGATGTCCTGAATCTGGGGGCGCAGGGCCCTGCCCTGATTCACCGTGTCCACGACCGACCAGGCCGCAACCACCGTGAGTGCGCAACAGACAAGAGCAAAGAGCGCCAGACGTCCTGTCAGCGAGAAGAGGTGTGGGTGCATGTCATTGTGCCGCAGTGTGTTTAAGGGTCAGGGTGAAGTAGTTTGTGTCCATATCAAGCTGAAGTTCTTGACGAACGATTTGAAAGCCCGATTGGTTCAGGCGTGACAGAAATTCGGAATACAGGGACCTGGCCTGATTGAGGCCTGCGTCAACGGTGCCCTCCAGGCCGATCATGGCTGTTTTGCCTTCATAATTGATTTCAATGGACTGGATGGTGCATGATTGCGGCCGCATCTGGCTGATCAGGTTCCACAAGTCCGCAAGTGGTGTTGCGGAGCGGGCGTTTTTGAGTGTTTGCGCCATCGACACACCCCGTTCGATGGTTTCGCGATCCTCATCGGAGAGCGTGTTTGCAGCGCCAAGTTCAGTCTGCACGGACTCCAGTTCGGCCTTTTCGAGCACCAGGCCCTGAAGCCTGGCTTCCATACGGTCAGCTAGGCCGTGTCCCCACCATCCGGCAGCGCCGGTCATCAGGGCGAGCGCCAGGGACGTAGCCCAGATCCATTTTTCCAGTGGCTGAAGCCGTGCTGCCAGGCGATCGGGGAGCGCCGTCAGCGAGGTTTTGCCGCTTGCCTGTCCGACCATGCCTGGAAGGGCCGAATACCAGGTGGTCTCGCCGCATTGCAGCGCCGTGACCGGCATGAATTCAAAGGATTCTGCAGCGGCGGGAGGAAGCAGAGGCCGCCTGCTCCAACCTTCTATCCAGATGTTGCGTTGTATCTCAAAACCGCCATCGCGGGCGGCCTGTTTCATGTCGGCCATTACCGCGTCGACACTGATCTGGAAATCGTCCCCATGGTCCTCGCTCAAGGTGTAGCGTCTGGACCACAGCAGCCCGCCATTACGCCCGCACAGCAGTACAAGGCTTTTTGGAAGATGCAGGGTCAGGGTCGTTGTGGTGTCCTTGGGCTGGCAGTACAGCAGTCCGAAGAGAAGAGTCACGGTGTCGTGCAGCAGAAATCCGCGCGCAGAGCCCGTAAACTGGGTCTTCAACCGATTGAGATGCTGTGAAGGCATGAGCTGGTAAGTCAGCATGACCTGCCCGGGGGCGATGGCCTTGCGGACGAGCGGGTGCAGTTCCATGTCCTGGGTCAATTCTCCGTTGCGCAGCAACGTGCGTTTGGCCAGAACATGAGCGTATTTCGGGGAAGCGGATTCGACGAGGACGTTTCCGGGCCCCGGAGCTGTGAAGAAATCCACTACCAGAGTGTGCCAGTGCGACAGAACTTCGTCGGGGGACATGAGCCGGGCGCGGTTCGAGGACAGCTCGAACCTGCCTTCGCTGCACTCGAGGACAAAGGGGGAATAGCGGGGGGCTTCGTGCATGACCGGGATCCAGGCTTCCTCACGACGCTCGGAATCACTGACCGTCGTGTGCAGCGCGGAATCAAGGGTCCATTCATCCTGAACCTGCCCTTCGTCTGTGGGAAATGTCAGGGTGGTGTCCGCATATGGTGCGGCCATTTCGTTAGCGCCACTGTCTGTCTGGTTTTTGTCATCCGGTGCTTCGGTTGTGGCTTCAAGAACGAATTTTTCTACGGTCATAGATGGTCTCATCAGCGCTGATTGCGATTCGGGGTGAGAAAGTGTCCCTGAAAATTGAGGTGATAGCGCTCCGTGTCAGCGGCGAGGGGCTGCTTTTCGGTATTTTCTCCATCAAGTGACGTGGGCCGGGGAACGTCGGCGCGGGCTACCCGCATGGAAAGGGGCTGAAACCAGTATTCCCCTGGTCTCGGCAGGGCATTGGACGCGATCAGAAGAGATTGGGCGACTTCTTCCCACGGCAGGTCCCGGGAGATGAACACCGGATAGGAATGCCAGCCCTCTGGTTCCAGCCTCACTCGTCGGCAGAGGCTCGCTATGTCGCGCCACATCTGGATTTGCGGAGCCTCCTGCCGCAGCCTGGCGATGCTTTGTTCCAGCGTGTCCAGTTCCTTGAGCACGACGGCGGTGCGGGCATGCGAGTGAGCGATGCGTCCGATGGCCTGGGCCAGAGCTATCGAGCCGACGGCCAGGGCCGAGAGGGTGAGAATTGTCATGGTCCAGCGCTGTCTGTTTGTCATTTTCTAGTTACCTATGGCTGTCATGAGGTCGTAGACGGGCATCAGCAGTCCGATCATGATGATGGCAAAGAGGCCGCCGAGTACCATCATGATCAGTGGTTCCAGGGTCTTGGAGAGCACTTGGACGAGGCCGTTGAGCTTTTCGCGGTACAGGTCGGCGACATAGGTCGCCTGGCTGTCCAGACGGCCGGTCATCTCGCCGACGGAGAGCATCCTGATGGCGAAGGGGTCGAGGGCTTGGTGCTGTTTCAGGGCCTCGGAGAGCAGGTTGCCGGCCTGGAGCGAGTTTTGCGCCCCGAGCAGGCGTTTTTTATAGATTTCGTTGCCCGTCGCCTCTGTGATCATGGTCATGGCGCGCAGGACACTGATGCTCGTGCCGAGCATGATGCCTAGATATTCAGTCGCCCTGGCCACCAGGGAGGTGTGTACAATGCGGGATATGACAGGCGCGCGCAGGCTGAGGTAGCTCAGTGCGTAGCGCACCGCGTATACCTTGCGGCGCAGGATCGAGAGAAGGATGACGAGGCCCGTGGCGAGGATGGCGACGATGCCGAACCATTCCTGGAACCAGTCGGACGCGGCGATGAGCATCCGGGTCGGCAGGGGGAGTTCGACGCCCAGGTCCTTGAACAGGCTTACCAGCTGCGGCACGACATACCAGAGCCAGAAGACGACCGCCCCGAGGACAACCACGAGCAGGATGGCCGGATACGTCATGGCGCGTTTCGTGGCGCTCACGATCTCGTGCAGATGCAGGAGATGGTCCCCGCATTTCTTGAGCATCTGGTCGAGCCTGCCGGCCTCTTCGCCAATGGCGACCATGTGCTGCACCACGAAAGGAGCCAGTCGCGGGTGCTTGATAAGCGCCTCGGAGAATGTCTGGCCCGCCTGAATATCGGCGCGGATGCAGCGCAGCGCGGCCTTGAGGTGCCTGTTGGCGGCATATTCCTGGATTTTGTCCAGCCCATCCAGAACGGTTACGCCCGCACCCAGGAGCATGCCCAGGTTGTGATAGAATTCGGCCAGTTCCAGTCTGGAGAAGGACCCAAGGCCGACCCCGAAGAACTGCGCCAGCATGTTGACTGGTCCTGGCAGCGGTCTGACTTCGAGGGCGATGCCGCCGTCATGCTCGACATAGCGCACTGCCGCCGTGAGGTCGGCGATGGGCAGTTCTATGACGCCGGAGACGATCTTTCCGGTCTCCGAGATGAGCTTGTAGCGAAAGAGATGCATTGCCCGACTTCCCTTCAGCCCGACGTCGCCGAGGAATAGCGCGAGGCGCCCAGAACACGCTGTAACTCTTCGACGCTTGTCTCTCCGCTTGCCACCTTGTTTACGCCGATGTCGAACATGGTCGTGAATCCCTGCTTCAGGGCCAGTTCTTCGAGCTGGTACAAGGCCGCATCCTGTTCGATCAGGACCCGCATCTCGTGGGTGATGGTCAGAATTTCATAAAGAAGGGTGCGGCCGCGATATCCTGTTCCGCCGCATGCCGAGCAGCCCTTGGCCCTGTAAAGGGTCCGAATCCGTTTGCCCAGGTAGGCCAGGTCACTGGCCGCCGGCTCGTATTCTTCCATGCAGTTCCTGCACAGGGAGCGGGCCAGGCGCTGGCTGACGACGCTGACCAGCGATTCGGCGATGGACAGGTTGTCCAGTTCGAGTCCTTTGAGTCGCGGGATGGATCCCAGGGCCGTGTTGCTGTGCAGGGTGGAGAGCACCATGTGACCTGTGGTGGCAGCGGTGATGGCAGTCTCGGCGGTCAGTTTGTCGCGCATTTCGCCGATGAGGATGATGTCGGGGTCATGCCGCAGAAAATATCGCATCGCATTGGCGAAGTCGTATCCTGCCTCTTCGTTGACCTGCGTCTGCCTGGCCAGGGGCACGACATGTTCGATGGGGTTTTCGACCGTCAGCACGTTTTTTCCCAGCAGATCCAGCGAAGAGAGTCCGGCGACCAGGGTCGTCGATTTGCCCGAGCCTGTCGGCCCAGTCAGCAGGATGATGCCAAAAGGTTCGCGAAAGGCCGAGGCGAGTCGCTCCAGGTCTTCGGACAGAAAACCGAGAGCCTTGAGGCTCAGGCTGCCGCGCTCCATGTGCAGCAGGCGCAGGACAATGTTTTCGCCGTACGGCGTCACCAGCGAGGAGGCGCGGATGTTTATCGTGCGGTGCAGCAGCGTCACGCTCCAGCGTCCGTCCTGCGGCAGGCGCTGCTCTGAGATGTCCATGCCGGCCGTGAGCTTGATGGTGGTCAAGGCGCGTTTGAGCGTCGGCGGAAAGAAGCGCACGCTGCGCAGGACCCCGTCCACGCGGAATGCGACATTGATGCCGTGCTCCATGGGGCGGATATGGATGTCCGAGGCGCGCTCCCGAATGGCGAGCAGAAGAAGGTACTCCACAAAGCGATCGGGCCGGGTGGTCAGGGTGGTATCGTCGGCCAGGATTCGCGCTTCACGGTCAAGCATGACTTCCACGGGATTTTCCAGGAAGAAGAAGTATTCGTAAATAGCCGAAACTATTTTTGTTTCTTCGGTCAGCACGAACTTTGGCCGTTTTCCCGTAAAGCGCAGACAGGCCTGTTCCATGGCCGTATCGGGCAGGCTTGAAGTGGCCATGGTCACGAATTGTGCATCATCGCCCAAGGGGAAGATGCGCAGGTTGAGGCATGTGCCGCGGTTGAAGCGGGCGAGCAGGGTCTGGTCCGGAGTTTCCTTTTCAAGATCGATGTGTGGGAGGCCGAGCTGGACGCTTAAGGCCCTGGTGATGTCGAATTCGGAGACGATGCCAATGCCGCTGAGCACCTGCCCGAGTTTCTGACCCGTGACGTTCTGCTCTTGCAGGGAGTATTCGATATGCCTGTCGGAGATGAGACCTTTATCTTTGAGCAGATCTCCGATGCGAATGGATTGAGTCATGATTTTGGGGTGTTGGATTGACGAAAATGGCGGAGCCAGAAGACCGTGCCCGGATCCAGGGCGCCGGTGGCGGGCAATCCTACGGAGCGCTGAAACTGACTGCAGGCATACCAGGTGGCGCTGTTGAGCTGCCCGTTGGCGGGTTTGGAAAGAAATCCCAAAGCCTTCAATCGGCTCTGGGCCTCTTCTACCAGGCGCCCAGACTCGCCGGGCGCCGGGGTTTCAACCGGATACTCCGAATGCCAGATAATCAGCCACTCTGGCGGCGTCTGCGAAAGTTTCTGCCACGGCAGGGCCCTCCAGGAGGGTGAAGACTCATTTGTGTCCGGCAGCGTATCGAGAAGGGCCACGGCGAGGCCCGGGGGCAGGTTTTGTCTCAAGGCCGTGATCTTTTTTTCGGCGATGGCCATCTTGACCCAGGGTGTCAGTGATTGGGCTTGCGGCTTGCCAAGAAAACCTTCCAGTTCAACGAGAGCGGAGGTCACGTCTGTGCGGTAAATGTTTTCTTCACCGCTTGGGGCCGCTTCGACATCCCGAATCACGTTCTGTCGGAACATCCCCGCCGGGACAATCTGTTCCATGGGTCTGCCCGTGAAGCTGAAGACGCTCAGGCCCAGAAGCGTCAGCATGACCAGGCCCGCGATGAGGGGCAGCGGTGACCGCGCGGGGTGTATGACTCCGCTCATTTCTGAGATGCCGTTCAGTTCACGGATGGCCAGGTGCATGATGCGTGGGGATATGGCCTGCCTGTTGTAGGCAAGGCAGCCGTAAAGCGCTCTCTCCATGATCAGCTTGGCCAGGCGCACGTTGCCGCGCGTGGCCCGCCAGAGCATCCAGGCGGCAAGGCCTGTCAGGCGTATCTGAGACCCGGCCTGGCTGAGCTTGAAGTTTACGTAGCCGATCAGTTCGGAGTGAGTGAACTGTGGCAGGATCTCATAAATGGCGATGCGACTCTTGAGTTGACGCATATCGTGCTGTCTGAGCCGATGGTCGAGTTCGGGCTGTGCAAAGAGGATAACTTGGACAAGCTTTTGGCCTTCGAATTCGAAATTACCGAGCATGCGTAGCGCTTCCAGGGAGTCGTCGCTCAGATTATGTGCCTCGTCCACGGCGATGACTGCAGTCTGGCCCGCCGCGTGAGTTTTCAGGAAGAAGTCATGAAGAATCTTTTGGTAATCCAGAAGCGTGAAGTGCCGTTCGCATGGCAGTCCGAAGTCGCTCGAAATTGCCCGGAACAATTCTTCCTTGGTGAACATCGTGTTGAAGATCCAGGCGAAAACGGTGTGCCGTTGTTCAAGGATGCTGAAAAGTTGCAAGGAGAGGGAAGTCTTGCCCACGCCGACCTCGCCAATAAGGACCATGAACCCTTTTCGCGTCATGACTCCATGTTCGAATTCGTCCAGAATGACGCGTGTCGCCTGAGTTTGGTAGAAACCGCTCCGGCTGGTAGCCATGGAGAACGGATTTTCCGTGATGTTGAGTTGAGAGAATGTTGTGTCATTCATAACGTGTCTTGTGCGGAGTTGGATTTTTTATTCCATGATGAGTAGTGGTTGTGGCTGAATGCGTCGCAGTTGCACATTTTACGTCGTTGGAAATATTTTAATCATAGACCTGTGTGGCCGTGGGGCAAAGCTGATTGAATACGTAAAGAATGCGTATGTTTGTGGGATTCCGTTCACGGATTATGTGCGGGCCTTTTCGGGGGCGGTCTCAAATTCAGCCTGGCCTGATCGTCGGTTACAGTGAAGGGGTAACTCCTTTGTTCTGGTCATGGCCCAACCCGGGCAATCACAAGGGTCGTGATGTCTATCTCTTTTCCGGCGGCGATGCTGTGATAGTACCATTTTTCGTCGATCATCGAATACCACAGGCTCCAGTTCAGGCTGGCATTGAGTACGTATGCAGTGCCGTCCGTCCCGGTCACGAGGAAGGTGTATCCATCAGCGGGCGTTACTTTTGTCCGGTTTCCGGCCGTGGCGTAGTATACGCCGTCATAGGCGGTCCCCCACTCAGCAGGGTCCAGCCCTATATCGGTAAAGGCGTAGTCTCCCCAGCTCCTGGGGTAGTAGCCTTTTTCGTCATGGAACTTCCGGACCAGGGCAATCATCGCCGTGGATATTTCGGCAAAGGTAGATCCGAGGCTGGTGAGAGGCGGGTCGTCCCCCGATCCGGGATGGCCTGAGAGGAGCCCATTGACAAAATCGAGGGTGGCGTAATCAATGATGTCGTCGAATGTATCGGGCGCGCCTCGTTTCTCGCGCAGGTGCCCCATGGCGATTGTATCGCCGAGATAATCGTTGCCCAGATCCGGGGCCCGGTTCTTGCCGAGGCTCGCCACCCAGAACGCGACCTTCAGATCTCGGCCCTGGTCGGGCAGCCTGAGGGTCAGCGGCGCATCGCTCTGTTTGTGGTACACAATGGGCCCGGCCAGGCGATCCAGGCGCTGGGCCATGGAATTTTCGAAGTGGTCCGCCTCTGGAAGCCGTCCGTGTGCAATCAGGTAGCCAAGGATCTCGTTTCTGGCATTGCGGACCGCCCGTTTCTCCTCGACCAGAAAGTCTTTTTTCTGGCTGGCGATGTAGCGCGGGGCGATGGTCATGATGAGCAGACTGACGATGACCAGGAGCATGGACAGTTCCACCAGCGAGAATCCGCTGCAGTCCTTGCGTTTGACCTTGCGCATGTGTCGTTTACCTGCAGGCATGGTACTTGAGCTGGTCGAGGCTCATGAATTCGACGAGGTCGTCTCCGCGTTCCGAGAGCTTGATTTCTGCGCCGATTTCGTACACTGCGTCCGCCCTGCGATTTGGACCTGGCGAGGCGATAAGGAAAACCGCTTTGGCAGACTGCCCGATTTCCAGGGTCATGTCGAAACCGCCCGCATTTTGAGAGCAGATGTCCGCGTCCATGGCGAGATACGTATACGGGCTCCCCCAGGTGTCCTGTTCGGGCAACCCGGCCTCGTCGAGGCTGGCGGGAAGCCGCCCGCGTTCACGCGCAATGTCGACGAGGGCGTGGCGCAGAGAGATAAGGGCGTCCTTGTTTTCATGCAGCTTTTCGTGACGTACGCTGTCCACCAGGGGTGGGACGAGCAGTGTGACGATGAGTCCCAGGATGACCAGTGCAATGGCCGATTCGATCAGGGTGAAGCCGTTTTTTTTCATGGCGCTGTGTTGACGAAGCGGAACCGTGCGTCGTTGACGATCACTTCCTGGGCGGGATGGCCCGTCCCTTGCGTCCATCCGAACATGACGCTGTCGAAGCGATCGTGCCATTGCCTTGGAAACTGTACGGCATCCGCCGCGTATCTCGCGGCGTTCACGGGCGTGCCGGTCAGGGACTTGCCGAGGTCCTCGCAGTCCGTGCAGTCGAACCACGCATGCACCGTATAGTCGCCATCGCCGTCCGCGCGGTCGGCGCGGGTGATCTCGACGCGGACAGGGTAGATGCGCGTGCCCCTGAATTCGAGTTTCTCGTTCAGAAGGTCGTAGTCCGGGACATCCGGGTCCGGTGGGTTCGGCTCCAGCTTGTGCTTGCAGTCGTCCTGTCCGCGCACCAGATCCGTTTTGCCTTCGTTGCTGCCCCAGTACAGGATGCCAAGGTGGTGGCAGCCGTAGCTGTTGCATTCGCCAGTGGGGTCGTTGTTGTCCTTGGTCGACGAGAAGTCGATCTCAACCCCGATCTTGGGCGGCAGGACAAACGGGGCGACACCGTCGTCAAACCCCTTGTTCCGAAAGGACGTCGACGCATAGCCGATGGCCGGGCCGTATCCTCCGCACGAATCGGGCGAGTTGCTATGGGCGCTGATGAGGGAAAATGTGAATCCGTCATCCACGGTGTTGCTGATGTTCGCTACCGAGAATTCGAAATAGGCCCTGAATTCCCCGCCAAAGGAGCATTTCCCGTCGACACAGACGCCGTCATCTGTGGTTCCGGTGTACCATATGCAGCCGTAGCTTTGCAGGTCGGGATGACGACGTGGGACGCCCAGGGTGATCGTCTTGGCGTCCTCGTCGACGCTGGCT
>Ga0265295_1005592_pt1 | contig 15848 bp, 11 predicted proteins | sample Munlansysbiofilm_FD_192503 | JGI IMG/M metagenome (GOLD analysis project Ga0265295, IMG submission 192503) | Leachate microbial communities from a municipal landfill in Southern Ontario, Canada - Methane capture system biofilm | ecosystem: Engineered > Solid waste > Landfill > Unclassified ... | reverse complement strand
TTTAAGCATTTTTGGGTAAAATACGCTTCGCCTTCTTCTAGACCTGTGCAATGTCTTTTAAGAGCATCGCTTCAGGGTGGGAACACAGCAGAGCACTTTTATTAGGTGTGTGCCGCAGTCATCTGGAAGAGGGTTTTTACAAAAACTATTTTTACACGCTTCTTTAGCAAAGCCAAAAAAGCTACGTTGCACTAGGCGCTAAAGCTAGCCTCATACGAGGCAGAACTTACTCTATACCCCAAAATACTCTTCTAACTCCACAGCCAATCCATAAAAATCAGCCTTTCCAATTTTCCCTTTTTCTTTGAGCTTTTTTAGGATGTGCTCTTTACCTTGAATCAACTCTTTAGACTTGACTCCATGTGAAATGGAAAGGGTTGCTTCAATAAACGCGGCTAAATTATCGCAGTTTTTAAGCGCTTTTCCATCAATGGCATTAAATTTATCTTCATTGTACAAAGAAACATCTTCCACCGCTTCGATTTTTTGCTCATAAATGCGGTTTAAAAACTCATTTTTTTGATTATCCCCGTAAAGTCCAAGCAAGTATTTAAACTCTTTTAAAAGAGACTCTGGCAAGTAAGGCAATATCTCTTCTTCAATCATCTTAATTTCAAATTCACTGATAATATCATCCAAGCCACTCACCGAATATTTCACGGGTGAAATAATATCACGGGTCAGCGCTTCAGGAAAATCATGAAAAAGAGCACAAAAGAAGTTATTCACCAGCCTTTGATCACACGCTTTGATAAAAAGCGAGTAAAAATAACCTAAAATGGCGACAATCAGCATATGTCCCAACACCGAAGTTTCAGGAATACGAGGCGTTTGTGCCCAACGTTTTTGAAAACGAAGGCGTCCGCTTAAATCAACAATTTTAGAGATTTTTTTATTCATCGCCATTTTACGTACACTAATGAGTTCGTAATAATCTTCAATTTCCTCTTCCACCGCCTCTTTTACACGGTCAATATTGCTTAAAAATTGACTGGTCTGATAGACAATGGAAAACTCCCAACGGGTTGCCATATACGAAGCCGCTTTGAGGATAAAACGCTCTTTTTTATACATAGAATTATCATTAATATACGTTTCAAAACGCTGATAAAACGCCCCACCTTCAATTTCGCTCAGTGAATCATAGAGCTGTGAAAGTACCCATGAATTGATCTCTTTCTCTTTTTTTTGAAGCGCTTTACGAAAGACATCAGGGCGAATATCGGTCACCACCACACGGCGTAAAAATTCAAAAATACCCGCTTCAATTAAAGAGCGCATATTCACACTGCCCTCAGGCTCCATTTTGGCAATAAAATAAGCGATAATAAACTTATGCGCTTGTTTATCAAGCTCCACCAACTCCACCATGCGTGGGTAATCATTCCAACGCTGAATGGAAGCAGCTCCAAAGAACTGCTCGATGAGTTTTGGGTTTAACATGACGTTTCGTTTCTAACCAATTTTGAATCAATTTCAATGACCGTGTGCACATTGCCTCGTGGGTTGAAGTCTGCCACCACTTTAAGCCATTTGGGTTTAAGTTTTCTATCTAAAAGGTCATAAATTTCATTGGCAGAGTTTTCATGGCTAATGTTGCGGTTCATAAAGCTGTTGATATAGAGTTTAATTGCTTTAAGCTCCACAACAAGTTCATTGGGAATATAGTCAATGTAAATTGTCGCAAAATCAGGATAGCCACTACGTGGGCACAAACAACAAAATTCTGGTAATGTCAGTTTAATGACATAGTTTTTTTTATGCTGATTAGGCCAAATTTCCAAATCTTTTTCCACATCAAATTCTTTAATAATTTGTTCACCATACTTCATCGTTAAATTCCTTTATACTTTTGGGTTTAGAGATACAAAAACCTTGAATAAAATCAGGCTCACAAGCTTTAATCAGCTTCAATGTACTCTCTTTATCCACGAATTTTACCATAGTTTGTACCTGAAGCGTTTTGGCAAGGTCAATGTAAGATTTTAAGAGTTTTTGGTACTTCACATCTTCAATTTTTTTGGTAAATTCAATGTCAAATTTAATTAAATCAATGGGCAAATATTTGAGGTATTCAAAGCCACAATTATTGCCTCCAAAATTTCCCAATGCTATTTTAAATCCCACTTCTTGATAACTCTCAATAATCTCTTTAAAACGCTGTATCTCTTCGTAACTTTTTTGCTCTGTAATTTCCAAAATAAATTGATGAGGATTAAGCTCTTTTTCTTGAAAAAGTTTTAACAGATAACGTTTAAATTTGCTATTTCGCAGTGTTACAGGTGAAATTTCAATACTTACTAAAAAAGATTCATTTATAAAAGGTTTTATATGTTCAACTAATGAAGCCATAATATACTCATCCAATGCACGTTCTAAACCCATACGATTAATCATATGTTGAAGATGCTGTTTTGGAAAAATACCATACTCTTTTGTATCAATACGTGTTAAAACCTCTATAAAGCTCTTTTTTTGCTCTTTTACATGTAAAGAAGGTTGATACTTAAAAAGAATCCCATCGTTCTTTAAAACACCACTCAAGCTCTTTTTAAAGGCATTTAATTGTATGTGAGGAAGAACTTCTTTATCAGGTTGTTCTTTTTCAATTAATATAAACAAATGTTCAATAATATTATTAACATCACTATCATGTTGTGCTTCTAAAAATGAAAGTGAGAGTTTTACCTCAATATTATAAATACCATTTTTTTGAATACGTTTGCTAAAAAGTATTAAAAAATGTTTTAACTCTTGTAATGAAGTACTAAAAATAAGTAAAAATGAGTCATTACTGTAACGACCAATGGGTGTATTTTTATACTGATGTTCCTCTAAAAAAACCTCTAATTCTGTCATTAGCGTTCTTAAAATCATATCGCCATTTGCAATTCCATAACGTTCATTAATATCATTTAAATTATTTACATGTAAAAGAGTGACAATATCTTTTGGATTCTTTATTTTTTTTATTTTTAAAAGAATTTCATTACGTGTAAATGTTTTAGTGATAGGATCAATTAATGTGGTTTGAAAACCATGATAAATTAAATAAACCGTGTAATAAACATAAATAGGAATTAATGAAATAAGAAGAAAAAAATTGGTTGATGTATGCGAAAAAAGTGAAAATGCATGAAAAAAAATACCAACGAGAAGCAAAAGAGGGAAAGCGATTTTAAGCGCTGTTATAAATCGATTTTCCCTCTCTTTTATCTCAGAATAGAGCATTAGACATCCAAATGTTTTACATCTTTAGCATGATCTTGAATATACTGACGACGTGGCTCAACTTCATCACCCATAAAAAGCGTAAACGTTTCACTTGCAGCTTCAGCATCTTCTACTTTTACTTGCAACAAACGTCTGTTCTCAGGATTCATAGTTGTTTCCCATAACTGCTCTGGATTCATCTCACCAAGACCTTTGTAACGTTGAATATACGCACCTTTTTTCGCACTTTTTTCAATTTCATCAAGCACAATGACAGGATCACGTCCGTCAAACACATCAAAATCACGCTCTTGAATTTTTGTGTAAATATAACGTGCTTCTTCGTAAAGTGGATTGGTATAAAAACTCTCATCTAAAAGTAACTCTTCGAGTCCATCATTGGTTTGGATAAAAAGATGAATACCCTCATCATTAACGTAATGGTTAAGAATGTTATATCCCATCGTTTTAATAAATGTTTCAATTTCAGTAAATAATTTATCAGAAGGTAAAGCAATTAAATCTGGATTTTCAATCAAATAACGAATGACTTCAATCATAGAAAAGCGCTTTTCAAGCTCTTTTAAAATACCTCGGTATGCTGAAATAATTTTAAAGTAATCCACCAAATCATTCGTACCAACACCTGCAATATCAATGCTATCCATACCTGATTCAATCAAAAAGGTATTCATCTCGGCATCATCTTTCAGATAAATCTCTTTTTTACCTTTTTTATAACGATAAAGTGGTGGTTGCGCTAGATAAACATAGCCATTGTCCACAATTGGGCGTAAAAAACGGAAAAGAAAGGTCAAAAGAAGAGTTTGAATATGGCTACCATCAACGTCCGCATCCGTCATAATGATAAGCTTGTGATAACGAAGTTTTTCTTCGTTAAACTCATCCCCAATACCACATCCAAGAGCAGTAATCATATTTTTAATTTCATCAGATTTTAAAATTTTATCCAAACGGCTTTTTTCAACATTGAGAATTTTACCTTTAAGCGGTAAAATCGCTTGAAAAACCCTATCACGTCCTTGTTTAGCAGAACCGCCCGCACTATCGCCCTCTACAAGATAGAGTTCACAGATGCTTGGGTCTTTACTTTGACAGTCTGCTAGTTTACCAGGCAATGTTCCAATGCTCATGGCATCTTTTCTACGGGTTAAATCTCTTGCATTTTTAGCGGCTTCCCTGCCACGTGCTGCTGCAAGAGCTTTATTCATAATCGCTTTAGCTTCAATAGGATTTTCTTCAAAATATTTAACCAGTTGTTCATACACCAATTTTTGAACAATAGGTTTTACATAAGAACTACCCAATTTTCCTTTAGTTTGCCCCTCAAATTGTGGTTCAGGCACTTTAACAGAAACAATGGCTATTAAACCTTCACGAACATCATCACCTGTAATTTTGACATCTTTTTCGCGAATACCCGCATTTAAAGAGATGTAGTTTGTAATAGCACGTGTTAAACCCGCACGAAAGCCACTCTCATGCGTTCCGCCATCAATGGTTTTAATATTATTAACAAATGAGTAGAGAATTTCACTGTACGTTGAGTTATACATCATTGCAACATCAACTTCAACATCTTCAATACTTGCTGTATAATGAACCGCTTCTGCAACCTGCTCTTTTTTATTTAAATCTACAACAAACTGTTTAATACCACCTTCAAAATGATAAACCTCTGCACGTCCATCTCTTTGATCTTTGAGTTCAATCGTAATTTTTGGATTAAGATAGGCAAGTTCACGAAAACGTGTGGCTAAAATTTCAAATTGAAATTCTGTGGTTTCAAAGATGGTTGCATCTGGCCAAAATTCAATCATAGTTCCTGTACGATTGGTAGTTTTAACTACATCAAGTGGTGTTTGAGGAATACCACATGCAAATTCTTGACGATGTTCATTGCCTTCACGTTTAATAGTCACTACGAGTTTTGATGAAAGAGCATTAACAACAGAAACACCCACACCATGTAAACCACCTGAAACTTTATAGGTGTCTTTATCGAACTTTCCACCAGCGTGAAGTACGGTTAAAACAACCGTAGCTGCTGACATATTTTCACCTTCATGCCAACCTATTGGAATACCACGGCCATTATCAGTAATAATCGCTGAACCTTCCCGTGTAAGCTCTATTTTAATAGAATCACAATAACCTGCCATTGATTCATCAATTGAGTTATCAACTACTTCATAGATAAGATGATGAAGACCATTGATGTTGGTATCACCAATGTACATACCTGGACGTTTTCTAACTGCTTCAAGACCTTTTAAAACTTTAATATTGTCTGCACCATAATTGCTCATAATTTCTCCGCTTTTGTGTTATCTTTTTTTTAAATTTAAATCATAATAGGCATAACAATGGTCATAAAATTTTCACTTTCTAACGTGAAAGGCAAACCACTGTCATTAAAACCTAAAGTAAAATTGCTATTTTCAATGTTAGATAAAAAATCTAGAATATAACGACTGTTTACTGCTAGATAGATATCGCTCTCAAGTTCTGTTTGAAAATCAAGTTCTGTTTTTGCTTCAATGTTATCATCATTTAAACTTTCAAAAATTATTTTTTCAGGTTTAAATGTAATTTTAATTTCAGGAGAAATGATAGCAATTTGTTTAATTGCTTCAATCATAGATTCACGTGTAAGTAAAATTTTATAATTTTTATTTTTTGGAATAATCCGTGCATAATCAGGAAATTTTCCATTAATGAGTTTGGTAAAAAATGTAAAATGATTTGATTGGGCAATAAGCGTATTTTCATCATAAAAAATTTCAATATCATCAAAAAAGAGTTTTTGAATTTCACTAATAGCTTTTTTAGGAATAATAAATGAAAAATTTTCTGTTGTTTCTTCTTGAAGTGTTACAATCGCTAAACGTTTTGTATCGGTTGCAACAAGATTAATACTGTTATCTTTAATATCAATGAGTGAACCATTAAGTTCAAATTTTGGATTATTGCTGTCAATTGCTGGTGCTATTTTTTTGATTGAACGCACTAGCGTTGTGCTGTTAATATTAAATTTTGGTTTATTTTCAATGGTTGAAAATGGAGGAAAATCACTTGGAATTAACATAGGTAACTTAAATTTTGAACTATTCTGTTTAATATACAAATAATCATTAATGGTTTCTAAAATAATTTCATCATCTTTTAGACTTTTAACAATATCTAAAAGTTTTTTACCATTAGCAGTAGCATCTCCAAAAGAGGCTATTTTAATTTCAGGTGTATGGTAGGTTAAACCTATTTCATAATCCGTTGCTTTAAGTACAAAATGTTGATCTTCTGTGGAAAGAAAAACATGCGATGTAATTTGACTTAAATCTTTTTTTTCAAGATACGGTTGGATGTTAAGCAACATATTTTCTAAGACACTTTTTTTTATTGAAACTTTCATCGAGTCTCCTTTTAGTTATTTAATTAAAATAGTCGGAGTAGTAGGCTTGGTTGAATGTGTGAAAACATCAACATTATACCTAAAACTAGGGCTTATTCGAGTGAAAAAACAAAAGAGAGTTTTTCACATTTCATCACATTTTTTAATAAAACTTTTTATTTTTCTTTGGTTAAAATTTTATTTTTAAGGTCTTCAACTTTGAGTTTAAATGATTCATTGGTTTCTATAAGTTCATTAATTTTTTTAATATTATGTGATACTGCTGTATGGTCTTTCATTCCAAAATAGTTTGCGAGTGAAGGCATAGAATTAGGTGTAAGTGTTCGTGCTAAATAAATACCTATTCTTCTTGCTTCTACAATATTTTTACTACGTTTGGTTGATTTTATTTCGCTGGGTTTAATATTTAAATCTTTGGCAATAATTTGAATAATATCTTCTAATGTAATGTTTTCACGACGTTCTTTAATTTGTTCACGCATAACATTTTTTGCAAAATCAAGGGTAATGTCTTGACGCATGAGTAAGGCGTACGCATTGAGATTGATAATGGCACTTTCAATTTCACGAATATTATCACCCATGTTTGAAGCAATATAATTGACAATATCACTGTTAAGATTAATACCATCGAGTTCACACTTTTTTTTGATAATGGCAATTTTTGTTTCCAATTCAGGCAAACCAATATCAGCAATCAATCCCCATTCAAAACGACTTTTTAATCGATCTTCAAGACCATTAATCATTTTAGGTGGTTTATCTGAGGTAAGAACAATTTGTTTTCCAGCGGAATGTAGCTCATTAAACGTGTGAAAAAACTCTTCTTGCGTTTGAATTTTATTGGATAAAAATTGAGTATCGTCAATCAATAAAACATCACAATTTCGATATTTTTCACGAAATCTATCCATAGATTGGTTGCGAAGATTGTAGGTAAAATCGTTCATAAACTGTTCGATTGTTGCATAAATAACAATTTTCCCTTTACTTTGAGCGTAATTTCCAATGGCATGAATGAGGTGTGTTTTTCCAAGTCCTGTGGGTCCATAGATAAAAACAGGATTATACATGACTCCGGGTTTTTCAGCGATAGATTTTGCAGCAGTAAAAGCGTATTGATTTGAGCTACCTACAACAAAGCTATTAAACGTGTATGAAGGGTTTAAAATGGTGTTTTTGGTACTTTTAATAGATTCTATAATTTCAGCTGGAGTGGTTTTAGATTTTGTACTTTTAAGATGTTCTTTTAAAATAATTTTTATTTCAGGTTTTTTACCCGTTTTAAGCTCAAAAAGATGAGCAATTTTTTCAGCATATTTTGTTTTCACCCAATTAGCAATTAAAATATTTGGTGCTACAAAAATCATTTGGTCTGAGTTGGAAGCTTTTTCATTGAACTTGAGTTGTTTAATATAGCGATCATATTCTAAAGAAGCAATCTCTTCTTTTAAAAGTTGTATGACATTATCTGCTAACAAACACACTCCTTAAAAAATTTTCACCCTGTGAATAAGCTGTGAATAAGTTAGTTTTATTCTATCCAAATTATTATTAGTTATACGTTAAAGCGGGGATGTGTATAATGTGAAAAAAGTTATTCACCCTGTGAATGAAACTGTGAATAAAGGAAAAATGTGTTTATTTTAGGAATTGATCCAGGTACAAGAAATTGTGGTTATGCTATTTTACAGAAAGAGAAAAACAGACTGATTTTAGTTGAAGCAGGACTGATAAAAATCAAAGAAAAAATACTTCAACATCAAATTATGGAGTTGGTTGAAGGGCTTGATACAATTTTAAAACATCATCACATTGATGAAGTAGCTATTGAAGATATTTTTTATGCATACAATCCACAAACTGTTTTAAAATTGGCACAATTTCGTGGTGCTTTGAGTTTGAAAATTTTACAGGTTTTAGGCAATTTTAGTGAATATACCCCTTTACAAGTTAAAAAAGCAGTCACAGGCAATGGAAAAGCAGCTAAAGAGCAAGTGGCATTTATGGTAAAGAAGATTTTAGGAATTAAACAAGAGATAAAGCCTTTGGATATTACCGATGCCATTGCCATTGCAATAACCCACTCCCAAAGGCTTTAAAAGACTATTCGTATACTTTAATATTAAAAAGGTATTTATGCTCTTCTGGCAATGCATTGTAAAGAGCATGGGCTAGATTTTGAATCTCCCATAGTGCACTTTTATCGCTTCTAAGCGTTAAAAAGTTTTGAAGGCTTCTGGCATTAATGGTCCAGGTAAGTTCTGTCTTATAGCTCTCTGGAAGGCAGTATTTTGCTTTATCGTTGCTAATCCCCTCAACGAGTACTAAACGAAGGTTTTCAAGTGCTTTAATGCTCATTTCATCGACCATCGGATTTTCTGTTAAAACAAGGTATTTTTGGGCTCTCTCAACATCTTTACATGTAAAGATATCTTCACTCTTTAATTCTTTGAGGGTGTAGCGTGTAGACTTAACCGAAAGGGAAGCCATACGATGACGGGAGAGCTCTTGAAGTAAGGCACGAGAGATGCCTTCAATGTAAAAGTTATAGACCAAATGCTCTAAGGTTGAAGCGTGTTTAAATTTATTACCCACACGATCAATCAATTCTTTATCTTTTTCGCCACCTTCATCGCTTTTATCAAAACTTTGCCAACACGTGCGAATGGCATCAGCGCAAATGAGAAGGGGAGTGTAGTGGTTGAGTGTTATTTTCATGTCAATGAGTCCCTTATTTTTTTGGGACTCATTGTATTACATGTAAGCTAAAATTCTATTTGAGTTGGAGCAGGGTATTGAGCATTTCATCAGAGGTGGTAATAGTTTTAGAGTTGGCTTGAAATCCTCTTTGAATCACAATGAGTTGTGTTAATGAGCGTGATAAATCCACGTTACTCATTTCCAAAGAACTCGCTTGAATAGCACCTTTTCCACCCGTACTGGCTTGACCAAAAACAGGATCACCTGAGTTTGAACTTTGAATGTAACAGTTACCACCATCACTCTCTAAACCACCATTGTTGGTAAAGGTTGACATAGCAACTTGTGCTAGTCCAAAGCTTCGTCCATTGGTAAACACACCAATAATTGTTCCATTTTCATCAATTTTAAGGTCTGAGAGATCACCACCTGTGTAACCATCTTGAGTAATGTTGGTGGTACTTGAATCTTTATCGAAACTGGTAATACCATCAAGTTGCCCCACTGAGCCAAAATTGAGCTGAACAATTTGGTTAGCGGTAGAGCCATTATTGGCAGTGTAAGTTAGGTTTCTTGGTGTATAGGTCGCAAGTGAACCATCAGAATTAAATTTAATAGAGCCTGTCACAACATTTTTAGGATTTGCACCCAAATTAATATCACCAGGTTCTGGAACGGTAATAGTCACAGACCACTCAGTTCCTCCTGTCTCTGTAAAACCTGTTTTGGTGTATTGGAAACGAACGGTATGTTTGGAGCCTAGTGAGTCATAGACTTCAGTTGTTGAAGCCAAGCTTGCCATATAAAGGCTTTGAGAACTTCGTGTGGCAGTTCCGCTTGAGAGGGTACCATTAATAGAACCCATAATAGCCGTAAAATCTTCGTTTGCTGAAATATTGCTAGAGGTTAAACTGGTTACAGTAAGGTAAAGAGGATAATCATCTTCTGTTACAAAGTTTGTTCCAATAATTAAACTGGTATCGGCCCCTGTTAAAATGTCAGTGCTACCAGCACCTGCTGCAGTAGAGCCTTGTGGAATAATGGTTGTGGTACTTAAAATATCAGTTGCTGGGATAATTTGTCCCCCTGTGTAGGTACCAATGTTAGTGGTAATGGTTCCTGTATAAGTAGCAGGAAGAGTAATATTTGTACCAACTGTTCCTGCAACAATGGCAACATCGGCTGTAGTCAATGCAGTAGTAAGAGCTACTGCTCCTGTTGCGGTTGCTGTACCTACAATAGAGCCTTGTGGAAGGGTTGATGTGGTACTTAAAATATCACCTGCTGGGATAATTTGTCCCCCTGTGTAGGTATCATGATCTGTAACGATTGAGCCTGCAAAGGTTGGGGGAAGGGTAATACTAGCACCAAATTCTGTATTAGCAGGAAATGTAATTCCTCCTTCTAAAAAGGCTGTATTGAGCTGTGTTGTGGTTCGAGGATAAGATGTGAGTGTCGAATCAACAAAATCGCCATCGTCTTGGTTAAGAGCATCTCCTGTTGGATTGGCAATGACAAATTGCCCCGCGTCATTCACAGTTACGGTGACACCATCGTTTTTATCGACAGTACCATCCCCTGTATAATCCACCCAAAGTCTTGCGTCTTTTTGCATCGCTTCTCGTAAATCTTCGGTACTGGTAAAGGTACGTGCATCTGAGTCGTCATATTTGTGGCTGGCATTGCTTGGAGAACTGCTGTAGGTGTATTGGTAAGCTGTAATCACATTGAGGTCTGTAAAGCTTGTACCATTGCTGGCTGTTTCATCTACTTCAACTTTAATATTTTTAGTTGATGCTTCAGTTCCTGTGGAGTTATCATTGTTTAAAACAATAAAATTTCCTCCCGTGACAGTTGCTACAACACCTGTCACAGCACTTTGCGCATTAATCAGAATGGCAAGTTGGTCTGCAACGGCTTGATCTTTTTCTGCTTGCGTACTATACGTTGCTGTTGAAATACCTGTGGTACCTGTGGTAATGGTTGTACCGTTAATTTTCATGGTAAGGGTTGTTACATCGGATGCGTCAGCTTGAATCTCAATACGTCCTGTTTTGGCTTCAGCGTAACTAATCCATGTACCTTGTCCATCTCTTAAGCTTAATGCTTCACCATCAGAATCAAAAAGGACTCCAAAGTCAACACCACGTTCATACACTTTGGTATCACTGTTAAAAACAGCATCAGCAGCATCATCTTCATCATGAACTTCATTTTCTGTCATGATACCATCACTATTAACGTCAACCCAACCACTTTTTGAGTCGAGTGAGTAGATGGCAGTTTTATTCGTACCAACACTAATTCCTGAGTCTAGGTTAGCTTTAATGGAAATAAGTGAAGTTGCTTGCGCCGGGGTGGTAAGACCTGGGGTAATTAAAATGTTCGTAATCGGTGAAGTATTATCAATCAAACCAGTGGTTTCATCTCGAAGCCAGCCTTGAACAATATAACCATTTGAATCAACAAAGTTACCATTGGCATCAAAGCTAAAGTCACCATTTCGCGTATATTTATAAGTGACCCCTTGATCAGGTGATACGACAAAAAAACCATCGCCACTAATGGCAAGGTCGGTGTCTTTATCGGTGGTTTCAATGGAACCTTGTTCAAAGATTTTTGTAACAGTATTAACGGTTGAACCTAAACCAATTTGCATGGAGTTTTGTCCACCCAAATTACCCTGAGGTGCGGTGGCTATGGATACCGTTTGGCTTAGAAGGTTTGAAAAATTTGCACGTGAATATTTATAACCTTTTGTATTAACGTTTGCAATGTTGTTAGATTCAACGTCCATCGCAATTTGGTGTGCTTGTAATCCGGTAACGCCGGCCCAGAGTGCTCTCATCATAGCGTATCCTTTATCTCTCTTTTATAAAATTTGTACATAATAAAAGCAATTTTTATTCCATATTACTGTTACGTTACTATGCTTTCATATTGATAGCATTTTTTAGGAGCTCATCACTGGTAGTAATGCTTTTTGCACTCGCATCAAACGCTTTTTGTACAATGATAAGCTCTGTTAAAGCAGTGGCAAGGCTTACATTACTTCCCTCTAATCTTTTGCTGTAAATTTTTGAACCTAAAAAACTCTCCCCATTTTCATCGGCATAGAAAAAGGCTTGACCACTGTTGGAAGATTCTGAAAAAAGGTTGGAAGATTCAGCCATGAGTCCTTGGTCATTTTGAAAATGATAGACGGCTATTTTGGCCACAGAAGAGCTTTTACCGTTGCTAAAACTTGCAATGATATTTCCATTAGTATCGACATCGTATCCTGTTAAAAACCCCTCTAATGTACCATTAGAACTTGAACTATTGGATTTGTCTATGTTGACATTTGAGACCATACCATCGTATTGCCCAACAGTACCCAGATTAAGGGTTAGGGCAGAGCCTCCATTGTTCAGTGTTGGAATGGTATTACTAGCCAATGAGCCATTACCATTAAAGGTTAAGGCACCTGTTTGGCTATCAACAATTTCGTAGACTTTATTGGCAGTTGTATCAATGTAATATTGTGTGGTATCGTACGTTTTTGAGGCATCATAGGTTTCATAAAAACTGTAAATATTCACCACAGCGTTCCATACCGTTTCGGTTGAGGTTTGTGGAACCACTTTGGTGTAGATCATATCTAAAATATCTTTGTCTCCATCTGCACCAATGATAGTCGTACTAAAATTTTTTTCTGTGGCTATTTCTTGCTCGGTTTGAAGGGTGGCTGATGTGATTGTAAAACCACTGCTTAAGTCGTAGGCATTGACATCATGGTCACTAATACTCCATGCTAAATTTTCATCTAATTCTGCGGTAAGTGACAAAGAATTACCACTAGAATCTCTTAAAGTAACGCTTACAATATCACCTTTTTGTGGGTTAAGCGCAGCAGTTGTGTTGGCAATGTTACCGCTAAGGCTGAGTGTTTTTGCTGTCGTATTAAGAGCCATAGTCGGATAATCTGCATTGTCCAAATTGAGGGTGACGTCACCTACATTAATGGTTGGATCCAAATTGGCGCTATAAGAAGCTTCTGATGAGGCAACAGGAGGGTAGTAGAGTATTTTAGGAAGGTTAACAATGCCTTGACTTCCAATGGTTCCTAGCGCAACATCATTGAGTTCAGTGATGGCATAAGGAGTGACGGAGGTGAGTGTGCCATTACTATAATATTGACCAAATTGGGCTAAGGTATCGGCATCAACATTTGTTACAGCAATATTATTTCCCAGCGTTGCTAAAAGGTAGTTTCCATCCCCATCGACCAAATTGCCACTAGCGTCCAGTGAAAAACTACCTGCACGGGTATAATAGGTGTTACCATCCGCTCCTTGTACACCAAACCATCCTTCACTGCCAAGAGCCAAATCAAAGGTGTTATCCGTATTTTGAAGAATTCCTTGTGACATGTCAAGGGCTGTATTAAAGCTTTGAGCACCCATTCCCACACCATTAGAATAACTGTTATACGTTCCCACTAAAATGGATGAAAACAAAGAAGAGACTTCAGGGGTACTTCCTTTAAAGCCATTGGTATTGACATTAGAGATATTATTACCAATGACATCCATGTAAAATTGACTGGTTTTGGCACCTGAAATACCGTTATAAAAGGAGCTGTTCATAAAATATCCTTTTTATGCCAATGATTTATCGTAAAATTCAAGTACTTCATCAATAGCGTAATAGTAAGAGCCCAGTTTCACGTAGGCTTCACCGTCAATGTAGCGTACAGACTCAACAGGGTAAGTTCCTGCTTGTGTTGTTTTTAAATTGCCATCGGCATCGGTATAGGTAACCGTTGCACTGTACGTCCCATCGGCAAGTTGTGTACCATCGTTATTGACACCATCCCAATTAAAGGCAACCACACCACTTTTACCTGCGGTGCTACTGCTAATATCAATCGTTTTAACCGTTTTACCATCCGTATCGGTGATGGTAAGTGTTCCCGTTTTGATTTCAGAAGGGAAGTAAATTTCAAAATTAGACGCTTTATCTTTAAGGGTAATAGCAGAACTTCCCAAACTTGCCATCTGACCAATCACCCCAATCGCACTAAAGTTTGTGTTTGAGGCGAGTTGTTCTGAGAGTGATTCAAGAGCAGCGGTTGTATTTTGTGACGCTTCCAAAGAGGAGAGCTGTGCGGTTTGGGTTAAAATTTTGTCACTATCCATAGGGTCTGTTGGGTCTTGGTATTGCAACTCTGTGAGTAAGAGTTGTAGAAAATCATCATTGCTAAGAGATGATTTGGTTGAACTTGTGGTCGACGATGTTGTCGTACTTGAGGATGAACCCGTAATTAAATTTTCCCAACCTGTTGCCATAATAAATCCTTTATTTTTAGTTTAAACGTATTGAGGAATGACAATCTCTAAAAGGGTTGTCTCTTCTTCACTATTTTCGGTGGTGTAGCCATTAAAGTCACCACTATGGTTGTTCTGTTTTTGATTTTGCCCTGATTGTTCACTGTTTCTTTGGTCGCTAAAATTCATCTCCAAATTGGTAAATCCCATGTTAATCAGAGCACTTTTAACTTCGGCTTGATTTTGGGTAAAAAGTGACATGGTTGTCGTGTTTGAGGAGATGTTTACATGTAAATTATTTCCACGTGTCAGAAGCGTGACATCAACTTCACCTAAATTTTTTGGACTCAACGCCAATTCGACCTTCATAATGGGTGGTTTATAGGTCTCAATTTTCTCTTGTAAATCAGAAGCAAATTGATTTAAACTCTCTTTGAGGCTGGCACTTTTTGTATTTACTTCTTGTTTAAAAGCGGTTTTTATATCACTCTTATCACTCAGTATGGGTTGTGTTTCATCTAACGTTGCAGTGCTTGATTCATCGCTGATAGTGGTTGTTTTTTGACTTCTTGCGACCTCTTCTTCGAGGGCAAATTCATCGTTTTGTGTTTCAACTTTCACTGTTTTTAAGATGCTCTCAAGCGGTTTGGTTTCATTTGTTTTTGTAGGGGGTTGAATGTTCTCAGATTTTGTAGCAAGATTTAAAGGCTCATCAGTTATTAGGGATTCTGTTTTAGATGCTACGGTTGTGCCTGTTTTCTTTGTTGTTTGAATGGTTGGTTCTGTTTTCTTTGTTTCATTTACATTGAGTGCTTTTTGAATTATGCTCTCAAGTGGCGTAGATGTTTGTTGCTTTTCATTTACCATTTGTGTTTGCTGTGTTGAGGTTGAGTTTGAAGTAACTTCTTTTGCCACTGGTGTCTCTTTAGCAATCAGCTCGCTTAAAATGGAAGGAGCTGGTGTCGTCTCATTTTTAGAGGTTTGCTGTTTATCTAAAAAGGTCATAACATTAGTGGTTAAGGGCTTAGGAAGCTCTTTGGTTTGGTTATTTTGTACATTTGTGAAAGCCGTTTGTAGGTCTTCAAAAAAACCACTCTCTTTAAGTGTTGGAAATTTGGTTTGCAGGCTTTCTAAACTTTCTTGTGTGATGGAAATTTTTTCCAATCCAAGGTTATATTTTTCTGAAAGAT
>Ga0265295_1005591_pt1 | contig 15850 bp, 12 predicted proteins | sample Munlansysbiofilm_FD_192503 | JGI IMG/M metagenome (GOLD analysis project Ga0265295, IMG submission 192503) | Leachate microbial communities from a municipal landfill in Southern Ontario, Canada - Methane capture system biofilm | ecosystem: Engineered > Solid waste > Landfill > Unclassified ... | reverse complement strand
TCGCGAAGCGATTTTTTTCCTTCTCCCCCATAGCCACAACGCCATTGTCACCTTGAAGGAGCTTGCGACTGAAAGGTCTGTTTATCCTACACAATTAGACTTTTACAAAAAGTTGTCATTGGTAGCGAAGCGAAGAATCTGTCTTTTCCTGATTTCCTGTCAAAGAACGTGTCACTGTAAGACGCCTGATGGCAGAAGAAACCTTGGCGCTTGAGTCTGCAATACTTTCACATCCGTATTTTTCATGAACTTGTCATAACATTTTAATTTTTGGGCTAAAGCCCACTGAAATATTCTTGCCTTTATCCCCAGGCCTGAAGGCCGGCGTTAGTGATCATCTGCCTGCAAATTTACATCAAAGCCACAATTATTTAAAAAAGCTTACTGCCGCAATCATTTTGTTTTCGTCGCCGATGGCCAAAGCATAATCAAAACCTGGGTGAAGGCTGTAGCCGCCGGTTTCGCCGTTTTTATTTACAGCGATAAATCCCACCTGAGCATCGGTGAGGTCGATCTTGCTGTTGGCTATTCGCATCACGGCTTCCTGGCAGGCCTGCTGCGGCGAGCGTCCGTTGCGCATCAGCTCCACCACCAGAAAGCTGCCCACGGTGCGCATCACCAACTCGCCCAAACCTGTTGCAGTTGCGCCGCCCACTTCGTTATCCACATACAACCCCGCTCCGATGATGGGGCTGTCGCCCACGCGTCCATTCATTTTAAAAGGCATGCCGCTGGTGGTGCATGCGCCCGAAAGGTTACCCGCTGTATCAATCACTATTTGCCCGATGGTGTCGTGGTTTTCGATGTTGGGTACAGGTTGATATTTGCTCTTCTTTTTCCACTCCTCCCACTCTTTGCGCGAAGCATCCGTGAGCAAATCGGTTTTTTGAAATCCGTTTTCCAATGCAAATTGCAGCGCTCCTTCGCCTACCAGCATCACATGCGGGGTTTTTTCCATCACCAGTCGCGCCACCGAAATGGGATGGACGATATGCTGAAGGTATGCCACGGCGCCGCAGTTGCCCTGTTCGTCGATGATGGATGCGTCGAGGGTAACATTCCCGTCGCGGTCGGGGCGTCCGCCGAGACCCACACTTTGGTTTTTGTCGTCGGCTTCGGCAGTTTTTACGCCGGCTTCTACCGCGTCGAGTGCGCGTCCGCCCCGCTGCATCATCTCCATGGCCACGCGGTTGGCTTCCAGCCCATGCCACCACGTACTGATAGAGAGCGGACGAACCGCAGCTCCCGATCCTGAAGGAATAGGAACAGATTGTGAAATTGCTGTTTGTTGCAAAAATGATGATGCCGCAACCACGCCGGAAGCTGCAATGGTGGTTTTGGTAATAAATTTCCTTCTGTTCATCTATGTTTTTGGCTTTTTAGAAAAGTGTCCTTACTTGTCTTATTATTCCTTTATTTGGGCTAAAGCCCACTGAAAAATTTCAGCCTTTTCTCCCCGGCCTAAAGGCCGGGGTTAGTGATGTTGCCGACTTTGGCGCGCGTGATGGCGATCAAATCCTCAGGAGCCATTTGTAACTGAAGTCCGCGCATTCCGGCGCTGACAGATATCTTTTTATGATTGGTAATTTCATTATGAATAAATACCGGATAATCTTTTTTAAGTCCTAATGGCGACACGCCCCCGCGGATGTAACCTGTCGCATCGTGCACCTCTTTGAGCGGCAGCATCTGGCACTTCTTGTTGCCGCTCAGCGTTGCCAAAGCTTTCAAATCCACATCGGCGCTGCCGGGGATCACGGCGATAAGATTGCCCGTTTTGTCGCCATGCAGCACCAGTGTTTTATAAACGGTTTCCACCGGTATGCCCGCTTTGGCAGCGGCAGTGGCGGCGCTCAGATCGGCTTCGTCCACCGGATATTCCAGCAATTGATAAGTTATTTTATGCTGGTCGAGGATGCGGGCTGCGTTGGTCTTTTTCACTTTTCAAATATCGGTTGTTGCCCTTTCTTTTTCCCGATAAGGGCTACATAAAGAATATACAAAATGCACAGCATTGGCACGATAAAACTCAGCATGATGCCGATGTTGTCGGCTACCAAGCCCATCAGTGGCGGGATGAAAGCGCCGCCCACGATGGCTGTGACCATCAGCCCCGAAAGCTCGTTGCTGCGGTGCGGCATCCAATCGACGGTGATGGAAAAAATGAGTGGGAAAATATTGGCAAAACTCATCCCTATTACAATGATGCTGATGATGGCGGCAATTTGATTTTGAATAAATAAACCAGCCAGCCCAACCAGCGAGAGCAGCAGCGTGATGGTGAGGAATGTGCGCGGTGTGATCCAGTTGAGGATTACGCCACCAAGGAAACGACCGATCATCAGTGAGACGAAGAAAAGCCCTGTACCTGCAATTCCCAGCGTAGCCAGGTCGATGCCGTAGCGGCTTTTCAGAAAGATGGGCAGGCTTGCGCTCATCGACACTTCGGCGCCTACGTAAACAAAAATGGCCATTACCATCAAAAAGATATAGGGATTGCCCATGAGGCGAAAGGTAGATTTAAAGGTGGCTGCCGAAGCCTGTTCGGCCAGAGGACGCGGTATGCGCACCGCCGACAGAATAACAATGGTAAGCAGCAAAAAAGCGCTGTAAATCGGGAAGAGGATTTTCCAGTCCATGTTCCAATAAGCTACTGCCAGCAGCGGGATGAGCGCGCCGGAAAGCGAGCCGATAGCTTTTACAAATTGCCCCAGCGAGAGATTGCGCGAATATTTCCCTTCGGGCGACACATCGCGCATGATAGGGTTGCCGGCTACCTGCAGCGTGGCAGCTCCGGCGCCGAGCAGCAATATGGAGAGCAGCAACAGACTGAAAGTGCTGAAATTGCCGACGATGGGCAATACCAACCCGACCAGCGCTAAAACAAGTCCCAGCATCAGGATAAATTTCTTGCCTTTGCGATCCTGATAAATGCCCATAGGCAGCGAGAGTAGCCCAAACATGATGAAGCCCATAAACGGGATGAGCTGCGCCATGGCGTTCGACAATTGGAATTCTTCTTTAACCAGTCCGGTGAGTGGCCCGGCTACGTCGCCAAAGCCCATGCATAAAAATGCCAGGAAGATCGGCGTGGCGGCCAGTGCGTTAGGTGTTGGGTTCATGCGCGTTAGTTTTTGGTAGTGATTTTGGATTAGGAAATTAGCAATTAAATATTTCAAGTTTTAAAACGCCAACTCAGCAAGCACCGGCAAATGATCCGACGGATAGAAGCCGTGGCTGTGTGAGGCTATTACCACATGATAAATCACCCGGATGGGCTTGCTTACAAAAATAAAGTCGATGGTGTTGCCGGGGGCTCCTTCAAGCTGCCATCCTGCAAAGGTGAAGTCGGGGCCAAGCGGTGGGTATTTCGCCAACTGCCGGCTGTCGGTCATCGCCATTTTATTATTGGGGTTGGTAATAATGGTGATGGGTTCGCTGTCGGCGGTGGTATTGAAATCGCCGGTGAGGATTATAGGGCTGTCGGCGGGAAGTGTTGCCAGTTTAGCGGTGATGATGTTTGCCGCTTCGATGCGTGCTTGTTCACCAATGTGGTCGAAGTGTGTGTTGAAAACATAGCATTTCTTCCCGGTGGCGGCCTCATGCAATTCTATCCACGACAAAATGCGTGGCAGCGCTGCCGACGGACTTTTGCTGCCGGGAACACCAGGCGTGTCGGAAAGCCAGCTTGTGCCGCTGGAAATTAAACGGAATTTATTGCGGTTGTAAAAGATGGGGTTGTGTTCGCCGCCTCCCGGGCCGCCGTCCTGGCGTGCCGGTCCGTAATAATCAAACTCCGGGAAGGCTTCCGCCAAATCAGCAATTTGATTGGCCAATGCCTCCTGCACACAAAAGATGTCGGCACCATTAAAACGCAGCAGCGCAGCCACTTTTTCTTTGCGGAAAGGCCACGCGTTGAGGCCGTCGTTGGGCGTGTCGAGGCGGATGTTGTAGCTAATAACACGTAAAGTAACTGCATTCCCGCCGCTGACAGATTGTCCCTGAACATGTGATTTCGTTAACATAATAATAAACGCCAGCAGCAGCAGGCGAAGAATATTTCGCGTTTTTAGCAACATTTGGTTGACCTCCCGATACCCTTTTTTGGTGTGGACAAAGTTATAATTTTTGCCTTACGGCGGTTTTGATAATTTTGCAAAAAAAGCAACAGTGATATTTCCCGAAAATTTTGAAGAGAAGGTAGGTTTTGATCAGATACGCAACATGCTGCACGGGCATTGTGTAAGCGCCATGGGCGAGGAGTATGTGGATAACATCCGGTTTGAAACGCGTTACGAAACCATCCGTTTGCAGTTGGAACAAACCGAAGAGTTCAGGCAACTACTGCTTTTTGGAAAGACCTTTCCGGCCCAAAACTATTTCAATCTTGTCCCTGACCTGCAACGCATCAGCCTGCCAGGATCACATCTGCTGCAGGAAACGCTATTTGATCTAAAATCGTCGTTGCAGACGCTGCTCGAGATCATCACATATCTGCGCGAACTCGACGAAAAAAAGTTTCCAAGGCTGACGGCGCTGGTGCGCGATATTACCATCGAAAACGAGCTTCTGCGCGCTATCCATCGCATCATGGACAACCGGGGAGGCATCAAGGATTCGGCCAGCGAAAAGCTGAAGGAGATACGCCAGCGTTTGCTGCGTCTGGCCGGCGAAGTGGATAAAAGCATCCGCAACATCCTGCTGCAGGCGCGCAAAAGTGGTTGGGTAAATCCCAACGACGAGGTTACCATTCGCAACGGGCGCACGGTGATTCCGGTTCCGGCCACGCACAAACGCAAGATCAGAGGTTTTATCCACGACGAATCGGCCACCGGCCAAACGGTGTACATCGAACCCGCCGAAGCACTCGAAACCAACAACGAGATAAAAGAACTCGAAAATGCCGAGAAGCGCGAGATCACCAAAATCCTGATCGCCTTCACCGACTATCTGCGTCCTCAGGCGCCGGAGGTGATTCGTTCTTACTATTTTATGGGCGAAGTCGACTTTATCAGGGCGCGTGCTTCGCTGGCACTGGTGCTGCAGGCGGGGCTACCCATCCTCAACGACTTCCCTGTGGTTTCGTGGCGCGATGTGCGTCATCCGTTGCTTTTTTTGGCCCACCAAAAACAAAAAAAGAGCATCGTCCCGCTGGATATCGACCTGAATAAAGATCAGCGTATTCTCGTGATTTCCGGCCCCAACGCCGGCGGCAAATCCGTGTGCCTGAAAACGGTGGGATTGCTTCAATATATGGTACAGTGCGGCTTGTTGGTTCCTATGCGCGAGACTTCCGAAGTGGGGGTTTTTAAAGATTTATTTATCGACATCGGCGACGAACAATCGCTCGAAAACGACCTGAGCACTTACACCTCGCACCTGCGCAACATGAAATACTTTTCGTTGAAAGCCGGCAACCGCAGCCTGTTTTTGATTGATGAACTGGGAACCGGAACGGAGCCGCAGGTTGGAGGTGCGATTGCTGAGGCTGTACTCGAACACCTCAACAGCAAAGGCGCTTTTGGTGTGGTAACTACACATTACACCAATCTTAAGTTACTGGCCGACAAAACACCCGGACTGGTGAATGGCGCCATGCTTTTCGATACCAAACTAATGCAGCCGCTCTTCCAGTTGCAGATAGGAAATCCGGGTAGCTCTTTTGCTTTTGAGATGGCACGTAAAACCGGATTTCCGTGGTACATCCTGCGCAGCGCCGAAAAAAAGGCAGGCAAACCACAGGTAAAATTCGACAGACAACTGCAGCAGCTCGAAGTGGAAAAGAAACAGGTGGCCGACAAACAAAAGGTGCTGGATGCGCTCGAAAAAAAGGCTGCCGAATCGCTGAAAAAATACACCACCCTGCTCGAATCGCTCGAAACCAACAAGGCGCAGATGCTGGCCAAAGCGCGCAAAGAAGCGGCCCAGATCATCGACGGCAGCAACAAACTTATCGAAAACACCATCCGTGAGATAAAAGAAGCACAGGCCGAAAAAGAGCAAACACGGCTGATCAGGCAGCGAATGCAGCAGCAAGGTGATAAGGTGCAGCAACAGTCCACGCCAGCTCCCGAAACGAAGCCGCCAGCCAAACCTAAAAAAGTAAAACCACCTGCAAAGGAAAGTCGTATTCTGGTGGGCAACCGGGTGCGCATCCCGCCGCAGGTTACCGTGGGCGAGGTAATCGAACTTGCCGGCAGCGAGGCCGTGGTAAGTTTTGGCAGCGTGATGATGCGGGTTCCGGTGGTGCAACTGGTGAATGTGGGCGAAGAAGAATATCATCAAAAGGTGCTCATGCGCCGCCGGTCCTACGGCCATATCGTGGATGAACTCAACACCAAGATGACCAACTTCAAGCTCACCCTCGACCTGCGCGGCAAGCGTGCTGAAGAAGCCATCGCCGAACTGCAAAAGTATCTCGACGACGCCATGCTGCTTTCTATCAGAGAAGTGAGCGTACTGCATGGCAAAGGCAATGGCATCCTGCGCGACATCATCCGCGAGCAGTTGCACGGCCATCCGGAAGTAAAACAATACCACGATGAGAAGGTAGAAATGGGCGGCAGCGGAATTACGGTAGTGATACTAAAGTGATTTATCCGGCGTTTTTAAAAACAAACATTTTTTGCTTCTGCCTGTTGGGTGAGATTGACTAAAAAAAAACAACCATGACCGAAAACAAAAACAAAACTTTTAAAGAACGCTTTTTTGCAATCCTGCCGTTGCCGGCACTGATCGGCCTGATAGCGGGAGCTGTCGGCGGCTGGATTTATTACACCGAGATTGGCTGCAACAGCGGCACCTGCGCCATCACCTCCAATCCATACATGAGTATTATTTGGGGAGCTTTGATGGGGTATTTGCTTGGTGGTATTTTTACAAAAAAGAAAACCACTTCCGAAACGCCTGCAAAAAAAGAGTCCTAACCACCCGCCTGTTTCAACAATTCTTTTTGCTTTCGCGTAAAACCCGCCACAACAAGATCGTACGAGTCGTCGATCCATTGTTCCACCTGGCGGCGGCCTGGTGCGTTGGGCACAATGACGGTGTTCCAGTGTTTTTTGTTGAAATGCCAGGCAGAAACTACTGCCGCAGGATACTGCTCGCGCAGGCGGATGGCTTCCTCCGGTTCGCATTTGAGCGTTATTTTGCAATCCACTTCATCCAGCGGAACCAAAGCAAACATTTTCTCACAAACTTTAAATACCAACGTCACTTCATCAAAAGGAGTGCTCTCGGTTGCGCAAGGCTTTTTTAGGCAATAGTCGCGGATTTCTTCTACATGCATCATCGTCGATTTGTTATTTTATGGATGTTTCTTTTTCTTTCTTTAACGATTATTTTTTGCGAAGCTAAATTTTTTTGCTGTACTTTTGTAACGATTTTATAAACTAATCGTTCGTAGGAATACTGGCACAAATATTGAAACTGAAACGTACTAACTTTAAATATTGAAATTATGAAAAACTTACTACTATCCTTAACTTTTTTAGTCGCATTTGTTTTAGGGGCTTTTGCTCAGCAGATGCAAATCCTGCACGAAGGCCAGATAATCCCTTCGGGCAGCTCCATCACCATTCCCGGTGATCCGTCGCAGCCCGAACTGGTTGCCGAAATTTCTGTTAAAAATCTTTCTGCCACAGATACATTGATGATAAAATGTCGCAAAATTGTGGTGGACACCATTCCGTTTACCAGCAACTATTACTGCTGGGGTGCATGCTTTCCAAGCAATGTGTACCTTTCGCCAACGGTAGTGCCCATTTTTCCAAATACCCAATCCAACGAATTTAGCGGACATTACGAACCCAGAGAGCACAACGGCGTTACCAGAATGATTTATAGCTTTTTTGAAATTGACAACGTGAATGATTCAGTATGGTTTGAGGTGCATTTTTTCGCCTCTGGAGTGGGCATCGATGATGCGACAAGCATGCAAAATGTAACCATTTCCAATCCTTATCCCAACCCCGCTTCGTCGCGCGTTAATTTCGACTATCAGCTTCCGGCCAAGGCGCGTCAGGCTGTGATCAGTGTGCACTCGTTGCTGGGCAGCAAGGTGAAAGAGATTCCGCTTTTGGGAACAAGTGGCAAAGTTACCTTCGACGTCAACGATTTGAAAGAAGGAATTTATTTCTACTCCATCGTTGTGGATAATTACATTATCGAAACCAAACGACTGGTGGTTTCGCGTTAAGCCAGCAACAAACAATATTTTATAAAAACTAAAAACCCTCTGTCGTTCGGCAGAGGGTTTTTTTGTTGGCTTGAATTGGATAACTCATCCAATCCGGTTCATCAAGTTATCCTATCTTTATGCTTCATTTTAACACACAAAAATTATGAAGTCTTTTTTATTAATATCTCTTGCCTTTGTCCTTGCCTGGGCTGCCGCCGCCCAGGAGTGGAGCACGCCGGTGAATGTATCGAATATGGAGGGTCAGGATCGATCGCCGGATTTTTGTATTGATGGGGAGGGCAGCATTCATTGTGTCTGGGTGCATGACTATGAACTGAATTTTGCAAAAATATTTTATTCCAGATCAATTGATGGAGGCTTTACGTGGACAACCCCCAAAGACATATCAAATAATAACGAAAAAATGTTAGGAACACCAAAGATTATTCCAGATTCTAACAACATAATCTTTGTAACATACGACTTTAACACAGGGAACCCTTCAGGCACAATAATCTTGATGAAAACTTTTGACGGGATAAGCTGGAGCGCTGCAGATACAATTACTCCTGAAATGCCAGGCTCCCGCCATAGCAAATTGGTGATTGACCAGAATAACCGTTTGTATTGCTTTTGGTATCATGATATGAATAACGGCACCACATTCTATAAGTATTTTGAAAATAATGTTTGGAGTGAAACAATGGCCGCATATCCAGGCAATCATTATCTGACAATCATGAAACTTGTTTGCGACGCAACCAACAAAATGCATTGCATTGCAAAATATCATGCTGTAGGTGAAAATCATAATAAGGATCGACTGGTTTATTTTAACATGTTGGATAACACCTGGTCATCTTTGGAGGAAATTAGTAAACCAACCGAAGGCCCTGGTGAGGATATTGACATCGATTCATATAGTGTTCCACACGTTGCATTTATGCAGGAAAGCCCGATTACTCCGCCAAATAATGACAGTACAGTTTATATTCATCTTGTGGGAACTAACTGGACAGAACCGGAGTTGGTAGTTGAAGATCCACGCCACCAAAGAATATTAATTGATGAATATGACAAACCAAACATATTTGATATTGAAAAAACGGAAGATGGCTGTATGTTGGTTCACCATTATAAATTAAATAACCAATGGGAAGGATGTGTTGTTGGTACCTCACCATGGAATACAACCCACTATTCGGTTCTAAATCGTAAAAAAACGCTATTTCTAATTTACAATAAACCTACTACTAATAATGAAGCCGATTTATTCTTTACAAAAACTGATATTGTTTCATCAATAAATAAAGAAAAACAAATATCAACATTTGATAAATTACAACTATTTCCAAATCCCTTTACAGATTTCATAAGCATCCAGTTTAACCTGGATATGCCGGGCTTTGTTACTGTTAAAATTTATAGCCTGAAAGGGGAGCTGATTAATACCCTGTTGAGTCAGAAATTGGTATCGGGTAAGTGCCGGGTAGTATGGGACGGAAAGGATAAAAATGGCAATGAAACTGCAAGTAGCGTGTATTTAGTAAGAATCATTGCCGATAAAAATATCATAACACGATCGATAGAAAAAATAAATTAATTATTAACTACTAAATTCAATAACTATGAAAAAGATTATTTTATTAAGTATTTTAATTGCTGGATACTCATTAACACTGCTATCGCAGCAAAAATATGCCGTTCTAATCTGTGGTCAAAAGCCAACGGAATATTACACGGCAAATGCTGAAACCGGCTGGGGCGATCCCGGCGACACAATTAAAAACGAATTTTGGAACGATACCTACCTGATGTGGGAAATGCTGGTTTTCGAAAAAGGTTATTCCGATAAAAATGTATTTGTGCTTTTTGCCAATGGCAACGATTATTATATCAATGACATAGCAAATCGCTACAATGCTGAGGTGAGACATGAAGAATATTATCCAATTACGGATTATAGTGCCACAAGAGGCAATGTTTTTAATGTTTTTGAGGGCTTGGCCAGCGGACAAAATGGATTCCCAAAAATCACACAAAATGACTTTTTGTTTGTCTGGACTTTTGGGCATGGTGGCATCTGTGGTGAGCTCCAATTCTTCCCTTGCCTCCATTTGCATTACAGTGAATACATTTGTGATTTTGAATTAGCAGAACTCGTTGATTCAATACCTGCCTATAAAAAGGCATTTTGGATGCAGCAGTGCCTGGGTGGTTCATTTGCTGATAACTTGCAAAACACATACACAATTTTTCATTCTGCTGGATTAGAAGGACAGAGTGCTACCCCCGCAGATGATTTTTGGGATACAGAAAACGAAATAATTAATAGTGTATCTTATCAACACGGCGAATTCAATTTTCATGTGTATTCTTGTACAATGGGAGAATCCCCGGCATTTTCTGATTATTATGGAACTGAGCCTTATTCTTTTGGTGATTTGAATGCGGATAGTGTTATTAGTTTATTTGAATCATGGATTTGGGAAAGAGACCACGAAACCAAGAGTGAAACACCGCTATATAAAGATCTTGGTAATATTGGAGCTTTTACCTCACTCGAATTCCCAACCCTCCTTTTTGAAAACATAGGCACCGACGGCTTGCAGCAAAGCCATCGTGGTATTATCGGCATTTCCAAAACCATACATGTAACCTCCGGCTGCCAGCTTACCTTAAAAGCTGATGCCAACATCCACCTGCTCAACGAATCCAAACTGATTGTGGATGCCGGAGCCATGCTTGTAATCGAAGCCGGCGATACCATTATTGCCACCAATCCTCAAAACCAAATTATAATAAAAGGAAATATTTCGATCGGCGAGGACGTATTTTTTACCTCAGAAAACAACCTGCAATGGCAGGGCTTACAAATCGATAATACCTTGCTATCGCTCTCGCTTAACAATGTAGATTTTGAAAATTGCCTGCTTAAAAGCCGGGCAAGCTCGCTGGTTCTCGATAGTTGCGATATTACTACCGGAGGGATGGAATCTGGTATTGGAAACATCAGTATATCAAATGCCAGTTTTACCAACGCCTATCTTGAAGCAAAATACGCATCCGATCCTGAAAATTTTATTTCGGTTCAAAATGTTGATTTCAACAGCTCTGGCAATACCAGCTTTGCCATCAAAATCGAATCCTATCCCTCTTATCGCATCACAGGATCTTCGATAAGCGGTTTTGAAGGCGGCGGGATCGAAATTTCCAACTCGGGATATTCCGCCGCAGGATTTCATGCTATTACCAACAACATCATTACTGCCAACGGTAGCACAAACAACACTGAGGCGGGTTTGGTAATTTATCACAGCTATGCCGATGTAGATAACAATGTGGTGATATCGTACAACCCTTATGGCATTCAGTGCCTCAACAACAGCGATGTAAGCATTACTGGAAACAGGGCTGCAAAGTATGATTATCAAACCCAGCAAATACGCGACAATTACATCAGCCAGATTTATGCAACGCGTGGCAGCTTTCCCTACGAGGTAAAATGGAACGCTATTGTGGACGAAGACAACGATTGTCTGTTTCATTACGAGACTATGATCGAAGAAACACCTTATGATGTAAAATACAATTATTGGGGTCAGAATTTCAATGCTGCCCGCGACTTATGCCCGACTGAGTATTTCGATTATCTCCCGCTTTGGAACCTGCAGCCGGGCGGAGTGCCTCCCGAAGGAGCCGCTTTGGCTTTCGAAAATGCCAAAACCCTGGCCGATTCAGGAAACTTTATTCAGTCAGAAGCAGCCTACAAAGAAATCGTAAGCAACTGGCCCAATACAAAATATGCGCAGGCTTCGCTCAGGCAACTTTTTGCTATCGAAGCCCTGGCCGATAACGATTACGCTGCACTAAAAGCGTATTACCTTTCTATCGACGAAAACGAAACGCTCGAAAGGCTTGCCACACAGCTTTCCGCCTTTTGCGACCTGAGTCTCGAAAACTGGCAAAGTGCCATCGAAAGTTTTGAGGGCTTTATTCAAAATCCTGATTCTTATCAGGATTCGCTCTTTGCCATCATCGACCTGGCACATACCTACCAATTAATGGAGCTAAGCAACTTCAAATCTGCATATACAGGTAAGCTAAGCCAATACCGGTATAATTCGGCCAAAGAATTTGATCAAAGCAAAGATTATCACATCAGCCTGCTTTTTGGCAAATCGGAACTGTCGTTTGACTCCTCGCCTCAAGATCAAGCTGAACCAGCCGGGCGAATTATTGGAAATCAGCCCAACCCATTTTCGGGTACAACGCAAATATCCTTTGCCCTGAATGAAGATGCCGATATCAATATCTATCTTATCAACGAACTGGGACAGCGGTTTGAGATCGTTCAACAATCCAATGTTTCAAAAGGAATAAATCGGATTTATTTTTCGTCCTCCGCCTATTCTGATGGCATGTACGTATGTGTGCTTGAGATTAACGGAAAAATTGTTAATACCAGTAAGATAATCATAGCGAATTAGACCAAATATCGATGCCGGCTTCCAAAATCCCACAAAAAACAAAGCTGGCTGATGCACTTCCGCCAAAACAAAAAAAGGACAAGCATCCACTGCCGTCCTTTTTTTTTAATTGCTGAGCCTTTGCGCAGATTTATTTCAGATGAAAGGCTTTTTGAACCTGATCGAGGTAGTCGAGCTTTTCCCATCCAAAAAACTCCGCGTTTTTAAAATGGCGCTCCTTGCCATCGATTGTTTTGGTGACGGTATCGTTGTCTTTATAAAAAACTTCTACTTCGCGCTCAAACGGATCACGGCCAAAATGGCCGTAGGAAGCCGTAGGCAGGTAGATAGGGTTTTTTAGTCTGAAGCGCTGGTTGATAGCATACGGGCGCATGTCGAAAATTTCGTTGGCGATCTTTGAAATCCCGCTATCTTTCATCACCTTTCCGTCGGCGTTTTTAACGCGCGCTGTGCCGAATGTGTTTACATAAAGCCCCACCGGTTCAGCAATGCCGATGGCATAAGCCACCTGTACCAGCACTTCACGTGCTACGCCGGCAGCCACCAGGTTTTTGGCCATGTGGCGGGCGGCATACGCTGCCGAGCGATCCACCTTGGAAGGGTCTTTGCCCGAAAAGGCGCCGCCACCGTGCGGAGCCTTGCCGCCATAAGTGTCCACAATGATCTTGCGCCCGGTAAGTCCGGTGTCGCCGTGCGGGCCGCCAATCACAAATTTCCCGGTAGGATTTACGTGCAGCTTATAGTCGTCTTTAAACAAATGACTATAGCGCGGCACCTTCTTGATGGCGCGGGGGATAAGAATCTCCAGAACGTCTTTTTTGATTTTTGCAGCCATCGCCTCGTCGGTATCAAATTCGTCGTGCTGTGTAGAAACTACAATGGTATCGATGCGGACGGGCTGGTTGTCGTCGTCATATTCTATGGTTACCTGCGATTTGGAGTCGGGCGCCAGATAGGTCATTTGTTCGCCTTTTTTGCGAATGGCCGCCAACTCCTGCAGCAGGATGTGTGAAAGCTCAAGCGTGAGGGGCATGAAGTTGTCCATTTCGTCGGTGGCATAGCCAAACATCATGCCCTGGTCGCCGGCGCCCTGGTCTTCTTCGCGTGCACGCACCACGCCGCGGTTGATGTCGCCCGACTGATCGTGTATGGCCGAGATCACCCCGCAGGAGTTGCCATCAAAACGATAGCTCTGCTTGGTGTAGCCAATATCGTTGATCACCTTGCGCGCAATTTCCTGCACATCTATGTAGCCTTCCGTACGCACCTCGCCGCTTAGCAGCGTCAAACCCGTTGTAACAAGCGTTTCGCAGGCCACCTTCGACTCTTTGTCGTGGGCCAGAAAAGCATCTACCAAAGCATCCGAAATCTGATCGGCTACCTTGTCGGGATGGCCCTCGGATACCGATTCTGAAGTGAATAAGTAACTCATCGTTGAAGTTTTAAAATTATTAATAAAAAAAATGTGTGGGAAAGCAGGCTGATTGGCGGATGGTAAAACGTACTGTTTTAGCATTTTTTTAAATGGTTGCAATCAATCAAATCTTTCCATTGTAATCGTTACCGGCATGTCGTCTTCCGGATTTGCGGGCAAAAGTAATTTTATATTTTAAAACGCAGGGTGTTAATTTTTGGTAAGCGATTGAAATATCTGCTCCAGCGAGTCATCGCGTTTTTGCAGCGAAAGCACGGTGAGCTGCTCACGCACGGCCAATTGGAAAAGATCGGGACGTACGTCGTGGCTTGCTGTTGAGGTGATCACCCAACGGTTGAGGCCGTCGGATTCAGCTTTATGAATGCCGTCAATTTTCAATAGCTTTTCGGCGGCGATGGGTTTGTCAAATTCTATCACCAGCACCTGCTCGGCTTTTTCGGGATTTTGCAGGTTGGCGGTGGTGTCGTCGGCTACGATTTTTCCGTTGTTGATGATGATAACCCGCTGGCAGAGTTGGGTTACCTCCTGCATGATGTGCGTGGAGAGCATCACCGTTTTGCGGCTGCCAATCTGCTGAATGAGCTGGCGTATTTCGAGCAGTTGGTTGGGGTCGAGGCCGCTGGTGGGTTCGTCGAGGATAAGAATTTCGGGGTCGTGGATGAGCGCCTGCGCCAGCCCGACACGCTGGCGATAGCCTTTGGAGAGCGCACCAATCCTTTTGCGATATTCAGGTACAATGCCGGTGAGCTCTATCATTTCATCCACACGTGCTTTTTTATTTTTTAAATGATAAATACCCGCCACAAACTCCAGGTATTCTTTCACATACATCTCGTGATAAAGCGGATTGTTTTCGGGAAGATAGCCCACAAGCCGGCGCACCGCGAGGCTCTCTTCCAGCACATCCATGCCGTTGATGGTGGCCGTGCCCGAAGTAGCAGGGATAAATCCGGTGAGGATCTTCATCATCGTGGATTTGCCGGCGCCATTAGGCCCCAGCAGCCCGACAATGTTTCCGGGTTGGATGGCAAAAGAAACATCATCCAGCGCTTTCTGCTCGCCGTAATTTTTGGTGATGTTGGTAACGACAATCGACATAAAGGTTAAAATTTTCGGCTACAGCCTCGTTTTCACAAAAAACAGGCAAACAGGGGTTTTATTGTAATCAAAAAGAAATGCCGGGACGAAACTCCAAATCGCAAATCGCAAATTCCAAATCGCAAATTCCAAATGGCCATTAACGGCGTCGCTTTGAGCGACACCGTTAATTCCCTATTTCCAAAACTCAAACCCCGGGGCATTTTGGTTAATGAGCAGTAGGTTGAGCCTGTCGGTTGAGCCTGTCGAAACCTGTCGAAACCTGATTCTTGAGATTTATTTGGATTCTACCATAATGTCGCGCCTCTGGCGCTTTTATTTGTAATTGATATTTCATTCTACCATAATGTCGCGCCTCTGGCGCTAATCCAGTGAAATCCCCTAATCAGCACATCAGCACATCAGCACATCCCCACATCAGCACATCAGCACATCAGCACATCAGCACATCAGCACATCTTGTTAGCTATTCAGCATCACGGGCATCACGAGCATCAGGATCTCTTCGTTGTCTTGTGGCTCTTCTTCTACGGGAATGATCAGGCCGGCGCGGTTGGGTTGCGACATCTTCAGCAGCACCTCTTTGGTGTCGACGTTGTTGAGCATCTCCTGCATAAATTTGGAGTTGAAACCAATTTCGAGGTCTTC
>Ga0265295_1005590_pt1 | contig 15852 bp, 16 predicted proteins | sample Munlansysbiofilm_FD_192503 | JGI IMG/M metagenome (GOLD analysis project Ga0265295, IMG submission 192503) | Leachate microbial communities from a municipal landfill in Southern Ontario, Canada - Methane capture system biofilm | ecosystem: Engineered > Solid waste > Landfill > Unclassified ... | reverse complement strand
GGGCTACGCGTCCACGATTGTGCAGTACTCTGTCCACGGTCCCTATCGATACTTGTGCAAGTTTCGCAATTTCAGATATGGTCATGCTCGTGTTATGTCCTTCAAACGTTGTGCAAACTAAGTTGATTAACGTTACCGCAAGTATACCATATTCTTATGAAATGTCTATTGTCGGGAACGTGAACATTTCAGTTTGCACCACGCGACCTAACTGTATTTAAAGAGCATAGAAGTGAGATTCGGTGTTCTTGGCTTGACAGGAAGGCATACAAGTCGGACAATGGGCAAAAGAGTGCGTTAACGTAAACGCATAGAGAATAGAAGACTTTTCTTTTGAAGAGGGGGAAAAAGATGCAGAGACAACCGATAGGATCCTACGAATTCTGGTTCGTGGTGGGGTCACAATTCCTGTATGGTGAGGAGACACTCGCCGAAGTTGCACGCCACGCCAAGCTCATGGCAGATGGTCTGAACAAGTCTGACAAGCTTCCCTGTAAGGTGGTCTACAAGACCACAGCCAAAACTCCTCTGGAGATTGAGAACTGCATCAAAGAAGCAAACTATGATGATAGCTGTGCAGGCATCATTACCTGGATGCATACATTCTCGCCTTCAAAGATGTGGATCAACGCACTCAATCTTTTGCAGAAGCCCTACTGTCACTTGCACACACAGTTCAATCGCATGATTCCCGATACAGAGATCGATATGGATTTCATGAACCTCAACCAGTCGGCCCATGGCGATCGCGAGCATGCGTTCATTGCTGCCCGCATGCGCATCGGACGCAAAATCATTGCTGGTTTCTGGGAAGATGAAGAGGTCCAGGAAGAACTTGCCTCGTGGATGCGCTCAGCTGTCGGAGCGGTGGAGAGCCGTAAGCTGAAAGTCATGCGCTTCGGGGATAATATGCGCAATGTGGCAGTGACTGAAGGCGATAAGGTCGAGGTGCAGATGCAGCTTGGCTGGCAGGTGAACACGTGGGGTGTCGGAGATCTCATCAAGGTTCTCGATAGTGTCACTGATGCCGAAGTGGATGCTCAGATGGAAGCGTATCGCTCCCGGTATGAGTTCGCCACCAAGGATCTGGAGACCGTACGCTATCAGGCTCGCGAAGAAGTGGCAATGCGCCACTTCCTCGAAAAAGAGGGAGCCCAGGCTTTCTCCAATACCTTTGAAGATCTGCAGCAGATGAGGCAGCTTCCCGGACTGGCAAGCCAAGACCTCATGCGCGAGGGATATGGCTATGGTGGGGAAGGGGACTGGAAAGTCAGTGCCATGACCAGCCTGATCAAGCGTATGACCGAGGGCATGGGCGGTGGAACCTCCTTCATGGAGGACTATACCTACCACATGGAGAAGGGCAATGAGCTCTCTCTTGGCGCTCATATGCTGGAAATCTGTCCTTCGATCTCCACGGAGAAAGCCCGAGTGGAAGTGCACGAACTCGGTATCGGTGGGAAAGAACCTCCTGCACGCTTGGTATTTGAAGGCCACCCTGGCAAAGCTATCCTCGCCTCCTTGGTCGACATGGGAGGTAGGGTGCGACTCATCGTCAATGAGATCGAGGTGGTCAAGCCGATTTACCGTATGCCCAAGCTCCCGGTGGCAAGGGTGATGTGGCGCCCAGAGCCGGATCTCAATACGGCAGCAAAGCTTTGGATGCTTGCAGGTGGAGCGCACCATGCAACCCTCAGCTACGATGCCACTGCACAGATGCTTGAGGATTGGTGTGAGATCATGGGCATTGAGTTTGTCCATATCAACAAGGAGACGACACTCTCTTCACTGAAGCAACAGCTGTTCCTCTCTGATTTGGCTTGGAAGCTTCGCTAGAGGCTTTAAGCATATCCTTGCAAACCAACCGGCCAGTTCATTCGAGCTGGCCGGTTGCCTATTTGCTTCTTTTCAGTACATTGCATCAGTTTAGTGCATTGATTGCGGTGCGAAGGATGGGAAGGCCGTCCTTGTACCGCTTGAGGAAGACATTGAAGCCCTCGATATCCTCCTTGGTAGGAGCAATGGTTGACTTCTCGGCATTGGCGAAAACCTCGGTGGCAAGATAATCCGCAAGTTTCTGATTCTTCTTATGCACCAAGTACGAGGCAAGCAGGGCAATTCCCCATGCTCCACCTTCCCCTGCGGTTTTCAGCGTTGAAATGGGGGTATGCAGTGCACTTGCCATCATCTTCTGTCCCACTTCAGCAGTTTTGAAGAATCCTCCATGCCCATTGATGGAGTCGATCTTGACATGTTCCTCCTCAAAGAGGATGTCCATGCCGATGCGTAGCACTCCCAAGGCTGTAAAGAGTTGGGAGCGCATGAAGTTGGCAAGGGTGAAGGTGTTCTTGGTTTCCCGCACAAAGAGCGGACGACCTTCGTTGAGATCCGTCATGGTTTCACCGGACAGGTAGTTGTAGCTGAGCAGTCCACCACAGTCAGGATCACCTTCCAAGGCTTTGTAGAGCAACTTGTCATACAGTGCTCCCTTTTTCATACTGAATCCGACAGTGTCGAGCACCTCTGAGAAGAGGCGCATCCAATGATCATACTCTCCGGTGCAGTTGTTTCCGTGGGCCATGGCAACCAGCGATCCATCGGGGGTGGTGACCAGGTCGATGAACTTGTTGTAGCTCTTCGAAAGTGGTTTTTCCAGGACAATCATGGCGAACACCGAAGTGCCTGCCGATACATTGCCTGTACGCTTGGCCACACTGTTGGTTGCAACCATGCCAGTCCCGGCATCCCCTTCAGGCGGGCAGAGAGGGATGCCTGGCTCAAACTCACCGCTGGGATCGAGCCATTGTGCCCCTTCCTTGGTAAGCGTGCCTGCTGCTTCACCTGCATTGAGGAACGAGGGGAGCAGCTCTTCAAGGTTCCATGCATACTTGTAGGGAGCCACCTTTTCTGCAAACTTGGCAAGCATGGACCTGTCATAGCATTGGGCCTCTGTGTCGACGGGGAACATGCCTGAGGCATCTCCGATTCCCAACACCTTCTTGCCGGTGAGCTTGTAATGCACATACCCGGCAAGCGTCGTGAGAAAACCAAGCTTCTTCACATGGCTTTCCTGATTGAGGATGGCCTGGTACAAGTGGGAGATGGACCATCGCTCGGGAACCGGGTAATCGAAGAGCTCACTGAGTTGTTCAGCGGCTGCGCTTGTCATGGTGTTTCTCCAGGTACGGAATGGGACCAGCAGTTCGCCTTCCTTGTCAAAGGCAAGATACCCATGCATCATCGCACTTACTCCCATCGCCTTGGTGCGCTTGAGGATTACTCCATACTTGCCTTTTACCTCTGCTTTCAGTTCAGCAAAGCAGGAAGAGATGCCCTTCCACACATCATCGAGTGAGTAGGTCCAGATACCATCGAGCAGGGTGTTTTCCCAGTCATGGCCACCTTGTGCTATGACTTCGTTCTCAGAATTGATGAGAATTGCCTTGATCCTGGTGGAACCAAGCTCGATTCCCAGGACGGTCTGCCCTTCCTGGATTTCTTGGATGAGTCTCTTTTGGTCCATTCGTAGCTCCTTTCTGCAAAAACTGGTGTTCTCTGAAAAATGGAAAAACGGGAGAATTGGATTCTCCCGTTGAAATACCTACTGTCCTACGGCCTACAAGACAGTTCCATTCTTGATGACCGCATTCTTGTTGATGACAATGATCCCATCGTGGATGGAATACATCGCATAATCGCCTTCCTCCCGGGGGATGTCATCGATACCAATTCTGCATCCGTCACCGATGCGAGCATTCTGGTCAATGATAGCCCTGCGGATGATCGTGCCCCTTCCGATTCCGATGTTGGGAACCCCACGCTTGGCATTCTCAACCTTCTGCTCTTCTGTCTCGTAAAAGGAGGCACCCATGCAGTAGACACCATCGAGGGAAGCTCCGGATTCAATCAGGGTGCGAACACCGATGATTGAGTTGACGATGTAGGCGTTGGTAATGATCGATCCTTCGCTGGTAAGGGAACTGGAGATATTGCAGAAGTTCACCTTGGTGGCCGGCAGGTGTCGGCGGTGGGTGTAGATCGGCATCTGCTCATCATAGAAGTTGAACTGCGGGTTGATCGAGGCAAGGTCGAGATTGGTCTCATAAAATGCCTTGATGGTACCGATATCTTCCCAGAAACCATCAAAGAGATAGGTTGCAACCCGTCTCTGCTTGATTACATCGGGAATGATTTCCTTGCCGAAGTCAGTCTTGTCGTTGTTGAGCACCTCTTCCATGGTCTTGGCATTGAAGATGTAGATGCCCATGCTTGCCAGATATTCATTGGAGGGACCAACATGCTTTTTCAATGAGTTGAACATGTAGGAATCGGGGACCTTGAACTCGCTGATATCCAAGTCGTTGGCCGGTTTTTCATAGAAGCTGGTGAGAATTCCCTTCTCATCACAACCGATGATGCCAAGACCGGTAGCTTGTTCCCTGCTGATGGGCTTGGATGCAATGGTCAGTTCGGCTTTGCTCGCAATATGGCGATCAAGCATATCCTTGAGGTCCATGCGATAGAGCTGATCACCGCTGAGGATGATGTAGTAGTCAGCATTCTGGTCATGGAAATGCTTGAGGTTCTTGCGAACAGCATCTGCTGTCCCCTGATACCATGTATCGGTCTGGTTGGTCTGTTCTGCTGCCAGAATCTCAACGAACCCATTGGAGAACGTATCAAAAATGTAGGTGTTTGAGATGTGGTTGTGCAGGGAGGCTGAATTGAATTGCGTAAGGATGTAAATCTGCCTGATCCCACTGTTGATACAGTTGGAGATGGGGATATCCACCAAACGGTACTTTCCAGCAAAGGGTACTGCAGGTTTTGCTCGGTCCATGGTCAAGGGATACAGACGAGTCCCTTTTCCTCCGCCAAGTACAATAGCGATTGCCTTTTCTTTCAGACGCATACGTAATTCCCCCTTATGCTGGATTCATAGAGTGCCAGATACGACTGAGCTGAGCGTTGCCAGGTGCTATCCCAGTTCATACATCGAGTGCGAATCTCATTCATAGACTGCTGTCCTTGTTCATACCACCTCAGAGAGCGTTCCACTGCTTCCAGTATACCATGTCCGCTCATCTGTTCAAAGAGGATTCCGGTTCCCTCGCTCTGGTTCTCATCCAAGTCAATGATGCTGTCTGCAAGGCCTCCGGTTTTCCGTGCAACAGGAAGCGTGCCATAGCGAAGGCTGTACAACTGGTTGAGGCCACAGGGTTCATAGCGGCTCGGCATCAAAAAGAAATCAGCTCCCGCTTCAAGCAAATGTGCTGCACGGTTGCTGAACAGTATGTTCACCGAAAGATTGGGATGGTTCTTCCCCAGCTCCACAAGCTTCTTCTCCATGGCGTGGTCGCCGGTTCCTACTATGATCATCTGCATGCGTTTCTCGGTAAGCATGCGTTCCAAGGCACAGGGAGAACCTTCAAGAAGCTCCACAAAACCCTTTTGGTCGGCGATTCGGCTGATCATGGCAAAGAGAGGGATGGAGTCATCAACCTCGAGGGAGAACTCTTGTTGTATCTCGGCCTTGGTCAGCTTTTTGCCCAAAAGGTCCGATGCACTGAAATGATGGGCCAAAAATGGGTCGGTTTCGGGATTCCACTCCTCATAGTCGATGCCGTTGATGATGCCGCTCAGCTGCTGGGCGCGTGCAGCGAGCAACCCTTCCAGATTGCATCCAAACTCTTGGGTTTGGATCTCTTTCGCATAGGTAGGGCTGACCGTAGTCAGCAGGTCTGCAAATTCCAGACCTGTTTTGAGCATATTGGTTCGCTTGGAGGGTCTTTCCCCACTGAACATCCTCTGTTCGGGCATGATATCAGTTCCGAGAAGCTCCAGACGGGAGAATTCGCCTTGGTAGGCGAGGTTGTGGATGGTCATCATGCTCCGTGTCTTCCCAAAGAAGGGATCTGGTTCGGTTTTCAGCAAGTACGGAACGAAACCAGTGGTCCAGTCATGGCAGTGCAGTACATCGGGCGCCCAGTCCAGGGCCTTGCAAAGAGCCAACGCGGCCTTGTTCAAGAGGGCAAACCGTCTGAGATTATCGGGATAGGGGGTGAACGAAGTATCACCGTAGATGCCCTTGCGAGCGGTGAAGTAAGAATGATGGAGAAAATAATAGGTCACCTTGTTCAGCTTGGTCTCACTGAAGGTTACCCTCTCATCCCCGCCGAGCAATGAAAGCTCAAGCGTAAATGGCAACTCAATGAGGGAGGTGCTTTCTCCACTTCCATAGAAAGGAAGGAGCACCCGTACATCCTCACCAAGTGAGGCGAGGGCAGTCGAGAGTGCACCAACCACATCTGCAAGCCCTCCCGATTTGGAAAAGGGTACAGATTCGCTGGATACCATGCAAATATTCATGGCTCAATTAGAACACTAACGACCTGCCATCGTCAAGGAGAAATGTGTGATATATAAGTTCACACCCCTTATTTAGCGGTATGCATTGCCTTCAAGCTCGTCAATGTATTCGCTGGCACAATGGGCTGCGATGGCTCCATCACTTGCCGCGGTTACCAACTGGCGGAAGACTGTGGTGCGTACATCTCCTGCTGCATACAGGCCGGCGATGGATGTCTCCATCCGTTCGTTGGTGATGACGTATCCACTCTCATCGAGCACACTCTTGTCCAGCAAGTCTGTCTGGGGGAGCATTCCGACAAAGATGAACACCGCATCAAACTCCCGTTCATACTCCTCGTTCTTTTCCAAGTCCTTGAGCATGACCGAGGTCACCTTTTTCCCATCACCCTTGATTTCGGTGGCGGTGTGCTTCATGACAAGTTCGATGTTCTTGTTGCGATTCACTTGTTCTACCAGGTTGTCCTGGGCGCGGAACCGGTCCTTGCGGTGAATGATGGTGATGTGTTCACTGAGCTTTGAGAGATAGATGGCATCGGTGAGGGCTGTGTCACCGCCGCCAACCACCAGAATTTTCTTGCCCTTGAAGAAGGGGCCGTCGCAGGTTCCGCAGTAGGATACTCCCTTGCCGTTGTACTGCTCTTCACCCTCTACCCCTAGATGGCGGTGTTTTGCGCCGGTTGCAAAGATGACGGCTTTTGCCTTGTAGGTCTCTCCGTCAGCAGTCTCAGCGAGAAAATCATCCCCTTCCTTCTTCAGGCTGTTCACGGTTGCATAGACAAGCTTAGCTCCGAACTGCTCTGCCTGAGCGTGGAATTTCATGCCGATCTCATATCCGCTGATCGGCTGGTCGAAGCCAGGATAGTTTTCGATCATATCGATGTACATGGTCTGGCCACCAGGAGCGATGGACTCAAGCAAAGTAACCGAGCGACCAGCACGTGCTGCATACTGAGCAGCAGACATTCCTGCAACCCCTGACCCAATGATCAGGACATCTTGTTCAATCATGTGTTTCCTCCAGTGAACGTATGGTTTCGAGTAATGCGATCTCTGCGTCGCTCTTTCGTACATAAACTGGACCTTGGGTAGGCAAATCCGCTCCATCCTTCCTGTACTTAGCTAGGCCCAAGGAGCAGAGGGTGAGGGATAGATCCAGAAACTGTAGGGCCGGTACCACAAGTTTGTGCCCGAGTTGGGGAAGTCGCTCTTGCAAAAGAGCGCCATCACTTCCTGCCACCAGCACGTTGCCGTGGTTTTCCAGCAGAGCCTGAATCTGCTCGCTTGTTGCATCAAGGTCTTCAGTCACCCGCTGGCCATCAAGGAACAGTGCTGCGTAAAAACGCTTTTTCTTCGCATCCATGACAACCAGTATTGGTCCTGGGTAGTAGCTGACGCATGCATGGTATGCATCCAACGTGGGGACAGACACCATGGGAATGCCTGAAGCAAGACTAAGTCCTTTGAGTGTACTCATGGCAATACGCAAGCCGGTGAAGGATCCAGGCCCATTGGTGCATACCAAGAGGTTGAGATCCTTGATCTTGATGGAGTTACGTCGGCAAAGCTCAAGTATCCTGGGCATCAGCAATTCTGAATGCTGATTGCCCAGACGTGCGGCTTCGACATCGAAGTAGGGTTTCTTTCCCTCTTCCAGTCGTGCATAGCAAAGGTGCATCACATCGGTTGCTGTATCACAGGAGAGGATGTTCATAGTGCAATCCCCTCTATACTGATGGTTCGGTCTTGATTCGGCATAATCCTAATATCAACAAAAATTGTCGTATCGGGAAGCAACTCGGCAATCTTTTCGCTCCACTCAACCAGCGTTACCCCATCGCCATAGAGAAACTCTTCCCCGCCAATCATTTCAAACTCTTCTACCGAGCTGATGCGGTAGAGATCCATGTGAAAGAGGGGGAGGGAACCTTCATACTCTTGGATCAGGGTGAAGGTAGGGCTTACGATCGGCTCTGCAATACACAGTGCTTGGGCCAAACCTTTGGCGAACACAGTCTTGCCGGAGCCGAGACTGCCTCTGAGAGAAACCACGCTTCCTGGTTTGCACACCATGCCCAGCCTGTACCCGATTTTTCGGGTTTCTTCTTCAGAGTGGCTGGTGAGCACCATCAAAATGGTTCCTCTTCAGTAAATTCTGCATGGATGTCATCGGTCTCTTCCTTTCCAGGAACAGCGAACGGTTTTTCCCGTTTCTCGGCACTGATGACCTCAGCAGTATCTACAAACTCCTGGACAACGGGGAAGGAGATCTTTTCTCCGCTCTCTCTCTCATAATCCGCGATCAACTGATGAATGACGGGATCATTTGGATCGAGATTGCGTGCAAGCTCCAAAAACTCGCGTGCCTCATCCAGTTCCCCATCCTTGAGATGGAGGTAGGCAAGGTTGCTGATCAGGGTAAGGTTCTCCCCATCAAGATCAACTGCGGTATTCAGATAGGTTTTGGCAAGTTCAGCCTTGCCTGTCTCAAGATTGCAGATTGCAAGCTCATTGTAGATATCGCTGTTGCCTTTGCTTTTCGCCAAAGCTGCAAGGAAGGCCTCTTCTGCCTCTTGGAAGCGGGAGAGCCTGCGAAGGGCCCAGCCCTTGAGGAAGTGTGCGTTCCACACCTCACTGTTGTGCTCAAGATAGGCAGACAGGAGGTCAAGTGCTTCGTCTTCCTTGTTCATCTGGATGGCATCGTAAGCCTGCATCAGTCTCTGGTCGTCGTTGAGCTTGGCATTGATATCATTCAAAATCTTCTGAACATGGTTCTTTGTCTCTCCTGCAGGAGCCTCTTCAAGATAACGGTCCAGATACTCTTTGGCGATTTCCACATTGCCTTGGTAGAGATGGAAGAATCCAATCTCGCGAAGCAACTGCTCATCATCACCAACCACTTCAAGGCCCTCCTTGAGTGTTTGGAGCGCTTTCTGCTGGAAGTGGTCGTACCGTTCACCTTTGCTGTTGTCTTGGGCAGCCATTCGACTGTACAGCGTGGCAAGATTTACATAGGAAGCTCCCTGGGGAGCAAGCCTTGAAACGACGAGGAAGAGCTCCTCGGCAAATTCATAGTTTTGCTTCTGTTCTTGTGCAATGGCAGCCATATTGAGCTCCTGCGGAGCATCCGGCTGAACTGCAAGCACAAAAGAGCGGTAATAGGAGAGATGTGGATGGTCGCCCTGGTAGGCAAGGATCTTCAGCATGCCTGCAATGATGAGCTCGAGGGTAATTTCTTCCCCATGATCAAGTTGCTTTTTACCATCAGGAAGTTGAACCGGAATTTTGATTGAACTGTCGACATGAAAGTTGTTGATATCCCTCTCCATGGAAGGGGGGAGGGAGATGAAGATAATGTTCTCCAAGGCGTTCTGCTGTTGTGTCATGGATGATTTGTTCCTGTATACAAGAGAAAACCTGCGGTGCCGTACCCGGAGAATGCTCTTGAACCTTTGGTTCAAGGGGGATGCCAGTTGTGCTGAAAATTCTGTTCCATTAAACCCCGAAGGCGTCGGATCAATGCAAATCAGCTATGCCGTATCCCATTTGTGTATGTTGAGCCAAGAGACTGTGGCTCCAGGCGCACACCGCAGGAAACTTGTCAAATATCAAGGCAATTGCTTGCCACACGTACATGGTACAATAAGAAAGGGCTTTGTGAAAGGGGTTGCAGAAAAAGAAAACAGGGCCCGAAGGCCCCGTTTTGGACAGTGTCCGAATACTCAGGCAACACTACAGAGAGGGAGAATCTTCCAGAAGGGCATCCAGGTCGACTTCGTCATTGGCGAAAGCGTCTCCACTGGTAAAACCATCTGCAGCTTCCAACTCAAGCGCTGCGTCGTCCAACAGAGGAACATCGTCGAGGCCGTCGATGGAAGAGAGATTCTCCATAGCCTGTGCAATGCTTTCCTCGATGAGTCTGTTGCTGGAAGTAAAACTTTCCACATACTCTTCAAGTTCAGCGTTGTGTGCATGTACCAAATCGAACTTTTCCTGCAGCTCTGCCTTCTCCTTGCGAAGCATGGCGATCAAGCCTGCAGCCTTCTTTGTCCGCAGTTCAAGCATTTTCACGGTATCAACGACTGACATGATTCCTCCTTATTGGGTATCCGGACGAGTTGTCTGACTTATTTGTCCAAGGCAACCTTAACCTGTGCAACGAGAGCAGAGAACGTTCCCTTGTCTTCAATAGCCATATTGGAGAGGGCTTTCCTGTTGATCTCGATGTTGGCAAGCTTCATACCATGCATGAACGTGGAGTAGTTCAACCCCTCAGCCTGCACGGCAGCATTGATTCTTGCAATCCAGAGCTTGCGGAAATCCCGCTTACGCTCCTTACGACCGCGATATGCGTACTGGCCAGCCTTTGCAACTGCGTCTTTTGCAACGCGGTTGTTCGTGCTTCTGCGGCCATAATAGCCTTTTGCCAGCTCAAGAATCTTCTTTCTTCTGTCCTTACGCTTTGTTCCGTCTACTGCTCTAGGCATTTTCCCACCCCCTTATGCGTACGGAAGCATGGATTTGGCTCTCTTTGCTTCCATATACTCGAGAATGCCAGTAGCACGGAGGTTACCCTTGCGCTTACTGCTCTTCTTGGTGAGAATGTGGCGAAGACCCTGCTTTTTGTAGCGGACCTTCCCGGTTCCTGTGACGTGGAACCGCTTCGCAGCGGACCTTCTTGTTTTCATCTTGGGCATTTTGTGCACCTTCCAAACTTGCGCTCACAAGGAACAAGATCCCCTTGGAGCAGCATATTCACCATCCCATGCGGGATACTGTTTACTGGTTGTCCTTCTTGACCTGCGCAGCACTGACCTTGGCTGGGCTGACGATCATACTCATCATCTTGCCTTCCATCAGTGCGTCTCGGTCAAGGTTGTAGCCTACACCATTTTCCGTAAGCTGGGCAAGTATCTTGTCAAGCACCACCTTACCGAGTTCGGTATGAGCCAATTCGCGGCCACGGAAGCGTATGCTTACCTTGACCTTGTTTCCCTCCGCCAGGAAATCACCGATGAACTTGGATTTCGTCTCAAGATCATGTCTTTCGATCTTGGGCTGCATCCGAATTTCCTTCATCTTGATGACACTCTGGTTCTTCTTGGCATCCCTGAGCCGCTTTTCCTGCTCGTAGCGGTACTTTCCGAAGTCGAGAATCTTACAGACAGGCGGGTTTGCGTTGGGGGACACCTCCACCAAATCCAATCCTACACTCTCAGCAAGCATGACAGCGTCAAACACACTCATGATGCCCTTCTGATTTCCATCAGCATCTATGACGAACACTTCTCTCGCGCGGATCTGTCTATTGATCCTCAAATCCTTCGTAGCCAATCGATCTCCTTGTGTTTTCGGTGAAAACCACTGTGTTGAGGGTTAGTCAGCCTAAAAGGCCGACGCAGAACAATATATCACAAGCATAGGAGCGTGTCAAAGTATCGCCCCCAGAGCCTAAGAAAAAAGGCCACCGGCTGTATACCTGGTGGCCTTCGATCACAAAGTGGGTTATGCGTTGTTTGCAGAACCGAGTACGTTGATGTTCTTGTGCATGTACATCTTCTTCAGCTCATCACGGGCTGGTCCGAGGTACTTGCGGGGATCAAACTCACCGGGCTTATCTGCAAGAACCTTGCGGATCATTGCAGTCATTGCAAGTCTGCCATCGCTGTCGATGTTGATCTTGCACACAGCGCTCTTGGCCGCCTTGCGCAGCTGCTCTTCAGGAATACCGACGCTATCCTTGAGGGTGCCACCATAAGCAAGAATCATGTTCACATACTCCATCGGGACAGAAGAGGAACCGTGCAGCACGATGGGGAAGCCGGGGAGCTGCTTCTCGATTTCCTCGAGGATGTCGAAGCGCAGCGGGGGAGGAATCAACACGCCATCAGCATTGCGGGTGCACTGTGAGGGCTCGAACTTGTTCGCACCATGGCTGGTGCCGATAGAGATGGCAAGGGAGTCAACGCCAGTGCGGGAGACGAACTCGACGACTTCCTCAGGCTTGGTGTAGTGACTGACGGCCGAGCTGACCTCGTCCTCGATGCCAGCAAGCACACCCAATTCACCTTCAACGGTTACATCGTGAGCATGGGCATACTCAACCACTTTCTTGGTAAGTGCGATGTTTTCCTCAAAGCTGAGGTGGGAACCATCGATCATGACAGAAGAGAACCCGTTGTCGATGCAATCTTTGCAAGTCTCAAAGCTGTCGCCGTGGTCAAGGTGAAGGACGATGGGAATGGCACAGCCGAGTTCGGCGGCATATTCACCAGCGCCACGAGCCATGTTTCTCAGCAGGTTGATATTGGCGTAGTCACGTGCTCCCTTGGAAACCTGGAGGATGACAGGGGACTTGGTTGCCACACAAGCCTGGATGATGGCCTGAAGCTGCTCCATATTGTTGAAGTTATAGGCAGGAATGGCATAACCGCCCTTGACTGCTTTTGCAAACATGTCTCTGGTATTGACCAGACCGAGTTCCTTATAGGATGTCATAAATAGCTCCTTATGCAATGGTAGGTACGTTTCGGTACAAATGTATCCAATCTCCCCAAAGTGGTCAACCTGTATACATCCGTTTCTTGACCCCACAAGGACGGCCTGCTACATTCACGAGTATGAGAAAGCGGATTCTGTTGCCCCTTCTGGTTATGCTGTTGCTCTGTGCAACACTTGCAGCCTATTTCCTTCTTTTAGGACGTATAGTCTGTATGGTCGATGCTACCTATTATCGAACCGTGTATCGAACCAATGAACGGACATTGAAAAGACAGCTGCTGCTGAGAGGGTATAGGCTTTCATCGGTAGAGGTTGTCCCTTCGGATCTTGATGATCTTCTCCTTGCTGAAACACACAAACCGAGAAATCTCCATGTGGTGCTCTCTCCGCTCTTGACTGAACTTGTGGAGAAGCACAAGCTGACTGGTTTGGAAAAGGATCATCTCATCGGAATAGGCAGTGCCCATTCCGATAGGTCCCGCTTTTCTTCGTACCTGATTCCGAACCAGAGCTTTGACTGGCAAAAGGCACAGAAAGAGTTGGGGGCAAGGGGATCGGCTCTTGTGCTGACCTACGAGGGGCAGAGACACCATGCATTCGATTCCAGTCGGACAGTTGTACAACAAGAGGATGAGACAGACCAAGCGTTTTCCAAGCGTTTGGAAACGCTTGGAAAGCACCAGGGATTGCTGACTCTCTTTGCTCCGGAGCTAGGCCCCTGGGCCATGGATCTGCTGAGTGCAAGTGCTCTCTCGTGGGTAGTTGATGCAACATACCTACCTTTGGTGGAAAGAGAGTACCTTCAAGGCGTTGTCGCTGATGACCTTGCACACGGGATCCTCTCGGCCCTGAGAGGAGAGAAGGAGACGGTTCAGCTTACCAAGCGGTATTTCACTGAGCGAGAAATCGGTGGAAGTTTGCTCTGACAGCCTCAATCAAGGCCTCCACTTCCATCCCTCTCAGCTGAGCTGCATAGCTATAGAGGTGCTCGATATACAAAGGATTGTTCGGCTTTCCCCGAAGTGGATTGGGACTCAGATACGGGCTGTCGGTTTCCAACAAGAGATGCTCCAAAGGAAGCTTCGCAAACAGGCTTTGCAGGGTTTTGTTTGCGTTATAGGTGAGATTCCCTGCAAAAGAAAGGAAGAAGCCACGATCCATGGCGAGCAAAGCCAATTCCTCACTTGCCTGGAAACAGTGAAAGATTCCCATGAGGGGAAAGGGTTGCTCGCCAAGAAGGGACAGAAACTGTGCATCGGCCTCCCGGTTGTGGAAGATGACCGGTTTGCCGTAGTGTCGTGCCAACTCCAGTTGGGCCCTCATCAGTTCCTCTTGTGCATGAACCGTTCCGTACGCATGATGATTGTCCAGTCCAATCTCTCCGATGGCTGCAACCTTGTGACGAGTCAATTGGGAGTCAAGTTCTGAAAGCTGCTCCTGTAGGGTAGGCATACCATCCTTCACCCCCCAGGGGCCGATACCGGCACTGAGGTGAATGAACGGGTAGGCTTTGAAGCGATCACTACGCAGGCCGAGGTCATCGGCATCCAGGCCGATCTCAAGACCTTCCATACCAAGCTCATCCATGGAGTGGAGAATGGACGTGATGTCCAAACCTTTCTTTTCCATCGAAAGCAGGTGAAAATGGGAATCGATCATGTTCTGGTAGTATGGGTTCTGCATGGTCTTTGTTATACAGGACGCTTTTGTTTGTTGCAAGTAAGTTTGCGTGATACCAAACTCAGTTTGGCCATGGTATACTGCTGTAAAGAGGGGGCGGCATGGGGTTTCTGCTGGTCTCATATTCGTTGACTGGGCATGTACAGTTTCTCTGTGAGATAATCGCAACGCGACTTGGGTGTGAGCATCTGCCCCTTGCGGTGAAAAGGCCCTATCCTTCCCAAGGATTTGCAAAATTCTATCGCGGGGGAAGGGATGCAACCTTTCACTGGCCGGTGAAGCTTGCGACTCCCATACCCGATCTCTCTTCTTTCTCCACTGTCATCATTGCAACTCCCGTCTGGGCTTCAACGGTGAGCCCACCCATCGACTCCTTTCTCAGAAAGGTCGACCTATCCCAAAAGAAGGTGTATGTGGTGATCAGTTGCAGCGGCGGAGATACAAGACGTTGTCAGCAGCGTATTCATGCATTGGCCAAAAGCAATGGGGTGCTGGGCAGCTTTCTCTCCATCGATCCCAAAGAGGAGACCTGGGAGAGGGATGCACAGCTTGCATCGTTTTGCACAGCGGTGATGCAAGGTACTATCTATGAGGAAGAGGGGAGTGTATGAACTATGATGTTCTGGTTATCGGGGCGGGCCTCAGCGGCTTGAGTGCAGCCGCCCTCTTGGCAAAGCGAAACCTCAAGGTAGCGGTTGTCGACAAGAGCTACTGTCCGGGGGGAAGTTGCGGTTCTTTCAAACGTGAGGATGTTTTCTTCGACCAAGGATCCTCGATGCTTTTTGGCTGGGGAGAGAGAGGCTTCAATGCACATCGCTTCCTTTTCAACTGCCTCCAGGAGCCCATCGACATCATCGCCCATCCTCTCTTGTACTGTGTGCACTACAAGGGAGAGAATATCCGGTTTTTTTCGGATATCGACCGGTTCATTGAAGAGGTAGCCCGTCTTTTTCCTACCCAAAAGGCAAATCTGCAGCGGTTCTATGCCGATATGGGACAGCTTTATACCCATGTCATGGTGGAAAACCCCTCCTATACCACTCCCGATGAGACGAACAGGAGAGAGGCTTTGCAGGCACTGCTCTCCCATCCAGTCTCGTACCTTCGCTTTCTTTCCTACCTGAACAAGAGTGCAAAGACTCTTTTGGCAAAGTATTTCACCGATCCCGCCATCTTCTCGTTCTTTGACAAGCTTACCTCCACCTACTCCTATACCACCGTTGAGGAGTCGCCGGCCATCCTCAGCTCGGTGATGTTCATAGACAACCATGTAGGCGGCAGCTACTATCCGGCAGGCTCTGC
>Ga0265295_1005589_pt1 | contig 15854 bp, 16 predicted proteins | sample Munlansysbiofilm_FD_192503 | JGI IMG/M metagenome (GOLD analysis project Ga0265295, IMG submission 192503) | Leachate microbial communities from a municipal landfill in Southern Ontario, Canada - Methane capture system biofilm | ecosystem: Engineered > Solid waste > Landfill > Unclassified ... | reverse complement strand
ACGGAATCGACGCTAAAACACTTAAATAGCCAATTGACACGATACCGAAACGCCTGAAACCCCTGTCCGGACTCGGTGGAACGAACTACCGGACAGGCTGGTTTTTTCAGCCGAAATATTCACTTTATTTCGAATTTTCGCATTTCCCGGAATTTTTCTTAAAATCCCATAAAATGACAAGACATCCATACTCGATAGAACCATATTCATCAGGGCAATTTTCGACAAAAGAATATAATTTACATTTGTTGACAATATAATTAAAACGGGTATAACCGTCAAAACAATGATCGGCAATATCAATCCCAACAAAAACCTTTCTTTTTTTATATCCTGTAAATATTCAACATAAATTGCGCCTCTATACGTACCAATAAAAATATCCGTTGATGAAATTTTATCCGGAAAAACTATCACATGCAGCATTTCATGAATGGGTACTAAGGCTAATAAAATCAAAATATCTTGAAAACTATCAATCATACTCAAATGATAATCCGCTCCCAGTCGGATCTTTAACATTAGTCCAATGATAAACATGGAAATGAAAATAACTGGAATTGCCATCACGCAAAGTTTTAAAAAGCTCGGCTCGTTAATAGCATGATAACCCTCATTCTCAGGATCAAAGTCGTTGTTTTTGGGAAATTTTTCAAATAGGAATCTCATGATAATCACCCCCTATCTATCTTTACTCGCCTACGTTCGCCATATATTTTTATTCGCCAAAAACGCTTATTGTTGTATTACTACATAGGCTCTAGACAGATTCAACAATGTGGTCAAGAATCGAATCAAATCAGCCAGAATACCTTCATCCAAGCTGTTCCATTTCAACTTTTCTCAGGATCGTTGTATAAACTCAGTAGCATAATGCCAGTTTTTTCGAAAGAAAAGTACCAACCAGACCAATCCAATAGTAACAAAAATGCCCGACATAATTAATAACGGCGGCATATCCGCAGGTTTTATTTCAATTGATGAATCGGTGCTAAGTGATGAAAAATACCTAATCAGCTCCACTACCAGATTATGCAGGCTATGGATGGTAATACACGGAAGGAGACTTCCGTATTTCATAAAGATCACACACAGTACCATACCAACGAGGGTCGGGCTGATCCCAGTAGTCAGATGCATCGCTCCGAAAATTACCGATGAAGCAATCACTGCCTTGACCGGTGAAAATCGTGTCAGCATCTTGTTAAAGATAAATCCTCTGAAAATCAGCTCTTCACAGATTGGTGCCAAGACAACAGCGGATACAAAATTAAGCCCCCAGTTGGTGGCGGTGGTTTCCGGCAGTTCGTTGAATCCCCCCGTGGGCAAAACAAAGGTAAGTCCAAGGGTAATCAACAATAGGATCCCCATCCCAAGTAATTCCGGAAATATTGCCGTTGCAATCGTTTCGCTAATTTTAAATTTTATCCTTCGCAGCCATTCCCATAGGGACAGATGGTATTTTCTAAAATGATAAAACATCCAGCAAACGGGAAAGAAATATAATGATAAGATTCCGGCAAACGACGTAACATATGGACTCTCTAACCCCATCAAGGTAAAGAGGATCAAACTTAACGCCAATGTGATAATAACCCCCAAAATCAGATACCGATACTTCATATCTTTTAGCATCTCTGTCAATTTTAGCCCTCTCTTCATATTTATATTTTAAAAATCTATAACGAATTCTAAAGATAGATAGCTGGCATTATTAGTTTGATTTTTAATATTGTTTTTGACTTTACCCATTAATCCACAATTCTAATTTTTCTAAAAATAATTGGAGATAGCTCTTTTGTTCTGTAATAATCTGCCCTTCTATTGGCATTCCTATTTTTAAATCAGCTTCTTTCCCATTGCTACCTTTTAGTGTTTTTTTATCAATCAGTATTTCTGCTTTATAATAACTACCACTGTTATCTTCAGTCATCGATGAATCAATATCCAGCCTATTAACTTTGCTTTCAATAAATCCATATTCTTGATATGGCAAAGAGTAACTATGAACTTTTACCGTTTGATCTTTCGCAATATTCGATATCTCTTTAGAAGGGATATATAATTCAATCTTTAGTTGATTTGCTTCGTCAGCATTAATTCTAATAATCTCATTCCCTGCTTGTAATACATCATTCGTATTTAATGGTGAAATATAGTGTATATAACCATTCAACTGCGCTTTTATGACATAATTTTGTAGTTTAATGTCACTTTCTTTCAATTGTGAAGTGTACTCTTTTATCTGATCTTCTTTTTCTTTTATTTGAGACTGAGTTTGACTCAACTCGTTATTTATATATTTTTCACTTTCAATATCATATCTTTTTGACATACTGTTCGAAATACTAATTGATTGTTGACTATTTTCAATATTGGTTTGATATGATTTCAATTCATTTTTATACGTTTGAATCATTTGCTGATTTTGACTTATCTGTGTTTCATTTTTAGTAACTACCGAACTTATTTTATCTAGCTTTGCCTGAATTTCTTGTATCTCCAAACTGTTATTGTCTTCTATTGACTCATTATTTCTAATGCTATTAATTTGGTTCTCATAATTCGTAATAGTATCTTTTATTTCGTTCTGGTTTGTTAATAGACGATTGTTTTCATCCTCTAATATAGATATTTGACTTTGTAGTGCATTCGATTCTTGACTATTATTTTCAATTGCAGTCTCGTAACCTTCTGTTTTTATTGTCTCTTGTGATTGAGTATTATCATTTAGATTTAATTGATTTTGAAAGTTCGAGTATTTATAATAATACTCTTTCTCGTCATCATTCTGAGAAAATAAGTTCGTATTTTGAACGATGCTGGTTTCATACTTTTTCAATAATTCCTTTTTTTTATTAACATCCGCTATTTTTTCTTTTAATGTTTTGTTTTCCAATGCAGCACTCTCATCATCCAGTGTGATCAGCACATCACCAACTTTTACATAATCTCCTTCATTAACTTTAATTTCTCGTATCTTACCATTTACCAAAGGAATGATATTGTTAGTATTGACTGCCTGAACAATCCCCTGAGCTTTCACGACTACCTCTTTTTGTCCAAAATAAGACCAGATAATTAGTGTTATGAGTAGGGCTAAAAAAATATAGATGAAACCATTAATAAAATGTGGTGGTTTTTTTTCCAGTAGTTCTCTGCTGTCACTTAGTTCCTTGATGTCAGCAATATTCCTCATTCAAGATACCTCCATTCTTCTTGACAGACATACTAATAATTATCCAATCTTAAATTGAAATTTTTGTAATTTCTGATAGTTATAATCACTGAGCCTCAGTTTAAGCACATCATCGTTTTTCAAATGAACAAATAAATAATAAATATCGAAGGATTTTTCTCTCACTTCATAAGCCTCGATATCTTTTATATCTACCACTTTCGATAAATTATAAATCAACTTATCTTCATACATATATGAAGTTGCTTTAAAAAGCAATGTGAATAGGAGAAAGGTTACCTTGCTGTATACCGTAAAATCATGGTACTCTGAATTGGGATTAACATATACGATATTTGTTAAACTAATAAAATACCCTACCTTTCCGATTTCCATTAAAAAAAACGTCATTTTCTCAAAATAACTTGATTTACCTTCATAAGGATATTTTAGAACAATTCTAAACTTAAGATTAACATATACCGATAATACCAAGAATACGATAAACATTATTATATATGTGTTATTTTTGACCTGTGTTATTGAAATAAGAGTCACTATCATCATTATAATCAATAACCCTAAGTCTAGATAGTATTTATTTTTCATCATTCCCTCTCTAATCATTCAAAATATCTTATTTTAGTAAAAGCTGGGTTATAACCCAGCTTTTACTAGTAAATTAAGTTATGTCATGGATTAAACTTACCATCGCCCAAACACCGCCTGCTGCTGCTGCTAGAACAGCAACGGGGCCTGCCGCATAAATAATAAGTGCAGGTGTTATAGCGATCCCGACAATACCAATAGCTAAATCCATTACGGTATACGCTTGATCCCAGGTGATTCCTCCATCAACTATCAACATTTCGTCATAGTTTAATGTTTGAAAAGCCTTTTTATCATATGATAACTTCATTTTATTTTCTCCTTTCTTTCGATTTTATCTCAACTGTTCACTTGAATTATCGTGGAGAATAATATACAATGTTATTATAGTCTCACACTAGAGATATAGAGTTGGTCGCGACACCATTTGCAAATCCTATATCTCTTTATCTTCATCGCTTACAGTAGATAACATTTGATCGGGAAACTGACTTTCCCATAATTCATAATATTTATTTTTTTTCATTAGTAATCCTTCGTGGGTGCCTGCTTCTATAATCTGCCCCTGATCCATCACAAATATCTTATCGCAAGAGCGTATGGTACTCAATCGATGTGCGATAATGACCATGGTCATTTCTCTAAAATTTTCCTTTATCAAATTTTCAATGGCTTTTTCTGTTGTCGAATCCAAATTAGAAGTTGCCTCATCCATGATTAATATATCCGGTTTTTTGATTATTGCCCTTGCCAATGCCAGTCTTTGTCTCTGACCACCACTTAAATTAGTACCATTTTCATCCAGATGTGTATTATATCGTAATGGCATCTGATTGATAAAATCGTGTACAGTGGTTATTTTACATACCTCTATAATTTCTTCCATTGTTGCATTCGCGTTACCTAACATCAAATTTTCTTGTACTGTTCCGCTAAATAAAAATATGTTCTGTGGTATATAGCCAATTCTTTGGCGCAGCAAGTCTCTATTAATATCCTGAATGTTAAAGTCATCAATGAGAATTTCACCTTTTTCAACTTGATAGAAATTCAAAAGCAATTTTGCTAATGTCGTTTTTCCAGATCCACTTTCTCCCACTAACGCAATGCGTTCACCTGTGTTTATCTTCATGTTGATATCCTTTAGCACTAACTCTCTTGTCCCATATCTGAAATCAACATTATGAAAGTCAATCTTCCCCAACAACTTTTTTGGTGCTAATTTTTTATATTCTGTTTCATCTTTTTCAAGTTCCAAATCTAAAATTTCTGCCAGTCTTTCGGCCGACACAATTGCTGTTTGCATTGATAACTGCAAATTTATAAGATTCCTGATGGGATCCAGAAAATATACGAGTAGCGCATTAAACGTAAACAACTGGCCGATACTCATATTTCCATCCATTACTTGAATTGAACCTACCCAAAGAATAATCAGGCCACCTGATAATTGTACAATCGCTTTTAAACTACCTTGCGCGTTTTGAAGGATACCTCCTTTAAAAACTGTTTTCAATAATTTTACAAACCTTTTTTCTGTCTCAAAATCACTTCTATCTTCGGCATTAAAGCTTTTTACAGTTTCTATACCTTGTAGGGATTCAACCAAATAGGAAGTAACCTGGGAATTTTGCTCCATGATTTCTTGTTGATTTTTTTTGTAAGATTTATTGAATGTCCAGGCTATGATCCCATATAATATGGCAATCACAACAGCTATCCCAAATAAGATACTGCTTTGGATAAAAAGTATAATTCCGCCTGCAAAAACCATGATGGTATCAATCATCAAAGTAAGTGTTGAACCACTAATGGCATCTCTTATTTTAGATGCATCCATAAATCGCGATATTATCTCTCCTACTTTACGTGTTCCAAAAAAATTCATTGGCAACTGTAAAACATGTTTGTAATAGCCCAATATGAGTGGTATATCCAGCCGTTGGGAAAGATATAATAATAAATGTGAACGAAATGCACTCAGTATGGTTTGAAAAACATATAGAAACAGAAAACCTATGGATATGACATTCAGTGTTCCTCGCAGATTATTTGGTAGTATATCATCCATTAAGAATTTAAAATAAAACGACGCTACAATACCCAGTATCGTGATTATAATCGAGGCTAGAAATACGTTAAACAACAATGCCTTTTGTGGTGTTAATAATTGAAAGAATCTTCTTAGTACACCTTGGTTTTGATTTCCCTTTTCGAAATTTTGTGTAGGTACCAAAATAATCAGTACTTTTGACCAGAGACTCAAGAATTCTTCTTCCGATAGTATTCTTATCCCCTTTGCCGGATCAGCTATAGTTATCTGCTTTTTCTTTTTATTTATTTTATGTATTACAACATAATGAAGCAAACTTTGATCGATTAATACATGAGCTATCGCTGGAAGCGGAAAGTCAGTATATAATGATTCTGCTGTTCCTTTTACTGCTTTTGCTGAAAAGCCCAATCGCTCTGCGGCTTGTACCATTCCTATAGCATTTGTGCCAAGTGTATCTGTCCCTGCAAATTCTCTTATTCTTGAAATGGATATATTAAGACCATAGGTCTTTGAAATTGTCGCCAAACATGCGGCACCACAGTCCTGTATATCATGCTGTTTAACACAAGTAAATTTTTCAAACATTCTGTCTACCGAATAGTCCTTTTATTTATTGATATTACTTATTATTTCCAATATTAATAGTGTCCATTATTCCTAATACGCATTTTTCTGTTGAAATAATAAATGTACCTAACTAATTTATTTTCCTTGCAATCGATTCGACATTCTTCCCAACACAACCATAATACTAACCACTACAAGTCCCAACATTATGCAGATTGAAATCACTAATTGACCAATATAACAAAATAGCAAAACCAAAAACACAAACAAAACCAAAGTGAAACGTGTTCTTTTTTTATACACAGCTTTTTCGACTTGACCTAACGGTTTATTTACAGCCTCTACTGGCACAAGGAAAAAGATGATCATTCCCGCAACAAGTGTCAGTGCGATACAAATAATCCCCGTCCAGGGGATAATCTTAATACCCATCAAAGTGACTGTAATCATTACGACTGAATACAAATAGCATCTTAACTGTGTTTTTGCATGGTAACCACCGGCGTTGGAACGGAGCGGAATAAATGTTAAGAGGAACACAATACTTTCCCAGACCATATTTAACACCATTCCGATTCCCAAAATCGTTGCAATATTGAGGATCATCAACAGACCTTGCTGTAAACCATAGCTATATAAATTGCTGTTCTCCTCTATGATAATTTCATTGCTTACGAGGATATCTGTGATTTTCTCCGTCATTACGCTTCTCATTAGAACTTCCTAAGTTTATCTGCACCCTCAGGTAGTTTTGGCTGGTGCATAACAAATACACATGCTGTATTAGCGTTTAATGTTGTTACCATCAACGCCATAACTGCAATCACCCGATAGAATTTTAATGATAGATTTTTCAAAGCATCCCCCTCTTTTTATCTTTTATTGCACTAAATCTACCACATATTTTCATTTGTGCGATAATATGTTGAAATTAATATATTTTTTTGTAGTGAACTAAGATTTTTTTATTTTATTTAATTAAAAAACGAGCAACCTTATTAAAAAGCATGATCGCAATAAGGATCTATACAAACAACAGCAGGGAAACCGAGAAGATATTACTCCGCTGGTTAATATCCATCGACCCATCGTATTTTTGTAAAACACTTTTTACATTTTCCAGACCTAACCCATGTTGACTCAGTTCCTTATTTGTTGACAGATAACGATTGCCGTCTTTTACACGTTCTCCCTGATAGGGATTTTCCACCAGAATAATTAAACGCCCTTTATCATAGTTTATGTTTGTTTTTATCTGTCTTTCTTTTTCCAGCTCAGCAACGGCCTCAATAGCATTATCCAGTAAGTTCCCCAAAATTATCGCTAAATCAAATGATGCAATACTCATTTTTGCAGGAACACTCAGATCGAGTGCGACTTTTATGTTTTGCCGTTCGGCTTCCTGAATTTTAAAATTCAGAATACTGTCAATATCGATATTTTCGCTGCATGCGTATTGTTTCTTATCGTCATAAACATCAGTCATCTTTGCTAAATGCTTTAAAGCAGCGTCCCTTTCCCCCTTATCAATTAATGCATAGATAACCGATAAATGATTTCGCAGATCATGCCGCATTGCTTTCGTTGTTTTTAAGGATGACTCCATTAGTTCAAATTGTTTTTGGTAGTATTTATTTTGCTGTCCAAGCAAAATTTTATCCATTTTATCGACCATGGAAGCTGAGATGACATCATATAGATAGAAGGTTGTAAAATTAATGAGTAGTATGAGCACCACTCCAAGCAGAACCTGCTCCCAGAACAAACCCATTGCTTGAAATAAGGTTAAAATGATATATAAGGATGAAATCGGGATTATAATAATCGCGATCCAATTGGCAATCGGGATTATTTCTCCTTGCCTGATATTCTCATAATTGTTTAGGACACGAACGACTAAGTATGAAATAATTTGAACTATGACGAGCCCATATTCAGATGAATAATTGTTAGTTGACATCAACGGGAAATGAAAATAACCAGAAAGCAATGCAACAATCACTTCAGTACACATCAAAATCAAATAAATCATCAATACCGACAAAATACGCCGCTTAATCCCAGCTTTGTAGTTAAATGACAACCCTAAATAAGCAAGGATATTACCGAACATCGTAACAACTGGTATATTGATCATCAAATATACCAGTGCTATAAATATGTAATATCCCGCATAGGATAAGAGTTCTATCTTATGATTGGCTTCTTTGGTCTTAAAGAAAACATGCATAAATTTATAAACGATATAGGTTCCAAAAATATTGGTTATCAGATATGTCATTTCATAGGTGCTTAGTGCCATTAAAGAAACCTCTCTTTTTCGTATTTCATCTGCAGTCCTCTGACTTCTTTTCGTTTTAACTGACTAATTGGCAGACAGTCCGAATTCGACATCAGAACCTCGTCATACTTAAAATTCGCTACCTGTTCATAATTGATGATATACGATTTGTGAATGTTAATAAACCGGTATTTAGCGACTTGACGAAACACCTCCTGGAGCTTGCCATAAAATAATTCTTCCCCGGTTGTGGTTACAATTTTAATTTCTCGATTCACACTCTGAAAATAGATGATGTTTTTTATGGGAAGCTTATGTGTATCCGATCCTTTTTTGTAGCTGAAAACGCCGCCTAAACGGTTTGCTAATTTCATGGCCAATTCAACGTCTTTGACCACCTTATCCGGCTCCACCGGTTTTGACAGAAAATGCATCGGTCGAACCTCAAACAAATCTTTAAAATAACTTTCTTTTCCCGAAACATAGACAATCTGGGTGGCCTGGTTATCCATTTCTTCGCGAATTTTCCGGCCCAGATCAAGTCCATTAAAACCCTTCATTTCAATGTCCAGAAAGATCAAATCAAAATTATGTTCATGTTCCATATAAATACTGAGTTTTTCAGCCGAATAAAATATTTCAATTTGTATTTCCAGCAGGGTTGATTTTTGATAGTCTAAAATAATCGTTTCAATTTCCGAACAGATTGCACGCTGATCATCACATATTGCAATACTAAACATTCGCGGCACCTTCTTTTTATGGTTTATAAAATCATTTTACATGACAATAAAACAACTGTCCAGTTTAATATCGCAAATTCAATCCACAGAAGATGTATTGATTTCTTAATCTGTAATAAAAAAACGCCACCGTTAATACGATGACGTCAAAAGAAATACGTTCCGGCAAATTAAAATTCCCGTACGCATCTATTTCTTGCTGCTTATCTTTAATCGCTTATTCTTTCATTGTATCCACGGCGGCCATCAGCTCCGAAATAGAGCTGTACCAGTTTTTAATCATATGGCGCATCAGCCCGACCTGTTCGGCCTTGGCCAGTAGACCAAAAACCGGAATTTTAGAGCCATAAGCCGCGCCGATCTCTGCCCAGGCATCACAACCGGAGGGACCAATATAAATAATCAGATCGGCACTGGTAACCGATGAGATACAAAAATCAAAAACGCGTTCTCCTTCAGCAGACTCAATAAAATGGGTGAGTTCTTTTTGCGAAAGAAAGGCTTCTTCCGGTCGTCCCTCGCGGATCCATGACAAAATGGTATGGCCCCGAGTTTCCAACAAATCCGTCAGCATTTCAACGGCATGCTGATGCTTCCATGAAGCGGCAATATATATTCTCATGATTCCTCCAATTGGGGTGTTATTTTGTTTGCGGCTCGGTGTTTAGAAGAGTCTTTTTACCAAAGCTAATCCCGTTTTCTGATGATATCCATCGGTTTAACCGGTGTACACATTTGTAAATAGTAATGCATTTTAGGATGCGGTGCCGACTCGATTGCCTGACCGGATACGTCCGTCATTACCTTAATCACTTGCGTAACGAACCCGTCTCCCGGAATCATGATCTCGATCTCATCACCTAATACAACCTTGTTACGCTGCTCAATTAAAGCCATCCCGGTATTCTCGTCGTATTCCAGAACCAGACCGACAAAGTCATAATGCCGGGTATAACTGCTGGTGCCGTAATTTTGATCCTCTGATGTTGTTTTGCCACTATAAAACCCTTTGGTGTAATTGCGGTGACTGACCTTTGTCAGTTCATCATAATAGCCCTTATCAAGCTTTTTTACCGCGGGATTATCATAGGTATAATCAATGGCACTGCGATAAGCGGATACCACGGTGGCCACATAATAGAGGCTTTTCATCCGACCTTCAATTTTAAAGCTGTCTACTCCTGATGCCATCAAGGCGGGAATTTCATCGATCAGGCAAAGATCCTTGGAGTTAAAAATAAAGGAACCGGTGGCATCCTCTTCAATGGTAAAGGCTTCATCGGGCCGGGTTTCTTCAATCAGGTGATACTTCCACCGGCAAGGATGGGCGCAATCTCCCTGATTTGAATTTCGGCCGGTCATGTAATGGCTTAACAGGCATCGTCCCGAATAGGAAATGCACATGGCACCGTGAACAAAGATCTCAATCTCCATTTCCGGAGCTACTTTTTCCCGGATCTCCTGAATTTCTGTAAGTCCCAGTTCCCGGGCCAGTACAATCCGCCTGGCACCCTGGGCATGCCAGAATGCCACACTGCGCCAATTGGTATTATTGGCCTGAGTGCTGACGGATATTTTTAAATCAGGAGCCACTTCCTGAACCACAGAAAAAACCCCGGGATCGGCTACAATCACGCCGTCAATTCCCAGGTCTTTTAGTTCACTTACATATTCAGGCAGACCGTCTAAATCTGCATTGTGGGGAATCATATTGAGTGTGACGTAAATCTTTTTATCGCGTTCATGGACATACTTAACCGCCTCGGCCAGAGCGGTCTGATCAAAATTATCGGCCTTTGCTCTGAGCCCAAATTTCTTACCGGCACAATAGACCGCATCAGCCCCATAATGAAGGGCATACCTTAGTTTTTCAAAATTTCCTGCCGGTGCCAAAAGTTCCGGTTTTTTCATGCTGTTTCTCCGTTCTTTTCTTTCCTTGCGCTGCTCTTCGTACTTAATCGTCTTTTTTTAAGCTGATCGCCAAACCATCACCCAGTGGCAAAATACTGGTAACCAATTGGGGATGGTTGGCGATGGTTTCCAGATACATCCGCATCCGCTTGACAATGGTTATTTTGCGACGAATAACCAGTTCATTACTGGCGATCATGCCTTTAAACAATACATTATCAGAAATCAATAGTCCGCCGGGCTTTAAACACCGCAGACAATCGCCCAGCAAATGGATATAGTGGCCTTTAGCCCCATCCAAAAAAATTAAATCATAGCTTTTATCCAGTACTGCCAGTTTTTCCTGGGCATCCCCAACCATCAGATTAATCTGATGGCTAAGTCCCAGGCTGGCAATATTTTCTTCTGCCTGAACCACCATTTTAAAATTGCGTTCAATGGTATCCACCTGCCCCTGAGGACCCATCGCTTCGGCAAAGATAGACGCCGAAAAGCCTACAGCTGTGCCAACTTCCAGAACAGTCCTGGTTTTTTTTGCGGCGATTAATAATTCAATGTGTTTTTGAACTTCTTGATGGATAATCGGAATATTATCATCCATAGCTCTTTTTCTGAATGCTTCTATTTGGGGACGATTAGCCGGAATTAACCCTCTAATATAATCCTCGATGTAATCTTTAACAATTTCACTCACTGTCTGGCCTTCATTCTTTTTTATTGCAACTTCTTTATAGCGCTGGCATTTTTCGTTGTCTTAATTAGTTTCCCATATATTTTTCTACGTCTTCTAAATGCTCATCATAGGTTTCATTGAAATAGATCTTTCCCGAATCCATATCGGCAACAAAATATAAATAGTTTGTTTGCGCCGGATTTAAAGCCGCTTCTAAGGAAGTTTCACCAAAGGAGCAAATCGGCCCAAAGGGTAATCCGGTATTGATGTAGGTATTATAGGGTGATGGAAACTGCGTTTGTTCGGTTGTTAATACGGCCGTTTTTTCACCCCGGGCATAATCCACGGTGATGTCCGATTGAAGCGGCATGTTCTCGGCAATCCGATTGTAAAACACACTGGCAGCATTGGCCTTATCCTCAACTAATTTTGTTTCTAATTCCACAATAGAAGCCATAATCACAATTTCATCCACGGTTTTATCCATTTTTTTGGTTTGTTTTTGCAGATCCTGATCGTAGACCTCCACAAACCGATCCAGCATGGCGGTGACCACTTCTGATGGGTCCGTATTTGGAGAAAAACTGTAGGTATCGGGAAAGAGGTAGCCCTCCAGAGTTCGACTCATCCCGTCTTTTTCAGTCAGGGGAATGCTGCTAAGAAGGGAATATTCTTCCTGATATTCTGCTACTTTTTTTGTTTCTTCGATAAATGCATCCGCATCACAAATATTTTTCTCTTCAAATATTTTAGCGAACTCCGAAATATTACGTCCTTCAGGAATCGTCACGGTGGCATCAGCTACGTCCCCTGCTACCAGACGATCAAGTATCTGCTGGGCCGATTCTGCCGGGCTAAAAGCATAGTAGCCGGACTGGATCTGGTGAGCGGTATTCTCTTTTTTGGCCAACATTTCAAAGGCAAAAACATCCCGAATTAAATTATTTTCAGCCAGTAACTCTGCCACATCACTGATAACGGCACCTTGTTCTATTTGAACATAAACAAGCTCTCCGGCTCCCGCTGGTTCTAACATTTGTCCGATAAAGTAATTAAAGCTGAACACACCAGTCGCACCAAAGACGACTAATAATAAAAGAATAATGGCAATCAGTTTTCCCGTTTTTTTCCGAGGCGGCTGTCGATTTGTTCCGTTACTCATCCGTTCACCTTCCTTTCCTAAACTGTAAAAAAGAATATAGGACCGCTAGATGTTGGCACCTATATTCTTTTTAAATCGTTTCTATTTCAATCGTTGTTTAAGCGCCACAGCCTTCATCTTCTGAATCAAACAGTCCCATATCCAAATCAACTGCTTTTGCCATGATATCGGTAATGTCCTGAAAGACTACTGAAAAATACATCTGGGCCTGAAAAAATTCAGCGATTTCAGGGATGCCCATTATGGTATTCGCAATGGCATTATAAGAAGTAATCTGATCTTCTGTCAGTTCATTTCCCAACATTTGGAAGGATTGAATTTCCATTTGCTTACGCATATAATCCTTGGCCATTTCATACTTTTCGGGATCTTGTTCCAGCTTTTCTTTCGCGGCTAAAAAATTCTTATATTCTGTGGATTCCTTGAGTGCTCGTGCCAAATTATTGGCTTCATCATAGACGTTCATCTGTTACTCCTACTTTTAAAATTTTATCGACAACTGCTAACGATATGTATTTCACCAATTGCCATATTAAATTTATACTTCCATCAATATGGGTAGTATCATTGGTTTTCTCTGAGTTTTTGCATAGAGGTATTTAAACAGGCTCTCCCGAATGACATTTTTAATGGAATTCCAGTCAATAATACCCTTTTCTTCACAAGATAGCAAGGCTTTCTTGACTTCTTCGCGGGCGTTATTAATGAGTTCTTCAGATTCTCTTACATAAACGAAGCCGCGAGAGATAATATCTGGTCCCGATACCGCTTTGCCCTTGTGCATGGTACAAACCACAATAAAGAGCCCGTCTTCTGAAAGACGTTTTCGGTCATTGAGAACAATGTTACCAATATCACCGACTCCCAGCCCATCAACCAGAACCGGTTCAGCTTGAGTTTTACCAACAATCTGAACACTGCGTTTATCAATTTCCAGGATATTTCCATTTTCAGCAATCAGAGTTCTTTCCTTTTTAATCCCAACACTTTGTGCTAACTCCACATGCTTCATTAGCATCCGGCTTTCCCCATGTACAGGAAGAAAATGTTTGGGACGGACTAGCGTAATCATCAGTTTGAGCTCTTCTTGTCTGGCGTGACCGGAAACATGAATTTCAGCAAATCCGCCATAAACAACATCCGAACCTAATTCCACGAGTTTATTAATAACCTCTGAGACCATTTTTTCATTTCCCGGCACTGCGGATGCCGAAATGACGACGAGATCTTCTTTTTTTATGGTCAGGTGACGGTGCTCACCCAGTGCCATTCGTCCCAAGGCGGCCATCGGTTCGCCCTGGCTGCCGGTGGTTATGATTACTAATTCTTTGTCTTTGTATTTATTAATGTCTCGCAACTGAACCTGTACATTGGGGGGCATTTTCATGTAACCCAAATCCATGGCCACTTCGCTGACATTTTCCATGCTTCGCCCACAGATAATAACCTTACGGTTATACTCTACCGCAGCATCAATCACTTGTTGGAGACGATGCACATTAGAGGCAAAAGTCGTAACGATGATTCGTCCTTTAGCGTTTCTGAACAAGTTGAAAAGTGTTGGTCCAACCGTGCTCTCAGATTGGGTAAATCCAGTCCCTTCAACATTGGTACTATCAGACATCAGCAGGTCTACACCTTGTGATCCAATTTTGGCGAATCGCTGCAAGTCGATTACTTCACCACCAATTGGATGATAGTCAATTTTAAAATCCCCGGTGTGGACAACCGTTGCCGCCGCACACTTGATACACAATCCCACGGCATCCGCGATGCTATGATTAACGCGAATAAATTCTACGTTGAACTCACCTATGTCAATCCGATCTTTCGGCTTAACAATAATTCGGGTGGTTTTGGTTAGTAAGCCATGCTCTTTGAGCTTTTTATCAATCAGGCCCATGGTAAATTTCGTGGCATAAATAGGAATGTTAATCTTTCTGAGCAGATAAACAAGTCCGCCAATGTGATCCTCATGCCCATGGGTTATGACAACGCCCTTGACCTTATCCTGATTCTCCAGAATATAATTATAATCCGGCAGCACAATGTCAATTCCGAACATATCGTCATCTGGAAATTTCAGCCCGCAATCCACAAGAATGATGTCATCCTTGTATTCAAATACGTTCAGGTTTTTCCCGATTTCACCTAAGCCCCCCAATGGTACTAATCTCAGTTTATCTTTGTTTTTCTGAGGTTGAGGCTTTCGTCTCGATCGTGAACGGCCCTCCACGCGTTGGGTTTCCGTCGTTATTAAGTTTTTATTTTCAGTCAAATTTAACTCCTTTCGTTATTGCATAACAATCCGAACAGTATCCGTACACCTTAAGTTCGTGATTGATAATCATAAAATCCTTCTTTTCTTCTATTTCTTTTTCCAGAGCTTCCAGGAAATCGTCTTGCATTTCGATTACCTTTCCACATTTTAAGCAGATTAAGTGATGATGCCAGTGTTTTTCATCCAACTCACAGAGTTCGTACCGAGCAAAGCCATCATCAAAATTACGTTTGGTAATGAGTCCCATTTCTTCTAATATTTGCACCGTTCGATAAATGGTCGACATTCCCACATCAGGATTGCGCTGTTTGACACCCAGAAATAACTCTTCAACACTAAAATGCTGCTGCCTAAAGGTCAACAGAACCTCAATGGTAACCAGACGTTGAGGGG